>Ga0129333_10003141_pt1 | contig 15422 bp, 25 predicted proteins | sample CPB6_08_DNA_FD_94474 | JGI IMG/M metagenome (GOLD analysis project Ga0129333, IMG submission 94474) | Freshwater to marine salinity gradient microbial communities from Chesapeake Bay, USA - CPBay_Sum_0.6_0.8_DNA | ecosystem: Environmental > Aquatic > Marine > Coastal | place: USA: Chesapeake...
AGATATCGACTTCATTGAAAGCGTGTACGAGACCTGCCCTCCGGAGGTGTACGCTGCCAACTTCTTTAAACAGTGTGAAAAAGAAATCGGGTACCACGCCATCAAGCCTGGTTTGGACTTCACCCTACCTCCCGTAGAGGCCGGCAAAAGCTCCAAAGTTTTGCTGGGGGCTCGTGATGAGGAGACTGGTGAAATCCAGTTGGATTGACGCTATCCTTAGCGTGGACGGTGACCGCTCCTTCGGGGGCGGTTTTTTATTCGGTGTACAGCGTCCGGATTGCTCCGGCTTCTAGGTTGGCTAAACGTCGTACCAGAGAACGAATGATTGCTTGTCGATGCACTGCTAATGTCAACAACTTCACCGCAGCTTGCTGAAGAGACTGAACATCTTCAGTCGATTCAATTTCTTTAGTCAGTCTCGTAATTTGAAATTCATCCTCAAGTCCGAGACTAAAGTCATCGGGATCGAAGGCAAATTCAATGAGCTCAAAGTTAGACATAAAACTTGAGCATATTGACGTTAGTCTAACGAGTTACAATTTTAGAAAAGTAGTCATTAATACAAAGATATCCTTAAGGTTTTTCGGTTGACGAAGGCAGCGGTCTGGCTAAAATCTGTTCGTTCTTTTCCGCCGTCCCATGGCCAAGAAAGCTGCATCCACCATTATCCACAAGGAGCCCGTCAAAAAGCGGACTTCTATCGGCCATGGCATGCGTAAAAGCGGCTCATTTAAGAAGCACAGCGAAAAGCGTTACGCTGGTCAGGGTAAGTAAGCCGTACAATTTATAGCGGTTTCTACGATTTGTGTCCGTGTTGTAACACTGTCAAACTATAAAGACAGTGCAAAACACGGGCACATGTTTGTAATTTCCTCTACATTACGGTCACCTAAAAAATCTGAAATGGCTTTATCGAATCAGGTGCGCGAAGCGACTGATCAAGCAGCAAGTGCACTTAGAGAAGCCCTCGCTTTTGCGGCACGAACTGAACATCCATTGATCATCAACAGTCTGACTGATATCCTTATGCGACTGGAGTCGCTGGATACGATTGAAGATCTCATGGATAAAATTGGTAAACCCAAAGAAATTCCCAGATCTTTCTAAAACTGGTATAATTTTTTACATAATCATCGGCGTCCGGGTGCTGGTGCACGCTAGGCACATAGCCTAGTAGCCATGTTCGAATCGTGGCGGACGACCATTTATCAATTCATCCGGGGTTCAACACCAGCGGTGACGGGCTCGTGAAAAGACGCTACCGTAAGGTGTCTGCTGAAGGTCACCCATGCGGGAGTACGGTTTCGAGGACTTTGAGACTTATTCGAGGCTCTTCCAGGAGGAGGCGCATCGGGTTTCCAGCCTGATGCAGATCCTGGATAACGAGATCAAGTTTCATCTGGACATGCCGGTGATGCGGCCCAAAGACCTGTTCCGAATGATGATGGAACTTAGTTACAACGTTGATAAAGAGTACAAAAAAGAGAAAGGAATTGAAGATGAGCCGTTTGCCTTAACCACTTACTTCTCAAAAGATGACGTATTGTCTGAGATGCGAACGGTCCTTAAACAGGAATTTCAACGTTACCTTGGCCAACCAAATGACGGAGCAGAATGAAGGTCAAACCTGGACTTTATCTGTTGATGAGGACGGTGTTCTCACACTCCCCGATGAACTATGGGAAACCTTGGGATGGCAAGAGGGTGATGAACTTGAATTCGTGGAAAACAACGACGGTTCCATTTTCATCGTTAAAGTAGATGAACTTGACAACACTGCGGGAACGGCTGATTCGTAGGCTGGGCGTAAATTACGTCGCCTATATGGGCCAAAAATCAATCACACAAGAATGGCTTGAAGGTTATTTCCAGGCCAAGAAAGATACCGAGTACTTTCTTGATCAACAGCAAGTTTATGAACCCTACGACTACCAAACCAAATGAACTGGCCTGAAGCTATTGTTACAATTTCAGCAATGATTTGCTTCGTTGAAGTTATTAAGATAATTACTAAAAGTATTAATCGTCGTCGTTAATCTATTTAGTAGCGGTAAACTGGTTTACCTTTGCTCGGGTCTTCATAACCGAGATAAGCGTTGGGATTCTTTTTTATCGCTGCTGCCATTGCGGCACTCATCCCTCCGCCGGAAGGTAATTGTAACGGTGAAGACGCTCCAATATAATTCCCAGCTTTATCGTATCTGCCAACTACTGGTGCCGGAGCTTTTGCAGGGGCTTTTGCAGGAGCAGGCGCTGGTTTTTTAATTGGAGCAGCAGCCTTGGCGGCCGTTGCAACTTTTTTAGCGGTAATTTGTTTGGCAGTGGCCATGGTGTTTATAGATAAGAATAAATTTATTTACCAGCGTCCCCAGCCGTGGCTCGATCCTGGGTTCTCTGCTGTACTTCCAATGCCTTTACCCTCTGCTACAGCCCTACCGTAAATATCGTAACTATATTGAGAATCTTGTCCTTTATTTTGAGAGCCTGAATAATAGTTTGAACCACCATAATCAACCCCCATGCTCCTGGCCATAGCAATCTTATTTTGCTCTGTAAGTTTTACTCCGGTATTTTCATATGCTTCGATTTGTTGCTGAAGTAGCGGGTGAATTGCCGGAGCTTTTGCAGGAGCAGGTGCCGGAGCTTTTGCAGGGGCTTTTGCGGGAGCAGGTGCCGGAGCTTTTACGGGAGCTTTTACGGGAGCTTTTGCAGGAGCAGGTGCCGGAGCTTTTGCAGGAGCAGGCGCTGGTTTTTTAATTGGAGCAGCAGCCTTAGCGGCCGTTGCCAACCTCACCGCAGCAGCTTGTTTAGCAGTAGCCATGTTAATTGATCAATATAAATATTATAGATTTCCTGAAACTCAAAAAATAAATTCGATTGAGCAGTTGCGTGGGCGCGAAAAATCGTTAAGCTTGATTTGACCTGTTGCTTCATACATGAAGCCCCGTAAAGCAATCTATCGCGGCAACGCCTCCGAGATTCTTGATCCCATCGAATTCGAGGGGTATCAAATCCAAAGTCTTCGTCATGGGAACACGCATCATGTGTTGTATCGATTCCCGAGTGAAGCTCACGAATGGGAGCCTTGCTGGACAATGGATTTACAGACTGCCAAAAATGGTGTTACCAAATACAATTTACACCAAAAAGAATCGGGTTCGGTACCAGAGTGAGGTACCTATAAAATTAGCGATGTACTGACATTAAGGGCGCGACGTGGTACGGCCAACTTTTAGGCATGCTGATCTCATGGACGACTTGGCCATGGAGATCCATGCTCATTTATTGAGTATCTCGACTGAATTTGAGGGGAATCGCTTTGTGCTTATTCCCATTACGGAGGTCGTCAATAAATTTGAGCGGAATCACCGTACCATCCAGCGTCGTATAAGTGCTCTTAAAGATGAAGGGTTATTGATTCCCGTCATCAAGAAAAACACGATCACGTTGTACCACGTTAGGGAGCAGGAGGATCAGCCATGAATGACGACAAAGCGGAAAAACATTTAGAGGTGTTGTCATTTCTCCTGTCATCTTTTACGGACAACGGGAGATCTCTCAGGGCGTTTACCTCCAATCCCCAAGAACTGGCGATTACAATCTTGACCGCTGGGCTTCTGGCAAATAGTAAATTGATGATTACTCCAGAGGAGGCTATACGCTCAGCCTTTGATATTCATTCTCGAATTCAAGGTCATGTTGGCCGGTATCAGTCGATGACGTTTGCCGCAAATATTGAAAACTGTTTTAGTGACCGCCCGCAAGAATTAGATCACGAGTAACGGCGTCATTTTGACGGCTAATTAAACGCATCGTTCCGCTTTTACCATTAAGAGCATACTGCAGACTGCGGCAAGCTGTTTCTGCATCCGTGTGCACACCACAGGTAAAGGCATCAATTGCTGCGTAATTTTGTTCTGGGTAAGTGTGAATAGAAATATGGGACTCGGCAAGTAAAGCCAAGGCTGTTACGCCCTGTGGTTCAAACTTGTGACTAACAATTTTCAATAAAGTCGCACCAGCGGCTTCTGCTGCCTTCATTAGTGCATCCTTAATAAAATCTTCGTCATCTAAAAGTTGCGGATCACCGTCCTGCAAATCGTAAATACAATGGCGACCGATCAAGCCATGCGATCCATACACTTCTTGTAATCCGCAAGGGTACATTCAATTGTACCGAAGGTGTATCGAGTAAAAGCTGGACGGGGACAGGGAAATTCGGTACTTTTCTGGGAACTGCATCCCCCTAATGCCCCTGGTTCTAGATGAAAAAATTGAAAAAATTTCAGCAGGAGAAGAACCGGGGCGCAAAGTTTATACAGATTACTGTCGAACTGCTTCGTATTTGCAGTTCGTGGATTATCGATCAGATGGTGATACACGGGTCGAAATTAACGGCTCACGTCATTACAAGACACCATACGGAGCACTGCCCTCAGTAACGACAATTCTGTCAGCCACTGGCGGAAACAAGGTTGCTCTTGAGCGATGGGCAAAGAAGAACCCAGGTGGACGAGAGGCGGCTGCAGCTCGCGGAACCAAAGTCCACTCCTTGATGGAGGAGTATTTACTAGGCGTTAATAAGAACCCGGTTATTGAAGATGAGGAGATTGCCCAATTTTGGGACGGTCTACCGCAGAATCTTGAGAAGTTGGGCAGGGTGATCTGGGCCGAAAATCCCGTTGGCGATGCTTACCCTTGGACTATGGGTGGAGATGGTATTAGTCGGGTTTGGCATCCAGGGAAAAACGAGGGTGAGACATGGGGTTGGGCTGGCGCACCCGATATCGTTGCCGAATACAAAAACAAGATCGTACTTGGTGACTTAAAAACCAGTAACGGACTCTACTATTCCCGCTGGCCAGGCCCCGAAACGCCAAAAAATGAATATGGTATGCGGCGTGCTGGTTTTATGAAATATCAAAAATGCATGATGCAGATGGGAGCGTATGCGATGGCACTTGAGCACACAGTGGGAATTGTCCCAGAAATTCTGATGATCTTTGTTGCCACAAGAGAACGGTCCCAAGTATTTGCTGTTCAGGGTGGAACCATTGAGAAATATAAAAACAAGTGGCTAGATGCTGTAAACAAGTATTACGGGGAGATTTTGCCCGGACTGCAGGCCGAAGCTGTCTTGAAAGACTCTGATTGAGACACGACTGGGGTAGGTGTATGCCCTATACGGTGGAATGACAGGAAGACTACGGAATTGGGGGTAGGCAGTCCAAGAGATGAACGCTACCTTCTATCTGGCGTCTGAAAACGCTTGAAATAACAGGAAAGTGACGACCGCCGCACCCGAGCCACAACGACCGAGAAAGCACCTCAAGCCAGGGCAAATCGACCTGGAGTTGATCCCGCCTGACTGGGCATTGACGCCTCTTAATGGCAAGCGGGCGTATGTCGCAGGTTGGACTCAAACTCCCTATTCGATAGAAGAGATTCGTAGGGAATTAGAAGAAGGCCGCGCAACTGGTGTTGGTCTAATTACGGGTCAATGGTCTAACGAAGGTGGCTTAATCTGGGCTGATGTCGATGGTCCAGAAGCGATTCCAGCAATTGAAGAGCTGGCTGGTGGTCCAATCGACGTTGTATTCCCACCAACCCTGACAATCTCGTCCGGGAAAGAAGGGCGTCGGCGGATGCTTTACAGCATTCCGACTTCTAAGATTTCGCTGTTGCCTGATAAAGCAACAATTAAGATTGGTATCCCAGCGTTTGAAATCTTATTTCGCTCTCGACAGGGGGCGATTATGGGTTCTCACCCAGAAACCGAAGGTTACTTCACCACAGCTCATGGTGGGTTTGAGTATGCCAAAAATCCACCGGAAGCACCTGAATGGCTATACAAAGAGATTGCCCGGGCTTACCCAACAAACAAATACCGGAAACCTGTAACTGGTGGAATCATCACACAACAGGTCAACATCAGCTACGAAGAAGGTTCTAAATTTCAACTCGATGAGATCCTGAACGAGGCGCGTACTTATCTCGCCCACTTGGATGAAGAAAGGTCTGTTGATTATGAAGAATGGCTTGCCATTGGTATGTCACTTCATCAGATCAGTGATGACCTTTTGGAGGACTGGGTCGAATGGTCGTCACAAGCTCCAAATTTCCGAGAAGGGGTTTGTGAAGAAAAGTGGAGATCATTTGATCGGTTACCGGGTGGACCAAGTCCTGAGGGTGCACGTGGGCTTCAGACACTACGAGCAAAAGCTAAAGAAGATGGCTTCCTTGAGCTTGGTGGCTTTGTTGTGGAGTCGCCAGAGGTTTTGGCGCAACGTGCGGCTCAACTTTTTTCTGATGATGAAGAACCCAATCTTGGTGGAGGCTTAAGTTTTCACGAAGCTGTTCGCAGTGTCGTTAGTGGTTTGATTGATGACGAGGACAAAGCGGAAGCACAACAAAGAGTTAAAGGTAAGGGCCAACCTCGTACACCGCCCGCTTCATTTTTGGCTGGTCAAGTCACGGGGATGATGATGGAATGTGGTTGGTTGTATGACCCCAAGTTTGACACTTTTATGTTTTATGAAAGTGACCGGGGCGTTTGGCGTAAAGAGCAACACCAAAATGAATACAAATATTGCATCCAAGATCTTTTCGTTACCGAACGCGGCGTTGATACTCCAGGTGGTTTTACTTCTCACCTACTGAGTGATGTCACCAATCTCACGAAGGCTTATCTGTGCCACGACTATTGGGATGATGACGCGGATCGACTGTCGTTCCGTAATGGTGTATTGGAAATCAGTAGTGGCGAGTTTATGGAGCACGCCAAAGATAATTACATTACGTGGGGATTAGATTTTGATTACGATCCCAGTGCCGATCCAGGTCCAATTATCGACTGGTTGTTCCGCACTCAATATAACGATGAGAATCGCGTTCAAGTTTTACGAGCTTGGTTGCGATCCTGTTTATTGGGACAAGGACATGAGCTGCAGCGATTCCTTGAGGTAATTGGTCCAGGGGGTCGTGGTAAGTCCACATTTGCCAATCTTTGCTGCGCTATGGTTGGCAATGGTAACTACGCCTCGACGACGCTAAATCAGCTGGAACAAAGTCGTTTTGAATTATCTTCCATCAAAGGTAAACGCCTTACCTTGATTAACGATTCCGAACGATATGGCGGTTCTGCTCAAGTTTTCAAAGCGTTGACTGGAGGAGACAATCTTCGGTATGAAGAGAAAAATAAACAAGTTGGTGAACCTTTTGTGTACACAGGTATGGTCATGGTCTGTGCGAATGAACCAATCCAGACGACTGACAATACCTCTGGTTTAAGCCGCCGCCGTTTGACCATTGAATTTAATCGTCCGCTTTATGACAAAAACTCAGAAGCAAAGGAGATGATTAAACTCGACCAAGGCGTAGTAAGGGGCTTATGGAGGAATTATTTACCCGGCTTAGTGAACTGGGTTTTAGAGATGACGGACGAAGAAATGCGGGAGTATCTTCTGGATACCTATGAAAAAGTCCCATCGCTAAAAAAAGTACGCAATGAAATCCTTTTAAACAGCAACAACCTTGTTGAATGGTTGCAGTCCGAAATTGTTTTGGATGAAAAAGCTGTGACGGCAGTTGGTAAAAAAATTCCCGCCGCAAAAGATGCTCAAGAACGGTATTGCAATAGCAAGTACCACCTTTATGCAAGTTACGCATCTTATTGCGAAGACACTGGCTCAAAAGCTGTTGGACAAAAACGATTTATCGCCCTGTTGTTAGACTGCTGCAAAAACCAGCTTCAACTGGATGGTATTAAAAGTTTCTCTAAAGGCGGAAAACCTTTTGTCAAAGGGATTGCAATTCGTGGATCTGATCCTAAGTACGATAAGTATCGGACTATTTTACCAGAGGGGGCAGAGTAGGTCCCGGGTCTGACTTGCCCTGTGATATTGCCAACGCTCTAAGGTAAAACTGTGAGTTGGTTTTACCCGCTTCCTCTAAAGCTTGTTTGACCTTAAGCCAATTATCGCGGGTGTGTGGATCGATACTGACAGCTTACTCTGATTTTGAGTTATTTTGGCAACTACATGATTGACATTTTTTACAAGACTTCTTCACCCAAGTCTTATCCCCAGGAATTGGTTCTGTGCCATAAGGGAAATCATCATAATCCTGTTGATTACGAAGCCAACCAGCAAACTCTTCAATGTATTTTTTGATGAGTTGTGTGGGCATGATTAAACGGATCCAAATCCGTACTTGGCTCGAACGCCCTTGATTCTATCCATAATGTCCGCAGGCACGGGACGGTTTGGTGGATTGCGTTGCTCCATCAGGCCACGCACATAATCGCTGAACTCCTCTTGGCCCATCGGGAAAATGGGGTCCTGTCCAACAGGAATTCCCCGGGCTGTCAACTGACTAAAAACTGGACCACCCTCCATTTGGCCGTAAGTTTGACCTATCTCAAAATTCGGAATATCAGTACCGGATTGGGCGTAGGTTTTTTCACCACCCAACTCCTCTCGGAAGTAACCCTGTGGTTTCTGCGTACCAGGGACTTTTGGCAGATACTGCTCAAGAAACTGCTTAACACCACCTTCGGGTTGGGTTACTGGTAGTTGCATCTTGCGACGATATTCGGGATCAATCGGCTGCAAAGGACTGCCACCAAAACCAGCCATTGCTACGGGGAAATCGTTGTCCATCATCATTGGCCGAAAGAGGCTGCATTCATGGGGTTGGTCTTAGCCAACTGCCAAGGACGAAGGTTTTGTGCACCACGGCCCGCATCAACACGTTCCCCCTGGGTCAAGCCTGTGCCAGCAGTGTCCTCAGTCGGTACTACGGGGTTACCAACGGCCTGGAAAAGACCGGGCTGTTCGCGGAACGTACCACCATAACCACCCTCGGATTGGGCTCTAGCCCCTAACTCAGGGGATACAGCAGGTGAGCCAGCACCCTCGGCTTCCAGCCTGGCCTGCTGCTTAGCGTAAAGGCGCTGAGCGAGCATTGGGTTCGCTTGAGCCCACTCGGCAAGAGCAGAGTCTTTACCATACCCCAGGCTTTTTTGAATTTCAGGCATTTGAGCACGACCCATCGCGCTTTCGGCACGGTAAAAAGCCGATAATTCCTGTGGGGTTTTCCCGGGTGCGGTAGTTTGCGCTGCTAAGGCCTGCATCGCTTGGACATTTTGTGGGGCCACGGCGCCACGGGAAGCAGCACCGAAGTACTGATCCATTTCAGGGGTCTTGAAGTAACGCTCGAATTGACCCTCGGGGGTCATGGCAAATCTTTTGTATTCATCACTTTTGCGACGATCGACCTCACCGCTTGGTGTCAAGCCCGTAACAATCGGAGTCGACATGCCAAGGGTTTGGTAACCAGCCGGTTTGATGCCCTGCTGAAGGGGGTCGTACTCACGAACACCGAAACCAAAGCCCTCTCTGCGGAGCTGTTCATCCGTAGGCGCTGCACCCATCTGAGGTTCGGCAGCAGATGCACCACGTGCACCAAAGGGGCCGCGTGCTACGTAACCGGGAGGGGAAATGAAATCTTTTAAATAACCCAAAAGTCCCCAAGACTTTGAATCTTTTGGGGCGCGATAAGCCGGTACGGGCACAATAATTACAACAACCTTTCTTACAATATTAGTAGAGCTAAATAAAGCAATGGAAGTTATTCAAACTTTCCCTAACGGTACAACAATTGAGCTGGGAATCGATAGCCATGGGAATCAGGTTCATCGAGTTTGTACACCTAGTGGGTCAATGTGCAGATTTGTTGAACCAATCCATTGCGCATTCGTTTACGCCCAACAATTTGAGGAGTGGTACCCGCTTAAACCGGAATCAAAATGAGACCATGACATGAGAATCCCCAGATTGGGGTTGTGGATTAGACGGAACATGTCGCTCTCGCTCAAAAACCGTTGCAAATACAGGTGGTTTGAAAAACTGCCAATTTTTTGATTTTTAGGGCACTTTCAACCCGGAAAAAAATAAGAGGGATAACTATTAAGAGTATATACAGGCAATAGTTATCCCTAAAAATATCTTATAGAGTAAATAAGGGCAAAAAACGTCAAAAATGGCAGTTTTTCTAAACCGTTGCGGCGCAGTCGATCTTGGACTAGGATCGACCAAGTCGTTCAATACCCATGTCCGTAGCCGAGGTTTTTCTGTTCTCGGACCTGACGCCAGCAGACCAGGTTGCCTTCGCGAAGGCTTTTCAGATCGGTCTGCAGCTGTGGGGGCGCGATCAATGCTGGGCTCTTGATAAGCGGAGTCATTCCGCCTTTAGTGGCTTCAATACGTCCAACCGAACCACCCTCTACTACAAGGGGGCTGACGCCCGGGTGTTGCTCCTCGCGATGTCGGGTCGTTTCCAATCAGATGATGAGGTAGCCGTTCGTAGGTCCACGTGCAGCTCTCCTCATTGCCTGAACCCAACTCATTACTACTGGGGATCCAGGAGTCAAGTAATGCTGGAGAAAAATTCCAGGCAAAAGTCGCCGGTGTCGGCGGAAGTAATTAAAGCGATGCGTGCTGGGCGCCAGGAGGGGAAGCGGGTGTTAGATCTTTCAAGGAAATACAAGGTGCCGTACCACACGGCGCGGAGAATCTGTGCAGGCGAGACTTACGAGAATCTAAAAGAGACAAAACAGCAGCCGGCCGATGCCGTCATCTGGGAGATCACTCTGGAAATTTGCAAACAAATAACCGCTCGGTATCCTGAGGAGGCGCGAGAGTTCAACATCGCTTTTCACGTGTCAGATCAACTCGAATGTCCCTGGCATCGCCACGGTCTGCCCGGTCATAAAGGCAACTTCGGGCTGATGGGCGAGTGTTTGGACTGTTTAGAGGAAATTAAAAAGGGCCGCTGCACAGTCGATGTAACCGAATTTGACATGCGTTGGTATTGGCAGGTCAAGCGGTTTTGGGAGCAGGTTGAGATCAGGGGAGAGGATGAATGCTGGACATGGGCTGGAGCAACTAGAAAGGACTTCACAGAATCCTTGGCATATTTCCCGTCCCCATTCCACTCGGGTAAAACTCAATCGGCATCAAGGGTTGCATTCTGGTTGTCCCGTGGCTATACAGGTAAATACCGAGTGTTTGCAAAACCTGACTGCGAAAAGTTCTGCTGTAACCCTAAGCATCTTACGATTAGAGAGTTAAACGGGCTGCCAGAACCAGACAGCATTTCAGCGATTCAATTGAACCATGGCAACATTTTCAAGCACTACCGAGAAACCCATTCAAAAGCGGAGCCAGGTTCTCCCGAGTAATTACCATCTAGCCGATAAATATTATTTCGGCTGTATTCATATTGGCGGTGATAACTATTACACCGAATATTTTGCAACCATTGAAGAAGCTCAACTGGAGCTTCGTTGTTTAGAAAAACGATTAAATTATGAGCTGATTGAAACAGTTGAGTCGGAAGGGTTTTATCCCCACCGCGCTATACTAATGGAAGAGATGTATCAACAATCAGGTAGGACTTCTGGTCTTTATACCGGATTGTACGAAGAAAATGGCGCGTTACTTAACAACGGTACCAACTAATCTTGGTTTCTATAATCTTGGTACTGTCGAGTCTTATCCAACAGGTGGTACTGGCCCGACCGCATACGGGCCTACTTCGTACTATGGAAGTGATCCACTTCCCCCTGCTCCTGGTGACTCCATTAATACTGCTATTGACTTGGGCAGTTTTACTGCTACGAACCGAACAATCACGTTAAATAATACTCATGGTGGGTTGAGTCGTAGACAGAGTACATTTTATAAACTTCGCTTGCCAAAGTCTCGTTCAATTCAATTTACACAAAATTTTAGTGAATTTGCCTATACTCAAAATACAAATAAAAACACCCTTTTAGCTTTCTATAGAGTGCAGGACGGGACTCACCGGGTTGAGTTGCCGATCAATGATGATGGGTATGTTTATCTTTCTACTGGCATCGACCAGGATGATTACGAACCAAACCTAAACGACTTCCCTAGCACAGCTTTAGAGCCAGGGGAATATATTTTTGTAATTACAAATGATATCCGATATCTAGAGACAACCTATTCGATCTCTATGGCTGTATCTGTGCTGGACTGGCGTTACGTGGCAGAATCAGTTGAAGAATACTTGAACTTTACCTCACTGACTAGTCCTGTTGAGGAAATATTTGACTTTGGATCTGTGGCCAGATGATTGAAAATCTGCTAAGCTACGTAGACTAATTTCAACGCCATGAAAGTCATCACCCTGAAGCAGCTAGAGGATGATTTTGACAATATCATGGATGACGTTATCGATAACCAACAATATTATCGAGTTCAAATGGAGGATACAGATGTAATGATTGTTCCCTATAAAGATTATGAAGTTTTGAAAGATACATACCAAGAATGGGTAGAAGATCCGCAAATCGATGCGTTTCCACTACCCGTTCAATACGTTGGCGAAGCTGAACCGGAAAAAATTTAACCCTTTGTTTATTTTTTCGCCGGTGGGGCATTAAGCGTATTCATATCCTCGACATTGATCATTAACGGTGTTTTCTTCTTGGTCGGGTCAGCAGAGATTGTTTGCTTGGCCCAATCAGGTTCTTCAAATGCTTCAAACACAGGTTGTTCTCCAATTTTGGAAAGAGCCTGTTCATATGCAGATTTTGCTTGATCAAACTGCATTTGGCCGGCCATGCGAACCCCTGAGTAAGGATCTGAAAAGCCGGTAGATTCTGCTAAAAAGCGATCACCAAGAGGTAATGAAGCCAAATATTCAGCTTTAGGCGTAAGCTCGCGCCCCCTTGCGGCAACAGCTTGTTCGGCCGGAGTCCCAGCAACACGATACCGCTCTGCTTTTAACCTATTAGACTCTTCCCTGAAACCCGCTAATTGCGACGCCAGATCCCGATAACTCTGCAGCGGAGTATATGACTGATATGTAGTGGGCGCCGCCGGTGGCGGCATCATGATCGTCGGCGGCGGCGGGGGAGGGGGCGGCGAACTCATTGCCTCACTTGAATTTGACTTCTACACTGATTCTATCGGTCACAAATCCGTAGAAATGCTGAATTCCGAACCAGCCAATGGGTGCGAAAATCAGAATCAAGATCAGTTCCGCGTAGGTAATACCGCGTCGCATAATTCAAAATACCCTTTTATTCAGGAGTTTAGCGAATTTTTAGCCTCTGTGTCTACCACGTCGTTAAAAAACACGCTCATGACATATCAGCAGAGGCTTATGGCAAGATCCCTTTGGGAAGCAACTAACTACGGCGGTTCAAAAGAAAAATGCCAAAAACATTTGGAGGAGATTTACGGCCCGCAATGGAGTCGCGTCACTCGGATTGAAGAACACATGGAAGAAGAACGCGCTTACTGCGAGTACGTATTGATCTTGGATCATATTCGACAATGGGACAAGCACCAAAAATTAGCTAAGATTTGCGAAAAGCCGCCTAACTAATGATCAAAGAGGAAGTGGAAGACTGGTTGGATCTTTTAGATAAGACAACTTTTGAGCCCTGCTCTGATACGGCAACAACATATCAAAGCTACCGTTTTGCGAACTTAAATATCCTAGACGTAACACTAGAAAACTATAAGGATCTCATGGTGGATTCGCTTGCACAGCAAGTGGAGATGTTTCTCCCACCATCTGGAAGTTTTGAAACGGAAGATCTAAGGAGATACCTTGAGCTTGTTTCGAGCTATGAAACCAGCACAACGGATTTAATGATGGGATTATCCCTGGCCGATCAAATTAGACTTACTTTTAGCGACATGAAGACAAGTACAATTTGCGATCGTTATCCAGATATTGGGTTGGCTGAAAAACGTCGCTATCGTTGTGTTGCTGAATATCTGATCAGACAGGGGGAGTTGACTAAATTAAGGGACGAAAAAGGTAAATTGATTAAAAAAATTGGCAACATGCAAAAAGCCGTGGTCCTGTATAAGCCACTACCAAAATTATTGGAAACATTAAAACGCTCGGGGCTTGGGCACATGATTAAAAAAAATCACAGCCAAAACACAGGCGATTTGGCCAATAATTGTTAAACTAAAACCACTCAATTAAAGATCATGACTGAACGACGTAACAAAATGCTAAACAAGCTGATGAAGTCAGCACCAAGTGAAGCAGAACAAAAAATGATGAAGCTTGTCATTGAAAGAGTTTGCGCTGATATGTGCGAGTTTTTTTTGAAATTCCATCATTTAGAGGGTCCTGGGGCAGTTGTTTATGTGCCAGACTCCGAAAGTGAAGAAAACTCGATGTTTTATTTGCCTTTGGATGCGTTAATGAATGCACTTAATGACTTCAATAGTCGAGATATGGAGGGACCTGCTGATGTCATGAAGAAGGCTATTGTACGCGCAGAATCAATTGACCCCAGCAAAGAATCTTTGTTCATTATCCAAGACAAAGATCAAATGTCACTAATTCACTACAAACACGACACTCCAGAACATTCATTCCTCAAGATGTGAATTACGCTTACAGGGAACAGTGGAGGAAGCGGCATGAATTCTTTAGAAGAATTCGTCATCTCCGAGAAGACTGGCTAACGCCAGTCGAATACTTACCTTATATTGACGCACTTTTGGGGGATATTGATTTAGATCCGTGTTCTACACACTTTGCAAATTCTCAATTCTTACGAGCAAAAAGAATTTACACATATGAAGAAGATGGGCTAAACATCGAAGAGCCCTGGAAGGGAAAGGTTTATTTATTTCCACCTACATACGGTAGAAATTCTTTTAATAAAGAACGAGGAACCTGGCGCTGGAGTACAAAAGCTGGTGCGGGTGCTGCAGCTCCTTCAGTGGTTTGGTTCCGTCGTCTTTATAAAGAATGGAAATTGAGGAACGTTTCTGAGGCTTTGTTTTTTACTACATATCCAGAAATACAAAGAGTCTGCCAAGAGATCTGGGACTTACCGATGTGCTTTCCAAGGGATCGAGCTAATTGCATCCATGGACGCGCCTTGTTTAGGTTCTCGGCACCCATTCATTGGGGATTTTTTATCTACTTACCACCGCCCTCATTAGGGTTTGAACAAACGGAAAAGTTTAAAGAAATTTTTTCGCACTTGGGAAAGGTTATTGCTTAGCTCTAAATGCATTTCTATAGCCAGAATAGCTACTACCAGGTCCACTCATTAAGATCCGATCTTCTGTCTGCTTCTCGACAATATTGCTACCTCGTTGTTCAAGCCTTCTTTTGTTTATGAAGTTTTCAAGAAAGGCTTTGGCAGGGAAATTATCGACTGCGGTTTTCATTCCCCTATAACGAGAGTCAACGTTATAATCTTGGCTAAGCTGTGGGTTCATAAAACCATTCTGACAGAAATGAATACGGACATTGGATTCCTGGACACCCAGAGCCATATCGCTTTAATCTGCGACGACATCAAACAACTTTTAATTGAGAAGAATAAAAAATATGGTGATTCAGCC
>Ga0129333_10003142_pt1 | contig 15418 bp, 5 predicted proteins | sample CPB6_08_DNA_FD_94474 | JGI IMG/M metagenome (GOLD analysis project Ga0129333, IMG submission 94474) | Freshwater to marine salinity gradient microbial communities from Chesapeake Bay, USA - CPBay_Sum_0.6_0.8_DNA | ecosystem: Environmental > Aquatic > Marine > Coastal | place: USA: Chesapeake Bay...
AATATTGATAAAGGTGAGGATGCATTTTTAAAAAGTTTAAAAGAATTTGAAAGAAGGATTGATACTGCCATCGCCGGTAAAGAAAGTGTATTAGATATTGATTCTACGAGTAAAATTACAAAAGATACAATACAACATATGCGTAAAAACCAAGCTCCTATACGTTTACTGAATCGATATCATCCTGATCGTCTCCCTGATCAATTTGACAAGACAAAAGTCGCAAGAATGATACATGATATCTCTCTCGGCATCGATATTGATAATACTACTTCCCAACTCACTCCTAGAGATAGAAATTTTCTTCTCGGGAGCCAAGTTTCTGGCATGCAGAGACTATTGAGAAAAAAACTTGGTATTGAACCAGACGAACCACTCCCGCTTCCACAACCGCAAGAACAACAACAACAACAACAACAACCTGTAGAAGCACTACAAATGGAAGAAGTAGATTGATTAAAAAATGAAAGAATGCAATTAATTTTATTTATTTATGAAATCATTTATAAATAAAAATATTATATTTTAGTATATACTTGTTATTTTATTCGAAAATTCATATTATTATGGAAGAATCATCATCAGCATCGTCAATAGACGCATTTGAAACACCTGTACCCAGTTCTTTTGGTGATTCAAGCGGAGGGCCCGTTGAAGAGTCCAGTTATAGCATATGGTCTGTAATATCATTCATACTTATTATTTTAATTATATGGGTTCTCATTTTTAATTTTTTTAATTTAGGAAAAATAACAGACTGGATTGAATCATTTTTAAAATTCATAGGATACTCTACGAGTGAAACAATAAAAACAACAGCCAATGTTACTGCAAAAGGTGTTACCGGTAGTACAAATGTGGCAGCTGGGACTGTGGTAGGAGGTGTTGATCTTTTAGAAAAAGGGCTGAAATTAACACCCGAAGAAAAAGCGCGTGCACAAAATCAAACGCAAGCGCAAGCTACCGCACTTAATCCGCCACCCCTTAACCCGAATGATGTTCAAAAAACGGAAGAATCTGCGGTTTTATCGAAAGGGTTGGCAAATTTGAAAAGAATGACACCGCCGATTCCGGATGATGCAACAAGTGTTACACAAACTGGTGGACGTTCAAAATCGGGTTTCTGTTATATTGGTGAGGATCGTGGATTTAGAAGCTGCATTAATGTTGGTGAAAATGACCAGTGTATGTCTGGAGATATTTTTCCGACAATGGATATATGCATCAATCCCAATCTTAGAGCTTAATAAACATTTACATAAATTTTATTATGGTGTAAATTTTATAGTAACTATATATTTATATATATATATATATATATATATATATAGTTGTTATGAACTTTAATATTGGTAATAAAAAAGAAGAAGTAAGAGAGAAAAATGAAGAAATAAGAAAAAAAAAGGAACAAATAATTAAAATAGCAAAATATAGAAATATATTAAATAGACAATTTATAGTTAAAGATCAATATAACAGTGTAATTCCATTAGACTTATATACTTGTTGGCATACAAAAGATTTACCACCACATTTAAAAAATATCTATGAAAAAGTAAAAAAAATGAACCCTGAAATGAATCATCATTTATATAATGATGAAATGTGTGCTGAATTTATAAAAAACAATTTTGATAAAAGGGTATATGATGCATATAACACACTAATTCCAGATTCTTACAGGTCTGATTTATGGAGATTTTGTGTTTTATATATAAATGGCGGCATCTATTATGATATAAAGTTCAGCTGTGTTAATAATTTTAAATTTATAGCTTTAACAGAAGATGAATTTTTTGCAAAAGATAGAATTGAAAAAAAGTATGCATGTTCGGGTATTATTGCTTCAAAACCAAACAATTCTTTATTGAAAAATTGTATATATAAAATTGTTGACTACGTTGAAAAAAGAATGTATGGGAATGATCCTTTATTTACTGGACCTGGTATGCTTGGTAGTTTTATTAGTAGAGAAGATTTTAATAAATTAAATGCAAGTTTAGTTAATACTGAATTGGATCTTGGAATAAGTGATGAATTTTTAAAACATGTGTACATTACATATAATAATATAGTAATATTATTTTGTGATGATAAATTATACCGTAAGTGTCAAGGTTTATATGAAAGAAGACCACATTATCACAAGTTGTGGCATGAAAAAAAAATCTACATGAATTAAAAAAGTCTATAAAATTAATTACTCGGTTTATACATAATGTATATGTATTGATATTCGCGCTGACTTTTAACCAAGTCGTATTGTCCCAACATTGTAAATCCAGCATCTTTGGCTTCACCAATAATTATTTTTTGTCCAGACATTCGCAGTGATCTTATATTTTTACGCACTTTTCCAAGACGATCCTTCATTGTTTCAATAATTGTAACACTGTCGCTTGCTTTATCGTATTTGTTTTCATCATCTTTTTTTTTCTCATCAAATTCGAATTTGCTCTTATAGTCGAATCCTTCAAAAACGACGTCGGAAGTAGTAATCCGTCTTTTAGCAACGGACTGTGGAGATATAATCGTAAACTGTTTGGCAGCAGGCACAATAGGGTCAAACATATAACGATTTACCAAATGTAGTATTAAGTAGCCACCGGGTTTTAACCAATGATAACAATTATAAAACAAAGTTCGACGATCTTTAATATAATAAATTGCAAAGTCAAGCAATAAAATTGCTGTGGCATACTCAGATGAAAAAGTCATAAAATTTAGTGGGTCACCCTGCATAAATTTACAATTTGGATGTCGTTTAGAGGCGTAATCTACCATTGTTTTGGATTTATCCATACCAATAACACTGCATCCACAGCTTTGTTGAAGAGCCGATGTGTAGTTTCCAGTTTTTGAACCAATTTCAATAACAATATCCTTTGAAGTCGGTTGTATTTCATTTAAAATTATTCCAACTTCATAAGAGTTATACAATTTTTTATAAAATAATTCATCATAAATTCCTACATAAAATGGATCTTCAAATACTTCATCGTTTTGTTTTAATATAAAACGAGACTTCTGCTCAAACCCTTCTACATTAGTTTTATATAATGTGTTGAAAAAATCAAGTGTCCATATTACAATGATTGCAACTGCTAAAAATATAATCAGTGTTGCCCAACATGGCATGTTGTTAATTTTTGTTGCAAGTTCATCAATAAATTTCTTATTTTCGGAGAGAATAATAGCGTTTGAGTTCATTTTGAATTTAAGATTTATATACAAAATAATATGTTAAATATGTTATATTTATATATTATTTTTATTTATAGATACACAAATAAAATTAAATATTTGTTAAAAATAATTTATAAATAAAAATTTGATTATATATATTGGTTTGGTTTCATTTCATGTCAAAATTTGATGAAGAAATTAATGATGTGCGACTTATTACAGAATTTAAAGGAACCACATTTTCCAAATATAAAAAATCAGATGTAAGAAGTGAACTTATTAAATGTATTATTGATGGTAAAATTGAAGCTGCATGCAATTGGAGTTCGGAATTTATTTGCGCCGGACAGTTCTTGGATTTGTGGGACATTATTTTAACAATGGTCGGTAAACATATTCATTTAGCAAATCCAAAATTACCGATATACGTTGAAATGCGTTACGATATTTTTAAACAAATCATGTTAAATGGGTATCTTGGGAATGAACTTTCTCTAAGAAACAACCGAAAAATTCGCAATTTATTTGCAGAAATAATTTGTGTTTTATGTCTGTCAAATAAAAAGCATAGTTTTCAAACAGTGGATATCCGTAAAGATGAATATGAAATAATAACTCTTTCTACAAAGTTGAAAGCTCCAAACGTAGAGTATGTGAACCAAGTATTTCAAAAAGATGATCCCAAAGAGCTTTTCATTGCTCTTAATGAATTTGCCTATCATATTTCGAATGACTCTAAAAATAATTTATTGGCATGTTACTGGTTGGAATGGATTCTTGAATTTAACACCGTGTGTAAAAATAAAAAGGAACCATGCAAATGCGCACGACGAGCGTCCATGCCGGTGGAAGATAAACATCAACTTGATCCCGTGTGGATTCTTTGGGAAATTATTTTAAATCATATCAATGGATCACATTTCAGTTCACCAAAAAAAACTGTCATAATAAAGATAATTAAAAGTTTATTACACTTGTACTGCATTCGCTTTACTCCAGGCACAAAAAGAAAACGACGATACTTGTTGTACTTTGCAATATCTCTAATTACTGAATCTTACTCTACAGATAAAGAAATTATTACAGCGCAAAATAAAGATGTAATTGAAGTTGTTATACAAAAAATAAATTCAGTTTATAAACAAATAAAAAAAAATGAAATTGCGCCTGCAACGGATTATTTAATGCATAATGTAAATCGAAGCGATTTAGAAAAAACAATTGAAAAAATCGAAAAACTTAATAACTTGCAATTCATTTCAAAAAAATAATTACAAAATATTTATAGATATAAAAATAAAAAGAATATTCATATTATTATAGTAGTTAAATCAAAAAGGTAAAAATAGAAAGATAAAAATAAAAATGTCTATAAGCGGAAATGAAACTAAAACATTGGTTGCACCAGCGTCGCCTTCTCAAAAAAAATGGTATGAAGATGAGCCGGTAGTAGTAGATAAAGATGAAGAACGACAAACCCAGTTTAGTCGAGCTGGAGTTGGTTTCGATGCCATTCAAGTGAAAATGCAAAACCTTTATGAAGTTGGAGTTCTTAAATTGTTTATTGAATCAGAAATATTAAAAAGCAATTCGGGAGCATTTGAACCCGGATTCAAAGAATTATACAAAGACTTACTTTTTACATCGGATGTCGAATTTAGCGATTCTGGATTTGTTTCGGGCTCATTGGAAAATGATAAAAAGAAAATTTTTTTAAATCGATCTGAGTTTACAAATTATTTGCTACGTCTTCCAAAACCGATTTCTGATACAACAACGCCATTAGATGAAAAACAAGACATGAATGCATACAAATATTTACAAGTTCTTGGCACCGAACTCCAAGATAAAATACTTTTTTTATGTGATAATTTTATTAAGGATTACAATGAGCAATATAGACAAAATACAAATGACATTTCTCGACTGCAAAAAGAAATCAACGATTTAAAACGTTTGACAGGACCAGGTATTACTGCGAGCGACATTCAAGAACGTGTTGCTGAAAAGGAAAAAGAATTGGTTCAAGCAAAAAATGTAAAAATTCAACTTGAAACAAAACGCGCTAATTATAAGAACGCATGCACACTTCTCTCCAATTCTACAAGACGAAGTCAATATAATGCATCACTCGTTGCTGCTTATCCTGCTTTAAAAAATGATGCGTCTTCATATTCCACTGTTATGCTCGACTGGTTTAAATTTAAGCACAATGGGTCCAATTTTTTCAAAAAAGTTTGTGGAATGTATAAATTGACTGTTCCAAACAACATGTTGACTACACGACAGAACATACTTATTTCATTGCAAGAAATTGCCACAAAACTTGGAAACATATTCAAACCTATTTTTGAATCTTATTTTTTAAACGAACTAACTACAAATGTTGTACGATATATGGGAGTTATACCAAATAATGAATATTCAAGTTACTTGTTTGAATTGTCCAACCCAGTAACAAGAAGAAGTGATCCTTCGAAATTTTCATGGCTAAACATCAATGCCATGTTTTTAAAAATAATAAAAGAAACACAATTTGCAAACAATTTCGATAAAATAGAACTTGAGAGATTGCAATCCGTATCACAACTCATGGCAAATTTTAGCAGTGAGATTCTAACATTTTTTTCTTTATTTAAATTTGAAAAAAGTATGAATATTTTTAACTCAAAACCAAATGATAATAAGAATGTATATGAGCGTGCAGAACAAGATGACGATTTTTTCAAACGCGCAGAAAATATAAACATGTTGTTTCAAAATGTGTACTATTTGAAAAATATTTTAGAAATGATTTCAAACGAATTACAGAGAGTTGCAGGTTTGCCTGGTCTCACAGCTCAACAAACTACCCTTTTAACACAGTTGCAAAGTCAACTTAATGATATAGTACAAATGATAAATGTTTTGTTTCCTACACTAAATGTTTATAAAATTAATGTTCAAAGATACGACTACGAAACGCTTCTTGGAGAAGCATCACATTCTGGATTTGTCGAAAGTATATTTTCTGGTAAAATTGCATTCATTTCACACTTTCATAAAAATAATAAATTTTTGGTATCATCAGAATACATTCAAAATAGTCCTGTTACAATTACAATTCCTGATGGAAACTATACACTGGAAACGCTTTCATCCATAATTGAAAATGCATTATGTAACACTTGTAAATGGTCAAGACAAATTAATTATGATTCAGAAATGTTATGGAGGTGCAAGTATGATAATAAAAATTTCTTACAACTTGGTTTATATTTTCCAAGTAATAATATGAATAATTATCCAAATATATTATGGGGGTATTCATTTATAATATCAAGCACATCAAATACTGGCGCGCGTCAGTATACACTTTACATACCAAAAGGTGAATATAAAAACATACGTCAAGTTTTAGATGCCATGCAAAGTACAATCAATGATTTTGTAGGCAAGACAAATGATTATGTTCGACAATTTCAAAGTATATTCACAATAACACTTGAAGTTAATCCTGCGACAAACACGGAGTGCGTAAAGTTTGCACTACAAAAAAAAACACCAAGTGACCCAAATGAAGACTTGACAATTGTACTTACTGCTCCACATTTGGCACAGTTATTGAGTAAAGACAATACTCCCCGTTTTGTTCCGTTCGATATTAACGTCTACTTAAATAACAATATAAATGATCAGACACGTATACAAGTTAATAATATATTCGCAAATTCAGAAAAAATATTAACGAACCCCCCGTCTAAGTTACAACTTTCAAAAACAATAACAATTGATACTGCAACCATGATTGATGGAGAGAGATATGACGCGTCAGATCTTTTTGGAATACGTCGCCAAGCAAATCAAGCAAATGAATCACTCCAACTTTATCCAGATATTGTAACAAACAAATTATCTATTTCAAGTGACTATGATCAAGGTTCGCGCATATGCCACAATCGAGGTGTAACATTCCAGTCTTGTATTTTTTTATCTATAATTTTTAATTCACAACTTGAATTAGTAGCACCAAATAATGTGGATAATAATAATTTAAATGATTTCGGAAGATTGGATTTTACAAGTAGACGTATAAATGATGAGTTAACTTTTATACCAGTCAACTTGAAAGACATCGAAAAAAATGCAAACGCTTCCGTTGCAGTTGAAGTTCAAAATGGTTTTAAAAGTGAAATTCTTGAAAAAACGGGCATTTACATGAGTAACCGTCTTCTTAATCCAAAAGTGCCGGTCATTACTCCGGTTGACATTTTAAACAGCATTTTATATAGATACCCATGTATCCCAACTTCTCATGTAAAACGTTTTCTAAAAGAAGGATCGACAGAGTTTGACGAATTTATTGAACAGCGTGTAAATATTCCCGAATTTAATGCAATTGTTTGTTTAGGTAAGGGGGAAAAGGGGCAATTGCCATCACAAACCTTTAAAAACATTCTTAATAAAACACTTATGTATGATGAAAGTGATGGTCGACGAAATAAGTTGTTTTGCGATTTACATTATGCGCTATGCGGACCTGTTTATGCCGATGTAAATCCCAGTCGAGAAATAAATCAACTTACAATTCTTGATGAGTTTTCTCTTGAAAATAATCGACCAAATGTGTCCATGCCTGGAATTGCGCCGCCGATAAATACGTATCGTCCGTTTAGCGTGAAAGGAATAACACCATTTTACGATTATGAAAAAGAATATTATAAATATTTAATTTATGGAGAATACACGACTCAACTAGATAGTGGCGTTAAATTTACTTTGGGATGTGTTAAATATTATGATCCAGGTGAAAAAATTGGACCCGGACATAACTTGAATGCATCTGAATTATACGATGTCATAGTAACAAGAAATGATAATCGCGTATCTTCAACGATACATAAAATGATATGGTTACCAAGTTATCAAGAACACACTGTTGACAGATTTATTATTATTGGAGAATTTGAGATTATAGACTATTTAGATAAATATAAAACTGTAATCGATACCCAAGACTATAGTGCCGACGGAATTCAAAAATATAGAATTTGGTCATTTGCACACGAGTATCCTACTCCTCATCCTCCACCGTCTTATTTTTCTGTCAATCAAGAGATTGACATCATTACGAATTATCGTGGTTTAGGTTTAGATTACCGCATCAAAGATGTTTTATTATTTGATGCCTTTGACTACATCTTCAATGTTGTAATTACAGTAAACAACGGTGGAGAAACCTTTATATTTATACCATACACCGACATTAGAGGAGTCGTCAGTGCGAATCCAGTGCCAAATGATAGAGATTCAACGGGAAGAGAAGTAAATTATAAACTCTCGTGCAGTGCAATAAGTATGAATAAATCGCTACAAAATATATGTAAGTCTCGTCGCTTTTATCGTATTATGGAAAATAAATATCCTAATGTCGCAAATCCTGTAGTAAACGCGTATGCAAGAAGTAAGGTTGCTAATTCTCAAACAGAGTATAATCGCTTGCAAGGTCGAAATCCAGATAGTGTAAACCATTTACTTTGGTTGGGTTTAAAGGAAAAAACAACAGCTCGTAAAATATTATCATGCAAACGAATTGATAGAGCACGTCTTTCTACTTTTGATTTGGATTTACCCATTGCATTTGAGGATGGAGATTCAATTGAAAATATTAGAGTGGATATTAATAACCCGGAAATTGTAACTGTATTTGGAAAATTTAAAGCAACTATTTCTGATCGAGGTCCAAGTGAAAGACCTCAAAAAGTGATTCGAAACGTAATGGTCATTTATACAAACCTACGAAATGCCGAACAAAATGACTTAACTTATGGAAGAGTAGGATATACACTTGAATACGATAATTTTAAAGGTATTTCTATAAATGAAAACGAAGAATTTGCATCGTTTTATTCCTGTGTTGATGGTCTGATTCCGGCTTCTATTGACAAGGGTACAATGCAACAAAATATTGGCATTTTAACAGTTAAAAAAACGCAAACGAGCGAACCCATTGTCATCGGGTTTCATAATGCTGCACTATCAACAATGTCTGACAAATCAACCGTAAAAGAGGGAGCGATACAGGTTCCATTTACACTTTGTTATGACTACAACATGTGTGCCGATAGTTTAAAAATAGAATACGACGAATTTGCGCGCCCTCCTGTTCCACCTGAAACAAAAATAGAAAAAGGTGTCTTTAATCCCGTGACATTTTATACATCTTATAGGGAAAATGTAGCAAGTCCGAGTAGTAGCTTTTTTAAAGGCGTGTATGCACTCGTTCATGCAAAAAATCCGTTGCAGCTTTTTTCTTCACCGTTGAATTTGCATGCGTTGAATACGTGGGGAATTGATTTAAGCAGTAATGAAACACTTTTTTATAAACGACTGTATGAAGCCAGTAGAACAAGCGCCACAGTATTTCAGTTTAACATAAAGGCGTATGAAAAATATATGAATAACATTGTAGAGACGATTCTGGGAAGTGCAAAGGCGTATTATGAAGATAAAATAAAGTCAACTTTTTTCACATACGGAACCATCGACGGAAAACCGCCCATTGTATTCAAACGAGATAGCAAGACGAACCGAAACATCATTGTTGGGGGCGGAAAAGAAGAAGATGCGAAACAAATGCTCATCGCAACAGAGTATATTGCGAATGAAGATGCACAAAAGAGTGATTTAAAAAATAGAAAAAATGTAATCCGTAAAAAGATTGTCGAGATTCGCATTCCAGATATTATGTTGAGCGATTATTATGTTGGTGTTCTTACAGAACCAAATAGAAAAAATGTAAGAATGATATTTGTTAATGCTGTTTTCAACTATGCAAAACAACTCGTTGATATAACTATAAAACAAAATGAAGAGGTTACAAAAAATAAAGGCGCAGACAATAATGTAATTATTATTGATGAATATCATATTGTGCTTTGTTCTAAAAATGATACCATTCGAAATCGGTTTAATGAGTTAAAGGCTCTTGATGCTTATGCATCAACTGATTATTTAACTCTTTCAGGCGATGTGTTTGAGTTTGAACTACCGTCTTCTTTACGTCAAGGCGACAAACAAATTATTGTCGTCAACGAGTGGAATGACAAAGGATTTATTGGAGACTATGGTGCATACGCTTATTCTGATGCTTCCGCCGCTACTGTTTCATTGACGCCGAATCAAATGATGGTATCAAAAAGTAGGCAAATAGTAACCGAAGCTACGTCAATAAAAGAAGCTGTTACAAAAGGTGTTCCAAAGTATCCAAATACTGCCTTTTTATTAAATCCTGTTTTTTCATACCATACACTTGATCCTTCGAAGTGGACTGGAGTTGAGTCTTTTACTACTAAATCTGGTCAAGTTGGTGGGGCACCACCGTTATATCCCAGATCCAGTTATGGTTTTCCAAATCCTTATGTTATACAAGGACAGCGACAAGCACCATTTGGAGCATATCCCAATCCATATGGCACACAACAAGGATATGGATACAGTCAACCATACGGAGTAAGAGATTATAGCGGGTATGGGCTCGGGCTAATTGATAATGGTGATGAAGTAATAAGAATGAAAAGAAAAGTTCTTGAGTCAAGCGATATTCCGTCAAAAAATTTGAAAAAAATTAATTTCCAAAACATGCAAACAGATACACGCTTTAAAAAAATTGTGCTATGGTTGTTTGATTCTAGAGAGAATAAAATGTTGATGGTAAAAACATTGATTGGAAAGAAAGTGATATTGTCTCTCCCCGTTCAAAATCAACAAGTTGGCACAGTTCGCGCAAGCGGATATTCATTATTGCAACAACTTTGCAGGCGTTTATTCAGCCAAGCAGATATTATACAAAAATGGACTCTGGAAGTTTCATATGCCTACAATAATGATGCAAATTCTGAAACTATTGGTATTTTTATATATAGTGCGAAATCGTATGATTTACCAAAACCAACACTTGAACTTATTTATGTAAATATGCAGGCGGTTTTAAATTTAACAAAAGGTTCAATGATTATAAAAAAAGGGTCGCAACAACAAATGAATGAAAGTCAACTGGAGATTAATTCACGAGATATTGCGCTTGTTGGAGAAGTGTTTCGTGTTGTTCCATTAATACAGGGCGGAATTATATCGTCAACGTCTAAAGAATTTAATGAGATCGTTGCTAACTTGGTAAGTAAAACGCCACACCAACATTTGCGGTCATCTATTTCTGAAAAAAAACGCAGAGAGAATGTAGAAAAAAATGTACAATTTTTAATAAATTTATTTTTTTCTCAAAATAGCATATTTTTTTTAAGAGGACAACTCAAATATTATATTTATTCTTCTCAACGAAGTTGTAAAATATTTACGATTGTAAAACAACCTGGTTACGACGACGACAGTTATTTAACTTGTTTGAAACTATTTTTACAATCGGAATATGACTACAAACAAAAATTGAGTACATTTCGTGTGGGTTGTTCTATGAAAAAAAAACTGATTGCAGATAATTTCTCAAGCGTATGGGACAATTTTTGGAATGATCTAATTGAATCACAAGAACAAGCTAAAAGTGCGAAACAGATTGAAAGTGAAATTGGAAATACGGAAACAGGTGAAGGTGAAGAGGGAGAGGGAGAAGCAGCGGAACCTAAAGAACAAGTAAAAGAAGTGTCAAAAGATGACAGAGTTACTGCTCCCGTTTGTTTGAATGGCGCTTTAACCACATGTAAAAAAATGTATGATGTACAAGAAGACTGGAATGCGTCGAGTTACTATCCGCTGGCATATGATGGCATTTCTTACACATTGGATCCAAGTGAAAATCCGTATGGATTTAATAATGAATACTATTATAACTTTGACAATCTTGAATTAAATGAAGCTCGTGACACATTTTACGGGTTCAAATGTATGAAATACAATGGCGATGCTAAAAATCCGATTTTATATTTGGGGGGTAAAATATATGACGCAGCAACAACACGTGTAAAGTCAGCAGTCTATGAAATGTCGTTACTTACAAAAAAAATAAAACCTATACTTATTGCAAATAATGTTGACAGTGAAATTTTGTGCATTGACATGGTTGGAAATAAACATATAATCATTAGTGGAAAAAGATTTGATAGGGTGAGAAAATATGTTGATGGTCATCTTGATGATACCGAAACTGAAACAAGTATCCCTCTCGTTATTATGAACCTTGAAACATATAACGTAACAGTTCTTTATGACAATAATCCGAGAGTAGCGGTACCAAGAAATGTTGACACAGATAATACAAGCATAAACAAAGTATGCATTTGTAAAAATAGAAGAGTCATTGATGAAACACAAAAAATGTCTTACTATGAATATGTTGGACTTTTTGGAGGTGATATACAGATTGAAACAGCGGGTGCAGGCGCAGACCCAAATATAGTGAACATTGGATGCGTGGTGATAGGAGTTCCAATCGATGATTCGAATCCAAACTTTCAACTGTTTGCAAGAATGTACTGTATTGACTCAAAGGTGCAACAAAACGGGATCGTTATACCTGGCTTAACATTAACCTCATTATCAAGAGGTCAAACTGTCAGTGTAACTTCAATTGTTTGTAGCGAAGAGGAAGAAGTTGAAAAAGGAAAAGAAGATGGAGATGCAAGCGCAAGTGCAAATAAAACTACATTTTATGTTGGAGGATATTTCAATAGTTTTAGTTATATGGACTATGTTGAACTTCAGGAGGCAGAGGCGGCGGCTGCGGCTGTTCCCGGAGGACGAAGAGTCGATGAAAATTTGTTTATAAAACGCGGACTGTGTAATTCTATATTGAAATTAACAATAGCAACCAACTATAATACTGTTGAACGTGATTATCAACAGCGGTGTGTATTTGAACCGATTGATACAAATGCAAATAAGAACAATATTATTTTTAATGCATCTCTCGCATTGTATAAAAAAGATTCGTCTTCACAACAATTTTTACTGGCATTTACTGCATTTGTCGATCAAACAACAAATCCTGCTGCTGCTGATCTAAATAACAGTGTATTAATAACAACGTTGAATGCGTTTGATTTAAAAACAAAATTAAATACGCAGGTCATGATTCCAGTTCCAAATTCACGAGTCGCCGGAGGTATGATGCTTCCTATTGTAAAAAGGAATTATAATTATCAGTGTATTGCAGTTGTGCAAGATGTATCTTCAAAAAAATATGTGGCTGTTATGAGTTATACGATAAACGAATATGCATACTCATTTAGTTGTGAACTGAATATGGAAGCTCCTCTTAAAGTAATAGAGTCGAAATGCAACGACGAAGCGGTAACAAGTCATAATAATTCAGTTACTGACATATGTGGCATTGAAAATCGAAATGGAAACCAAATCGATATTTACGTTGCTCATGAAAATATTATTATCGAGATGGATAGACCAGAAGATCAAATTTTATACCCATTAACAGTGAAATCAAATTATCAGCAGATTGGAAACTGGAATTTGGGATTTATAAATGGCGAGTCTGAGTCTGATTCTGAAACTGAAATATTTTTTCGATTTGTAAATTCAATCATGGAACTAAGTAAAATATTTAAACAATATCCATCGTCAATGTTGTTTCTTCAAAATATAGACTATCGAGAAAAAAATCAAAAAATAACCACCAGCGTTTTAGAAAAAATGTATTTTGACTTAGAAGCAAAAACTACACTGGATGATGCTGCGAATGCAATTATACAACCAAAAGTAATAAACATACAATACTCGTGTAATGATATATTTTTAATGTTAACTTTTATGTTGCGAGTTTGGAATGTTGCAACAAGAACGATTCATTTTTATAACAGCGAAAACGTTAATCTTTTCAATCAAATAAAAAATTTTTATGATTATTTGATATTTTTATTGCTATATTCAGGTTGCATCAATTTAGCACAGAACCTGTGTGACAATTATGTAAATCTTGTTTTAAGTGATGCAAATAATGGCGAAGGTGAACTCACGCGAGAGAATTGGAAAGAAAAATTTTTGAATACGTTTAACACTTTTGACACAAATTCTACATTTAAAACATTTTTTAATGAAAAAATTGCATTTATAGATCAACTGGTATTGAATCAACATATCACAATTTGTAGCAATCCAGAAACGTATACCGGAGTTGCATATATGAAACGTCGCATTGATAAAAACTTGGAAATGTCGACATCTGAAACGAAACAAAAAGCGTTACAGAATAAAATATATAAAAGCAATGAAGCATTTTTTGATGCGAGTAGTGATTTTTTTACAACAAATTTGGCAAGTGATTCCATTAATACAATAGACCAGATTAATTTTTGTAGTTTTTACAAATTTCAACGATTACGGGAGGATCGCACTCCATTTGTAACAAATTTTGGAGGAATGATTGGAACAACCATATACGCAGCTGTAAATATTGACTCAAATAAACAGTTAGAATCTTCAAAAGTGTTGGAGTTTTTAAAGGTGATTATTGCTTATTTTAAACGACTACCATCTGGCGCACCGGTTGTAGATATAGGAATTGGTGGTCCGATTCAACGAATTATTTTTGGAGGAAATTTTGGATGTAATTTGTTGAACGATGCTCAGGTGTGTAGTCAATTTGCAAAAAATGGAATGAAAGTTTATACACGGCCAAACAATTCAAATGCATTTACAGATGTTACAAATAGTTCAGGAAATCAAATGTTTGTTGTGGATGTAAACTTGATGAGTGTGTCTTCTTTATCAGGAGGAGGAAGAAGAAATGGAGAAGAATCAGAAAGTAATGATAGTTATGATTTTATCAACAGTCGCAGTAGTAACGGTAATAATATTTTAAAAAGACGTGTAACAATAGGAGAACCGATTAAAAGTAATAACGGTGTAAAGGAACAACAAAATATAAAGTTAGTTGTTGTAGATCATAAGAAAAAAACAAGGCGCCGTTATAAGTAAAATAAAAAATGTTGAGTATTTAATTAAAATATAAAAATCTCATATTTTGTAAATGAAAATGATAAATTGATTTTTTTTATTTATAGTTTATTATTTTTAGAGTTTATTCATATTACAGTTTTTACACTAAATGTCAAGGTCGTTGCTAACTTTTTCAACACTTGGACTTGTTTTTGAAAAACAGCAGCAACAGCAACAGCAACAGCAACAGCAACAGCAACAGCAACAGCAACAGCAACAGCAACAGCAACAGCAACAGCAACAGCAACAGCAACAGCAACAGCAACAGCAACAGCAACAGCAACAG
>Ga0129333_10003143_pt1 | contig 15416 bp, 10 predicted proteins | sample CPB6_08_DNA_FD_94474 | JGI IMG/M metagenome (GOLD analysis project Ga0129333, IMG submission 94474) | Freshwater to marine salinity gradient microbial communities from Chesapeake Bay, USA - CPBay_Sum_0.6_0.8_DNA | ecosystem: Environmental > Aquatic > Marine > Coastal | place: USA: Chesapeake...
AAATATACTTCAAATCCAGTTTTAAACGAAATACTAAATCAGACTCAAGGTGGTGTGCCTAGAGAAGGTGAAATGGTAGGTTTAATAGGAGATGGATTTGGTGGTACCGTTGGTCGAGAACAAATTAATGAAGTTAAAGCACCTGAAAATGCTCCAAAAGAAGTTAAAACTGTATACCAGGCTATGAATAAAGATTATAGATCTTTAATGAAGGCCGTAGATAAGAAAAGAAATAAAGGTTAAAAATGGCTAAACAAGCACTAGGATTAAAAATACCATTTCAATTGGGTAGAGATGGTTACTTTGAAACAAACACAGATACTATCTCACAAGTTTCAAGTAACATTCAAAACCTTTTATTGACCCGGCCTGGTGAAAGAAGGTTCAATAACAATTTTGGATCTTCTTTATATACAATATTATTTGAACAAGTGAACGATTTCAAAGAATTTAACGAAATGTTAATTAGCTTAGTTCAAAAAGATTTAGATAGATTTATGAACGGAGTTTTAGTTACGGATGTAACTGTGACTCCAACTGAAGAACAACCTTTTAATAATGATCCTAATAAAATATATATTAGTGTACGGTTTACTTATAAGAATATACCTGGAAAAACTGAAGTAACAATCACAAATAATAACATATAATGAATCAATTAGTTAATAAAACTTTTAAAGCAAATACAAAAGATGTTTTGTATTTAAATCGTGATTTTACATCGTTAAAACAACAACTCATCGATTTCACAAAACAATATTACCCACAAAGTTATAAAGATTTCAGTGAAAGTTCTCCCGGTCAGATATTCATTGAACAAGCTTCATTTGTAGGTGATGTTCTTTCTTATTACACCGATTATCAGTTTAAAGAAAGTTTTATACAATTTGCAGGAGAAAGAAAGAATTTAATAAATCTTTCTAAATTTTTGGGTTACAAACCAAAAGTTACTTCAGTTAGTACAACGACTGTAGAACTTTATCAACTAGTACCTTCTATAAGAACACCCGGTATAGATGGCGAGTATATACCCGACGAAAGATATTGTTTAATATTAAAACCGTTTACAGAATTATCAAGCATCTCAGGTGTATATTTTTTAATTGAAGAAAGCGTTGATTTTAGTCAAGACACATTATTTTCACCGAGAGAAGTCAGTGTATACAGTAGAGATAATACGGGAGCTCCTTTATTTTATTTATTGAAAAAAACTACACAGGCGTATTCAGGTAGAATAGTAACGAAACAAGTTTCTGTTAGTACTCCAACACCATTTTTAAATATTAAATTAGATGAAATCGATGTTGTAAAGATTGTTAGTGTTGTTGATTCAAATAACAATACCTATTATGAAGCACAGTATCTAGCACAAGATACAATTCCAATCACCATTGATAATCTTCCATTAAATAATCAAACACTATCTAGCTATAGATCGGAAACACCAAAGTTGTTAAAATATCTAAGAACCGAAAAAAGATTTGTAACTTCAGTTGATCAAAATAATTTCACATACTTACAATTTGGCGCAAATACAGAAAATTTCGAAAATACGATCGTAATACCAAATCCTTCTAATGTCGGAGTAGGTCTTTCAAATTTAAATAATTTAAATATTAGTTTAGATGGTACAAATGTACTTAAAATGAACTCATATGGAGTTTCTCCTTCCAATACTACTTTAACGATAACATATGTTGTGGGTGGAGGTTTACAGTCAAATGTTAATGCCGAAGAAATAACAACAATCACTTCCACTGATTTTTTGAATGATACATCCGGATTGAGTGACGGAGAAATAATATTACTTAATAATATTAAAAACTCATTGAGAGTAATAAATACAATCGCTTCTTCTGGTGGTGACGGTGCGGACACGGATGAACAAATAAGACAAAATGCGATACTGAATTTTTCAGCACAAAACCGAATTGTCACAGAAGAAGATTTGTTATTAAGAGTATATTCTATGCCATCGTATCTCGGAAGTATCGCAAAATCGTTTGTGCAAAGCAATTTAACGAGAGAAATTCAATATAACGGATTAATAAGGGGTATAACCTCTCCAAATAACAATGAAACACTAGATTTATCTCCATTAAATCCATTAGATAGAAGAAAGTTTTTAGAGTCCGCTAATCCATTTACAAATAATTTGTATGTTTTAGGATATGATTCTAATAAAAAACTTACAACAATTAATCCAGCAACTTTGCAGAATTTGATTACATATTTAAACAATTATAAAATCGTCACCGATAAAATAAACATTATTGATGGTTATATAATTAATATAGGAATTGATTTTAAAATCACAGTTTTTCAAGGATTTAATAAACGAGATGTTTTAAATAATTGTATAAATACTATTAAAAGCTTTTTTAATATAGATAATTTCGGTTTCAGTCAACCTATCAATTTAAGTCAATTAAGTTTTGAAATAATGAGAATCGAAGGAGTACAATCTGTAATTGATATTAAAGTTAAAAATTTAACGATTGATGATGGTGATTATTCACCCATAGCATATAATTTAAATATAGCTACACAAAATAATATAGTTTATCCATCAAAAGATCCATCGGTATTTGAAGTTAAATTCCCAAATACCGATATAAAAGGACTGGTAGTATAATATGCATACATTTATATATCCATCACAAGACACTTACATAAACAACTCAAAATTGTTTCGTAATAAAAATTTTGGACTAGATGAAATTTTAGAAATATACGCTTCAAATCAAGGGTCCAAAACTGTCTATCTTAATGATTTTTGGCACGATGCACCTTTAACAGCGTCTTCCTATGGAAATGAAGGTTGGTTGGCATATACAACATCATCAATATTTATATATTCCGGAAGCAAATGGTATGCTTTTGGAGTATCTTCATCGTCTGTACCTAACACTACATTTATAGCTAATTTTACAGGTAGATTATTAAATAAAACTACTGGTACTAAAATTCCGTTGTATATTTCTGGGTCAGCAACATACGCGTCCGGTTCTTTTAATGGAAGTATCACAGGTTCAAATTGTGTTAGTGCATCTTACAGTGGTAGTTTTATAAGTTCCAGTTTTAGAGCAATCATAAATACTGTTACATCTAGTTATTTAAACTATGTCGATGTAGTTAATTTTGTAGGTTATTTTAAAGGTATTTACTCAGGTTCGTTTACCAGACCATCTACTGCTGATTTTCTTTTAACACCTGAATTTAGTAGAACTTTAATAAAATTCGATTTAAATTCTTTAAGTCAGTCAATAGCCAAAAATGAAATTAGTAGTTCAAAATTAAAATTCATATTGAATTTAAAAGCATGTGGTTTAAGAAATCTACCTTTAGATTATAAAATATATGCGTACCCACTGAGTCAGAGTTGGAATAATGGAAACGGTCGTTACGCAGACGATGGATCTGAATATGGCGCTAGTTGGAATTATAGAAATTATTCTGGAAGTGGTTTTTGGTACGGAAATAAAATTACAAGTAGTTATACACAAGTAAATTATTTACTTACATCATCGTATTCTTCAGCTAGTTTTCAAAACCAAGGCGGTACTTGGCATTATAAAGTTCCGGCGTCATATAATAATAAACCTAAATGGATTTGTAGTTCATCATTTTTCGGCGCTTTAGCTAATTCGAGTTTAATTTGTAGTCAATCATTTAGTTATGGTCAACAAAGTGATCTTAAAATAGATATTTCTAGAATTATTAGATCTTGGTTATGTGGTTGTATACCAAATCAAGGATTGATTTTATTAACATCTTTTGAAATTGATACTCCACCATTACAAAAAACAAATGGATTACTTCAATTTTTTAGTAGAGAAACAAATACAATTTATAGTCCATACATAGATGTATCTTGGGATGACACCATTTTTAATACAGGTAGTTTAGCACCATTAACTGGTTCCGTACAGAATTTATTTGATATTCAATATTTAAAAAATCAATATAAAGCAGGCAGTTTACCTAAAATATATGTGTTTGCTAGAGATAAGTACCCACTCAAACAGTTTAATAAATCGTTACAACAACCAAATAATGTAACTCCGAAGTATTTGCCGACTAGTTCTTATTACATGATAAAAGATGCGGAATCGGAAGAAGTATTGATTAACTTCGATGAATATTCAAAACTTAGTTGTGACGCAAATCTTGGAAATTACTTCGTTTTACAAACGACTGGATTACCACAAGAAAGATATTTAACGATATTTATTAAAGTAGTTTATAAAGATGGCACAATAGATATTATTGACACACAAAAAGTATTTAAGATAACACGATAAAATGGCTAATATACCACTAATTTACAATGTTTCTTTGTCAGATGTACAAAAATTTAAAGGTATGGGTACATTTGATAATAATTTGGACAGCTTTGGCAATATACAATTGGTGTATAATGTATCACAATCGTTCGAGGGAAAATATAACTATGTAAAAATACCTCTTAAAAGTTTTATATATAATACTCAAAAAATAATAGATACAAACAATGTTGAATTTGTTGAATTACAGACCGATCAGATTGAAGAAAAACGAAATTTAAATGATGTGATTACCGAGTATAATAATTTGATTGAAGAAAATAATATATTAAACGAAACGGTTAATTCTTTAATTGAAAAATATGAAGATAACGATGATAAACAAATGTTGTCTGCAATGCGGGATGAAATTATTAACCTCAGAATTCAACTTGGACAAGGTACCACTACAACTGATTTCACATCAGAGTTTCCATTTTTACCTATAGCATAACATGCCTTACGATTACTTAACAATTAATGATGCAGCACTAAATAAGGGCATAGTAACGGCGTCTTATTTTAATACAAATCTACAAGAGTTATATGAACAAACTACAGTAAATGAACCGGGTTATTTTGGTGGATCGGATGATGATGTTATAGAATTTAGTCTATTTGATAGCAATCAAAACTTAATCAGATTTAATCGAATAATTCCTAAAGTAACATATTCTATCACAGAAGGTAGTTTTAGAGATATTAATAATAATCTTACATCTTTTAAATATATCAATCCAAATACAAATTTGGTAAGATATTTTAGTGAAATATTAGTTCATTCTCAATTAGATTTAAAAGCAAATGAGGTTAGTCCTGGATTATATTATTTACTTTATAATTGTGTTAAAAATATCGCAGGTAATCCAAACAATAAACTTGTAATTAAAGAAGTTTCTCCGAGTCGAACCGAATTACGACTTTCATTTGCTTACGACACAACTAAAAACGAACAAAATCGAATTGATTCAATAAAAGTAACAGCGTTTGCTAATAAAAAATATCTTCCTTTACAATTAAATGATTTATTAATACCGTTAGTTCAAAATAATCCAATTGAAAAAGATTTTTCACTTAATGAAAATCAGTTTAATTTATATCAACTCTGTGAAAATTTAGGTTTAAAAACAAAATCCGAATTACAAGAATTTATAAATTCTACATACACCGGATTTGATAAAATTATAAATTCATCTACCACTGAATCCGATATTTTGCAAATTAAAAAGTTTGTCGGAATAGAACAACAGATTGTAAATTTTCTCTATAAATATAATGATACCGAATTTACATTAGACGAGTTATTGGAATCAATGAGAATTATTGTTCTCAAAGTTTCTCAAGATAGAATTTTGGAAAAAACTTCTTTAAATGCTAATAGTTTGCAAGCAACACTAGAATTTTTCTTAAAAGTAATATATACGGATTGGTTATTACCAGAAACAACACGATTATTAAATGAATATTCACAAAATTTTTATTCATTTTATAAAAATGTTCTCAATTTTGACAATGCAAATTTAATTAAAATAATAAATCATACCAGTTATTTAAATACAGTAGATAACACCGTTAATGTTCAATTAAAACTAGATTCACCTTTACCCCTCGAATATGATATTAAAAGTTTCTGTTGGATATCTAATATATCCATAGCTCCTATATATTTTAAAACTAATTTATTTACACAAGAATTATCTCGAAAAGTATTTTTAAATGGTATAAATTTTAATGTAGAAGTACCTACAGTTTATGCAAGTAATCAAGATTATTTTGATCATGACGGAGATACATTGTTTTATGCTAAAGTAAGGTTAAAACAAAAATTAAATGATCTTTTTATAAATTATAATTCATTTGAAGATTTTATAAATTATTCCTCCGCCGAGTTAAGAACTAAAATAGGCAAAAATAAAATTGTTCGTTATCAAAAATTAGAATCCGAAAAACAACTTTTACAAGATACGGCAGAAACTTCAGTTTATAGCGTTTCAGCTTCTTATTCAACCGAAGTAAATAAAAAGATTCAAGAACAAATTAATTTGTTGGATTCATTTGACGATTACGAATCCTATTTGTTTTTTAACACTTCTAGTATTGATGAAAAAATTGATGAAGGTATCGAATTTGACAAGTTCAATTATAATAGTTTAATTTATCAATTGCCGGAATATGTTAAAACGGATGTTGAATCAGCTGATTATATAAAGTTTACATCGATGGTCGGTCATTTTTTTGATAACATATTAGTTTATATTAAAAAATTTCCCAAAACTTATCCTATAAACAATGATGATGCCAATCATTATCCGAAGAATTATATAGAAGAATTGTTGAATTCTTTAAATTGGAATTTTGACATTTCAAAGTTTGAACAAAGTAATATAAATCAGTTATTTTTTAATAGAAATGAACGAACCGGATCATTATCTTCATCGTATTTCGATTACGCAAAATCAATATTAAATCGACTTACTAATAATTTAAGTTCGATTTATAAATCTAAAGGATCTACTACATCATTTGAATTAATAAGAAGTATATTTGGTATACCACCTCAAATTTTGCAAGTAAAAGAATATGGAAATTCAGATGTCATTACAAATAGAACCTCTTTTTATGTTTTTGATGACATTATATACATGACAAATTTTAAAGAAAATAATCTTATTTCTTTAAATCACACCGGAAGTGATTTTATTTATAATGTAAATGAATTTATAATTACATCTTCTTTTAATCCAGGTCACTATACGAGAAGTTTAGAAGTTACATCGGAGTATGTTGGTATATCTTCTTTGGAATTTTCTTTTAAAATAAATAATGATCAAGCAAATTATAGTTTAAATGACAAAATTCCATTGGTTTCTAAAAATAGGTTGTCAAATGACTGGAAAATTTATATCAAAAAAACACAAGGTTCCGAACTTGGTAAATTAGTTTTCGATTTTAATCCAATCGAAATCGGAAATGCTACTACATCAAGTTTAGTGTTAGATGAACTACCTTTATTAAACGGAAATATATACAGTGTTTTACTAAGAAGAGAAGTGGTACCTGGTTATCAATTTGATAATCCAAGAATAAGTTCAAGTTTTGAAAAAAATGAAGTGATTTCTAAAATTTTAGAAAATCAACCGTCGTTTAATAATTTTGTAATTGAAGACGACGGTGATTTTGTGATATTATTTCCACCTACAGCAAGTGTCTCCGCTTCATATTTTGTAGATAATACGAGAAAATATGTTCCTTATGTCTACACATTGTCTATTAACCAATATGATGGTAGTCAAAATATTTTTTCAGAAAAGAAACAAAAGGTATTAACATACGAATTTAATAAGATATTTTCATCCGGCAGTTATTTCTTTGCAAACTATTCTTCATCTGTAAATTTCATTGGTAATTTAGATAAAATAAAATTTTATAAGGATCCGTTATCCGATGAAGATTTTGAAGAACATTCATATAATTTAGATTCTATATCTGTTCCTGAAAAATCAGATGTTTACAAAAATTTATTTTACTTGTGGAGTTTTGATACACCAATTAATTTGTATTCGACATCCTCTATAAAAGAAATTGACAATCAAAGTCAACAGTATAAATCTAGCAAATTTTACGCATATAATTTTTTAAAACAACCAAAATATTTCGGCGCACCTACATGTAGTTATGTTGATGTAAGCGAATTTCCATATCAATTTGATAAAATCGATATAAAACAAGCAATCAACGCAAATAATTATGGTCCTAATTTTAATATAAATACTAAAATCAATAAAATCACTCAAGAAGTTAGTTCAAATTTGGTACCATATGATTATTCAACTTACACTACCGATGTTTATGGATCGGATTCTAATTTAGTGTCACTTACATTTTCACCTTACACATATTTAAATAAAAAAATAGAAGATTTTCTTGGAAAAGAAGGTATAATGGATATCATCGGCGATCCTAAATATTTGACAAGTCAAACATATTATCCAGCTTTAAATCAAGTTTTAAATTCATTTAAAGTTTTTAATAACAAATATATTTATCCACAAGAATTTTATAGTACATACAAGTTTTATATCGATTTTTCTATATTTGATTTTGTTAAAAATTTAGTACCTTCTAGAACAAATTTATTAACAGGACAATTATTACAACCTTCTATTTTTGAAAGAAGAAAATTTAATTATAGGGATGTTAAATTTGATGTAGATACTGAATTGTCTATTTATTTCAATAATAAGGGTACATTAACTGCATCATTGTTTAATAGCAATGACAATTCAAACAAAAGTATAATTGATCAGTCGGACAATTTAAATGTTTATAAAACAGATCACAACACTTATAATTTTTCCACACTTGAAATACAAGATAAAATTGATGATCGTGATTTTATTTATTGTAAATATGGAAAATTAGTTAATGTGGATGATACCGGTTTCATACTCAGAGAAACACCTTTAGTTGAACAGTTTGATTATTATCAATTAGTAAACAATAGAATAAAAAATCCTATAAACGGATCCAGTGGTACATCCGGTACATCCGGTACATCCGGTACAGCTGGTAGTAATGGAACGGACGGCATTGCAAGTAGTTATATATGTACATTTACATCTTCATTTTATAAAATAGAAATAATTGGCTCTGGGTCCGGATATAGCACCGGTGGTACGAGTGGTACGAGTGGTACGAGTGGTACGAGTGGTACATCTGGAACTTCAGTTATAGGATATAAAAAACAAGTCACTGGGAGTCGTGTTTTAAGAAACTTATATACCGGAGAAAATAATAGTGGATATTCAAGAAGACACTTAAGTAAGTTTAGTTTTGCTGGATCCAGACTTAACTATATAGCAGTTTCTGGATCTAGTTATTCGATAATTGATGGTGTCAAACTTAAAAATACACCTCAGAAAAGTCTTTTAACTTATTATAGATATACAAAAGGTAAAAACGACATAACTACTACCGTTAATAGACAGGGTATAAATAACAATTCAAGCCCTATAATTTCTATACCTGGCTTCTTGAGTGTGGATATCGAAAGTAATAATTTTAATAAGTATGGTTACCTTACTGGCTCTATAGGCAGTCCAAATAGTATATTTGTACAACAACCGTTAACATGTTCAACATGTACTAGTGCTAGTTTAAACAATTATATTATGAATTTATAATATAATTTTTATGTGAAAAACTAAAAATTAATGATAATTATTGTATATGGCATATTTAGACAACAATGTTCTCACAGTAAATGCTGTCTTAACAAAAAAAGGAAGAGAAATCTTAGCTAAGACAGGTGGATTGAATATAACCGCATTTGCTCTAGCTGATGATGAAATCGATTATACACAATATAATCCAAATCATCCATTAGGTAGTGCATATTATGATATTGCGATTCGTAATACTCCGGTCATGGAACCAATAACCGATGAATCACAATTAATGAAATATAAATTAGTTACATTGAATGACGGTGTTTCTGCGGTACCTACTATAAGTGTTGCTCAATCAGTTATTACAGTAAACCGTGACTATACGGGTGAAATATTAATAAGTCCAAGTACAAATCCGGTTTATAATGTTAATTTAGGTTATACCGCAATATTGGCTAATAAAGATGTAGGTACTTTAATTGTTACCGAAACAAATAGTTTAAATTCTCAAACAGGAACCGTACCAACATTTGCCGGAGATTTATCATCTCAAACATCTCAATCAGCTATTGGTAACAAATTTAGATTTGTACCAAATGCAGGATTAGCAAAAACTACCACTACTAACATTACAATTATCGGAAATGAAAGTGGTGGAAACACATCAATTACTGTGACAGTAACAGTACCAACTACTTAATAAATATGATATTTAGTAAATTTAATCAAGACGATGTAGTAGTAGGCAGAATAAATCAGGTTTCCTCTGGAATGTTTGGAACCGGAAGTTTATTTGTAAGTCAATCATCATTCTTCACTCAATCCGGTGTATATGGACAAGCTTCACAATTAACCGGGTCAAATGTATATGATATCAAAAACGGACAATACTATCTCGATGTTTATTCCGGAGCAGATTTATATTTTGATATTGCATATGGTGATTACGCTAATAGCGGAAGTTCAAAATTAGATGTAAGTTCTGCTACTAATCCCGTTTTAGGAAATCCGGCGAAAGTTATCTATTCACAATATAAAAATGTTTTATTACAACCCGGAGACGATTTATTCAGTTTTGCTACTGGAAGTGTAAACAACACAGTAAACAGCGAAGCAATATTTGCTATCAACTTCTCAGCAGATAAATTTAAAGATCAAATTGATCCGGGTCAAATTCAAATATGTTTATCGGGATCCATAAGTCCAAAAAGATTTACTTTTATTGATGATTCTCAAGTTATTAACAAAAAACAAAATGTTTATAATTTAATCTCCGGTTCTATTATTAATGGCGTACCTGTGCCATATCTCATAAATGGATCACCTGTATACCAAGGTGTTGGTCTTTTTTATCCTACAAATGGAATTGTAATTTTCAATGCAATTCAATTAGACAAAATCGTAGGTGTTACATCTAATCAACAAATATTGTATAGAAAAAATTATCCAAACAATACAGCGGGTACTTTTAGACAAGACTATTATAGGTTATATACACACGACTTCTTTAAAGTATTAAAGAAATCAAGAGGTGTCATGGGAGTTAGAAAATCGGAATTTGTTCCTTCTACAAATTATTTCGTTCGTGTCAAAAATAAAGAATTTAATTACAGTAATAATCCAACATTTGTATCCGATGGTACGGATGGTAAAACTAAAGGAACTATTATTTATCAGGATTTGATAAATAATCCAAAAACCTATATTACTTCGGTTGGACTTTATAATGACAATAACGAACTTTTAGCAATTGGTAAACTCAGTAAACCAACGCAAAAGTCATTTGACAATGAATTGTTAATCAAAGTTCGTATAGATTTTTAAATATTATATTGTGGGTTAAGGATATTAATGAAGACATATCAGATGTGATGAATTCTATTAAATCCTCCTATTTATATTAGGATGATTAAATTTTTTAAAAATCAAGATATTCTCGTTAATAAGTTTGTAACTACTAAAAAACAAACTCTTAATAATATCGTTTTGGATTTAATTTTAGGTACGGAAAATACACTCGACAATTCATTTCCAATAATATTACCGGTAGAACAGTGTGATGATATATATTCTGGAAGTTGTAAACCTATATTAAACCAAGATAGTTATCTAGCCGATACTGCTTTTTCAGAAAATAAAACGCCTGATTTCTCCATTGGCAAATATGTTTTTTCAGGATCGGTTTTTTATGCGTCTGGAAGTGTAGGATGGAGTCAAGAAACCAATCCTCTTAATAAAGACGGAACATATAAACGACAAGTTTATAATACCATTAAAAAAATGTATTATAATAATTATAATAATTCTTATAATATATTTGGCACAGATCAATCATTAGTTAACAACCAAGATTTAAATTTATTCAACGAATTTAGTTTGTATTCATTACAAGTAAGTCAAGCGGGAGATAAAATTAGACCAAAAACTATTAGGATTGCAAATCAAACAGGCGACATTTTATCTGAAATTTATGATGATGGAAATTATAATTTATTTTTAACAGGTAGTAATTTTATTAATTTATATAATTTCACATCGGATACAACATCATCTGTTGTTAATACCGGTATTTGTGGATTAGGTTATTATTTAGACAATATTTGATTATGAGTTTATTAAATACATATAATGAACTGTACGGGTCTTCTGTTGCTACTAACGGAAATTTAATAGCAGTAGGCAATCCACCATCTACAGAGTGGAATTACAGTGAAGGATTTTCTAAAATTGGTCAGGTTTTTTTGATTAAAAAAAATGATTTTAAAACAAATTATTCGACTATTAGAGTACTTTCGAGTAGTTACGCAGCTGCATCTGGTTCGATCGTGTTTTACAGTAATTTCGGTGAATCTTTAGATATAACAGATTATTTTTTAGCAGTAAGTGATACTAATTTCACCCGCAGTTTAATCGATTCAACTTTAATAACACAAAGTGTAGTAAGTGTGTATGAAATAAATCCTAATTACTATTTTAATACTGCCAGTTCAAATCATATACAACCCGTTTTAGTTAGTAGTTGTAATAAAGAAACTACCGACACATACTCCGTGTCTAATACACCTATCTTTTCAATAACCAGTTCAAATGAAAATACTTATTTCGGAAAATCTGTTAGTATATCAAATAATTTTTTGGTGATAGGCGCACCGGGCGATTTAAGTGGACGGGGTAAAGTTTTCGTATACAAATATAACGATGAAATATTCACTTATAAATTACAAGCAATTTTATCCAGTAGTGTAACAACCGACCCCAATCAAATCAACTTTGGTTACAGTGTATCGGTGGATAAATATAATGAAGATAAAATTTTAGTAGGATGTAATCAAACATCAAGTGGTAAAGTGTTTTTATTTAAATCTGGATCAAATGGTTGGAACATATCACAAAGATTTGAACAAATTACGGGTTCGGAATACCTTAAGTTAGACGGTCAAAATTGGGATATTATTCCGTCTTCTAGTTTGTCGGCCTCACAAAAAAATGATAGATTTGGTTTATCAGTATCAATTCATAAAAATACGATTGTCATCGGTGCACCAAACGCTTTAAAATATTATGAATATACAGGATCATCAGTTCTTAGACAAAGGGGTGCTGCTTATATTTATTCCGATTTAGTTTGTTTAACTGGTTCTAATAATTTTTCGTTCGTGTCAAAAACATTTGGTGATGATAAATTATTTAAGGACAATTGGTTTGGATATTCCGTTTCTACTTTTAACAACAGAGTAATTATAGGTTCTCCAAAACCAAATTTTCCGTTTGGCAGTTTGTATTTGTCAGGATCGATAAATAGATACGATAAGTATTTTCAAGAAAATAATTTTGGTGAAGCTACATATTCGGGTCAATCGGCATTATATGAGGTTACGCAATTTGAAGCTAAAAAATTGACAACAGATCCTATTAGTAAACGAAAAGAATATAACAAACCTTTTACAGCATTTGGTAGTGTAGTTTCAATTTCCGATGTTAATGTAGTAGTAGGAGCTCCTTTACCAACTTTATTTGATAATGGAATAAATTTTCCATTTATTACAGAATCGGGATCTGCAATTTACCCATCTTATGTTTTAACATCATCGTATTATTCCGAAGATTGTGATTTATCTTCAAATGTCATTTACTATCAAATCGAGGACACCGTTTATTCTCAAAATCCATTAAAAGCTGTAATAGTTTTAAAGGCTGAAGATGATGTTGTTCAAAAATTTACAGGTAATACATTCATTTACGATTTTGATGATTTACAAACAAATTATATTGTGGGAAATGTATTCTATAATAATAACCGGATTGTTATAAATAATACAGGCAGTATATTTAATAATTTAACTAGAGATCCAACTAATTACGATCTTCCTTATTTTTACATGGATTATGAAAGCCAATTAACTTTACATGAAAAACAATATATTTGTAAAATTGAGCCTGGAGAATTTAACGTATCAGCAAATCCAACTGCTATATCCGCGTCATTAATAAACTATGGAATTTTTAATAAAATTAATTTTGATTTTGAAAATTTAGATATAATATTAAGATACATAAATTATAAAATTACTACCCCAAATGTAGAAGAATGGTGGAAAACATTTATTACATCAGATGTTGAACAAAGTATGTTTATGTATTATACATCTTCTATTACCGATTTTAATAACAATAAACTAACTGATACATTGAAATGTACATTAGCTAATAAAGATTTTGATGTAAATAAAGATGGTACTGTCAATATTCAAGATGGATATTTAATTTGGAAATATTTTACAAAACAGTTAACTTACAATAATTACAAAAACTACACGGGTCCGTTAAGTAAACGAAATAATTATGACGATATAGTTAATTTTTTAAATGAAAAAACTGGTAAGTTTAATAAACCCATGATCAAAAAGGATTTCTTCGATTATCAACACAGTTCATCATACGATCCTACAGGTTCTTATTTGGCACCATACATAACTCAAGTTGGGTTATATGCCAATGCGGATCTAGTTGCAGTAGCAAAATTAGCACATCCTATTAAAAATACAGGTGAAATTCCCATAAATATTATAGTTAAATGGGACACTTAATTATATTTATTATTATAAAATAAGGATTAAACAAATATGGCACATTCTAATGTAATTGAAGCAACTAGCCCAGACGCATTAGTGATTAACAGACAATCATTAAATCACTCATTGGCATCATACTATCAATCTAAGGTAAAGGCTGGTGGTACTTATGATGCTTACCGTGCTACAGGCAATACAATGGTTGATGGCTTGGATGGTGTTCGTGGATATACTCAATTATCCAGAGATCTCACAGTCGAAGCCGGATTTACAACAAATATTGAATCTACAGTCAATGGTGGAGATCCACGCGCGGGTGCGGGTGAAAATTTTAATGCAAAAGCATTAAATTATGCAGATAACATGAACGGTAGATATAGTCGTGGATATGTAGCATATCCCGGTGATTATGTGTCAAATCCACAAGCAGTTGATAACATGGGTGCTGCTCCATCTCTTTCAGATAGATATTTTACAATGACTCCTGGATTTGTATTAGATGAAAATTCCAGAATCAGAATAACCGATTTTAAAGATGTTGGTCCCGCAAACGGATTTGGTCCATCAGCACAACTTTCAATATTCATGAGAGGGTTCCAAAATCAACCATACGGTTCAAACACTTTGCCAGTTCCATAAATTAAGTTTAGTAATATAAATTAATATTTGAATAACCATTACTATATATTAGTAATGGTTATTTTAGGTTTAGACTCCTCTACATCAGTCACAGGATGGGCTTTCAGTGAACATGGAAAGATCCTAGATGCTGGCTTCATTGATACAAAAAAGTACGAAACTACTAAGGAAAAAACTTATAGTGTAATCAAATTTATCGAGTCAAATAAATA
>Ga0129333_10003144_pt1 | contig 15412 bp, 31 predicted proteins | sample CPB6_08_DNA_FD_94474 | JGI IMG/M metagenome (GOLD analysis project Ga0129333, IMG submission 94474) | Freshwater to marine salinity gradient microbial communities from Chesapeake Bay, USA - CPBay_Sum_0.6_0.8_DNA | ecosystem: Environmental > Aquatic > Marine > Coastal | place: USA: Chesapeake...
AATAAAATCGTCATCGGGTATATACGGATGGGAAGTCATAAGTCCTTGTATTCATAAAGTCATTATACGATAAAAGGCACCTGAAATCAAGTGCCCTTGTGCCGGTTTGGGAAGTGTCCTTATTTTATTCGTTTTCTTTTAGAGGTGTCTATATTTCTTGCTTTTTGATAGGCAGAAAGACCTCCTGGTGTTGATATATACCCAGTTTCTTCGCACATCCATCTTTGGGAACTTGTCTTTTTCCCAGAAACTTCACCACCTCGTTTTCTTGAATAATATAGTTCCTCATCAGTCATACCAAAAACTCCCCTTTTCAATTCAACATTTTCCTTTCCATATTTTTTTGCGGTCTCTTCACAAAATCCAGTTATTTTAGCATTCTTACTTCTTTCTTCAAAAGTTAATGCGTGAATACCCAAACCAAGTTCTTTACATCTATTTCCTCCTTTTATAGCAGTTTCAATTATTTCCTCTTTCGTGAAAGCAAAAATGCCTCTTTTTAATTGTTTATTGTCTTTTCCAACTTTCTTTAAACCCTTACTTCTTGCTTTCTTTCTTTCCTCTTCGGGCATACCAAATATACCAATTCCAAGTTCTTTTGTTTTATTGCCTGCGATAATTCCTGCTCTTATTTGATGATTTATAGAAAATATACCACCGCAATTTTCATTCAAGCACCAAACATCAGTATTATAAAATGGTCTAATCAATCTTTTTTCAACTTTTTGTGCTTCTAACCAACCTTCATCGGTAAAATCAAAAAGTTGAAGTATTTGTTTTTTAGGTGTATAAAAATCCCAACACCACTTATGAGTTATTGGAGAACCCCAATATTCTTCGTTGAAATATTTTTCCTTATGAACTCCATAATAATAATAATATGGAACTTCCTCAAAAGTAATTTTGTATATGTAAATTCTAGGACTTTGTGAAGTCATTTTTATTCTATATGAACCGCAATACTATTTATAATAGAAAAGGTGCCCTGAAGAGCACCTAATCTTGTCTGTAGAGAATTGCGGTTCTTATAGACGATATTATTTATACTCAATTATTCATAATGCTTCACAGATTGGTTGAATTGAAGTTTTTGTAATAATTCTTTTGGTTGTATATTTCATTTTATAAGAAGCAATAAACTCACTTGCTTCTTCTTTGGTTTCAAATGGACCGAAGTTACGATAGAATACCTCAATAGCACCATCATAACTATCAATATAAGTTCTCACAATCCACTTATGAGAATGTTCTGGGTAGGTGTCGTTCTCATCAATCCACTTGGAGTATTCTTCCTTATTCATAATGCCCCATAGAACATCTTTCTTTATAAGCACCACATACAGATTTTAGAACTTCCACATTCATAGGCATATCTAGTGTAGCAAATGTTTTGTTACAAGTAAAGCAATACACTTTTGTTGGATTACCTTGAGTAATCCATATGTCACATTTTTTGGGTTCAGTCATTAGCATACTCCATAGCATTCATAGTCCTATGACGAATAATTTCCTCAAAACATTCACCCAAAGTGTCAGCATATCCAGTGTAACAATCAATTCGTTCTGGTCCAGTTTCAAGACCCCAGATAAAAGTTCCAGTTCCTGTAATATCTTGTTCAATTTGGATTTTCATTCTAAACTTCACCTCGGGTTAGGACTAAGTTCATCTATTTTGTCCTCCAGTTTCTCAATCCTATCTACAAGTTCTGTAAGAATACTGATGAGGGAAGGATAGCAAATGGTTTCAGTATCATTCCCATTCTCCATATCAATATAGTATGAATGGTTGATTTCTTTGCTGATGTTTCGGTCAGTCATAGTTCCTCAATTTCCAATTCAACAGAAAGATTCAGTATAGCATCCTTCACCCAGTTTTGTCCCTTGATAAAGTAATGCTTTTCAGCACTCAATTCTCGGTCAGGATTAGGCTCAATATTGAGACCTTCGACTGCTTCACGAAGAGCAGCAGCAACAGCAGATTTATCATAGTAATATGGACCTGGACCCATCTTACTATAATACTTATCCAGTATCCGTTTTACCCTTTCTTTTCTACTCATTTCCTTAGTACACCATCCAGTTTCTTGTCCAAGTGATCCATTCACACTCTTCTTGTTTCATTTCTGCTCTCCACCACCTCCCATTTCCATCAATCGCATCCAGGTAATGAACACGGGTCTTTGGATCAATTACACGGGAAATGTATGTAAATGTTTCTGGTTTATTCATCAGGTCTCTTTGCGTATGAGAGTATTATAAGGCATCAAGAGGGGTCTGTGGGAGGGTAGTAGACAGTTTCTGAAGTGTCCCTGCGATAATATTCAAAGTTTCGTGGTTCACTGGTAAGAAAGTCAAACTTTGTATAAAACTGCCTCCACCTAAAACTGAAACCAAATAAAGAATACCCACCGAAACTAAACATCAAATAAGGAATCCATTCATCTGGAATATATTCATCCACATTAAAGTTAAACTCAATAAGAGAAAAATGTGGATAGAATGAGAGGATTTGGAAATATCTTTCCGTTCCAAAATCCTCATATAAAACAGTATCAAAGAGTTTCATTTTCAATCAACAAAGAGTTTAAGAGTGCGGTCATCATCCTGAAGATGGAAGTTAATTCCAGTTACATTACGATTGGAATAAGAACGACCAGAATCGTCAATTACTTCAAGACGGGTGACCTTACCACAATGATATTTCTTGACCTCTTCCTCCAGTTCTTTGATTTTTTGTTCGGCATTTCGTTTCAGACCCCAATACCGTTCCTCCCACGAAGCATCATTACCCAAACTTTCTTCAGTAATCACAGTGCCCATAGGACCCCGTTCAAGTCGGGCATACTCTTCTTCTGCATCTTTCCATTCTTTGAACTTATCACGGAGGTCTTCATTCATCGTCAGGTCATACTCTTTAGCAACCTCCTTCATATCTTTTTCGGAGTTCATTTCGTTGAATGCTACATTACAAGCACCCTTCATAATACCGTGTTCAGAATGCCCAATAGAACGGAGAAAGTTACTGAAAAACTTAAACAACTGAAGAGTAGAAAGGTCTTCAGCAGGAATTTCCATCGTGATGTTTTCTTCTGGGAGGCAATCGTCACAACCCGCACCAGAATAGGTATTGACGAAAGTGGAATGATACTCCAGTTTCAGTTTCGCAGTGAAAGTCATTTTAGTTTCAGGTATTCGGTCTTGCAGTTGGTTGGATTTTCTACACAAAAGACAATAGCATCATTTCTTTCTTGTTTGATTTGTTTTTTATGTGCATTATCTTCTGCTATATCTGCCACAATATAAACAAGAATAAGAAAAATTAAAATTGTGTTTGCCATCAGGTGTCTTTGTATATAAGAGTATTATAAGACAAAAAAGGGCACCTGTGAAGTGCCCCTGTGCCAGTCGGTCAGGTGTCCATCAAATGCCTAGTTGTTCTGGTGATTGCTGTGTGCATACCTGATACTGGTTTCCCTCTTTACCAGTGTGTCGGAGGCATTCTTTCCAACGAATATCTGTAGAAACATTGGAGTAATCTACACCCCAATCAAACCATTTCTTTACATGAGGGAGATACACATTAACCCTCACCAGATTTTTATTTGGATTGAACCATGCTTCACATGATGTTCCATCAAATACCTTCCCCATATTGTTGTAATAGACATTACATTTGGTTTTTCGGTATTTAACATCCGAAGCATGAACGGGAAGAGTTGAAAGAATAACGAGTGCTGATACCAGTAGTTTTTTCATCATTTCAGAAAAGCAAGAACTCCAAGGTTTTTGGGAATCATAGCAGAATATGGGGTCGTTTCCTCAAAAGAAACTACACTACCAATTGTTTTGGAATTGATGGGAGAGTAAAACTCTTGTTTCTTTCGGTGATAAAAACCCCAAACACTGCGGATAGGAGCACCATTCCTGTAATCAAGATACTGGTGGTTCCAAATCCAAATTTGAACAACATCTTTTTTGAAATCAGTAAATTCATAAGTAAAGTTTTTGCTCGGTGGTTTGTGGAATTTAATTTTGGTTTTCATAACTAACAAGAGTATTGATAATTGAATCCATCGTTAGTAGAATAAATGACTTTTTGAATGCCATTCATTTCAAGTGCCATTTGACAAATAGGGCAAGGTTTGCTATTCCTCAGTTCATTGTGAGAATGACCTCCGATTCTAGCAACCACGATTGTATCTGCATCTTCACGAGACTTAATGAGAGCATTAACTTCCGCATGAAGATAAATTTTCTCTTTTAACCCAACCTTTTCAGCTAGTGATGCCTGAAGTGGATGAGTCTTTTTTTCAAGATTGGTTGCTGTTACAACAACCTTATTCTTGCGTAGAAGAATCGCACCAATCTTTTTCTTAGAAGGGGAAGATTTAGCAGTGTTGATTGCAAGTTGCAAAACCGAATCAGAAACCATACTTATAATAAGATTGAAACCGATTGATATTCGATTTATAATACTTGTTAATTACTTCTGTTGCTGCATTTTCGCACTCAGAATCACGGAATCCATAAAACTTATACAATTCAAGAAAATCATAAACTCGTTTTTGAGCAAGAACTGGATTATGAGTGCTTTTCAGAATATCTACAACTCCTTTATTCACATCTTCAACAATAGCATTTGGAGTAAAGGAATAGCAGTCCCATTCCTTATGGTTGAGTTCGATTTTGGATTGTTTGATAATCATTAGTTCACTCTACATTACAATCGGGGTACCACTGTGCCTGTTGAGCACAATAATGTTCTTTAGGTGTATGTTTGGTAAAAAGTTCTTTGTCACGTTGAATTAGAAATACATTTAATCCAACGATAGACAAAAATCCCACTGCCAAAAAGGCAATGTATTTTTTGGGCATTGTCTGCTCCTGATTACCTCACTATTATAGGGCATTCACGCATCAGGGAAAGAGGTAATGTGCCAGTTTAAAAATTGTCTAAAAAATGGATTTCAACCAAAATACCCCAGATGGGTCTGGTCTCAGTTTGGTCTCACTGAGAACCCAGTACACCACTGGAGCAAAAATTTAATTTTTTGCGATTTTTGCATACAAGGTGCTAGTGGGCATATTCCCACACTCAAATTTTGCTTTTTTGGGGTTTTATAATTTTATCCCACTACCCTATAACAAATTTCAGCAACACCTTTTTTAGTGCTTTCAATATGAGCAAATGCTGCGTATGAAAGATCAAGAATCGCATGGGAGTATGGACCCCTATCATTTACCCTAACAACTACAGATTTTCCATTTCTTTGATTCGTCACACGAATTTTAGTTCCCATCGGGAGATGAGGGCTGGCAGTTGTCCAACGATAAGCATCAAATCTTTCCCCATTGGCAGTGATTTGACCATGGAATCCATCTCCCATTCCATAGAATGTACTGGTTCCACAGGTTAATCCTGCAATAAGCAATCCTTCAACTAGCATTTTTTTAAAATTCCTCCTTTTAGTTACTATCAGATTATTTAAAATTTAAATTCAATTCATTGCTCCAATTCAGCAGCGAGTTCTAGTATATCGTTTTTATCCAAAACAATCAAGTTATTTTGAGCAGTATAAGATTTTACATTTTCTGCGACCACACGAAGAATTGCTGCAACCAACTTTTCTTCGGTATCAGCACCACTATTTCGCAGTTCCCATATTTTATTCATTAATGCTTGAGGTCTTTCAGTCACTTTAATTTTCTCTATTTCTTTTTTTATTTTAACATATTGTGAGACATATGTAACGTTATTTTTATTGCATTAATATTTTTATCCATAAAAAAGGCCTAAAAGACCTTTTTATAACTTATATAATTTTTTTTAAAAAATATCACATTCTGTAAGGATTTCCTGGTTTTGCAGTTGTTGGAATTTTTGCTCCCGCAATTCCGCCTCTCACAGCACCTGACACAACTCTAGCTGCTCTTCTAAATGGTTGTGCCGCTGAAGAATCAACAGCTCCACCATAAAATCACCCCTGTCTAGTATCTTGAGCACCTCTTACAGCACCTCTTACAGCACCTGTTACTGCACGACCAACAGTTCTAACTGCTTGACCTACTCGGGATTGAGGACCTAAAACTGGGTCATTATAACTACCAACATTTTCAATAATGTCATTTCTCCACTCCTCACTCATGTTTGACATAATAGCAAGTGCGGCTTCATTCGTATCAGCATATCCTTCAGCAATCAAATACTCAAGAACTACGTCAAAAAGATCAACCTCTTCTTCCATTTTTTTCTTTCTTTTAATATAAGCAATTTGTGCTTTTTTAAAGTCAGCATACTTCTCACCTTCTTTTGCTGGAAGAGGTTTATCTCCTACTCTTCTTTCAGCAGAAGCAGATCTTCTCATTTCAGTATCTTGCCCTCTCACTGCTTCATCAATTTCTTCTTGAGGAACATACACATCAATATATGCTTCCATCAAACCTCTAATTTCTTGAATGTTCATTAGAATACTTTGTATCTTTATCAAATATTTATAAAAAAAACCTCTTAAAAAAGAGGTTTAAATTTATTTTTTGAAATTAAATCAAGAAGTTAGAATTGTTCTACAAATTTTTCTACATGTTTGAGAATCTTTATCGCATTCAGTTAAACACTCAAAATATTCATTCATCAAATTATTAGTTTCATCATTTATATCTTTTTCAGTTTGATGCCAGCTAGCCAGTTGATTAAAGGAAATTAAATTGTGCATAATAACCTCCATGCACAAAGAACAATCATAACAAAAATTGGGTTTCTTTTATAGTGCTCTCAACTATAATATTCTATCACTATCTATATGATTTGTCAGCGTTTCTTAACAAAAATTTATGCCTACTAATTCCTATAAATCATCCACTCAAGTTGATTTGTTTTTTCGAATTCTTTATGTGCTTTTACAGAACGGTTGTTTAAAATATCTAAAATATCTTTCACAATTGTTTGATTATCCACGTAATCATCCAAATACATATCTAATGCTTCTTTAAGATATCTGTATCGGTGCCATTCTGAAGAATAAGGCTTGTAATTCATAATAAGAGATATATGTTTTGGAATTATAAACTATCTATTTGTCTTTGTCAATCTTCCAACATTTCTCAAACTTACTTCTTAACGCATTCAATTTCATTTCTTCTGAATAAGTAAGAAGGTGTTGATTAATTTTTTTTTCTTGTTCAGTAAATTCCAAGCGATATTTGTGCTTGATAATAAAAAGTTTTTCTACATCATCCAAAAAAGTTGTCGGTTGATTCAGAAATTCTTCGTATGTCATTAATCTCTTCTTCTCCACTCATCACCCTCTTCATCACGACGAAACCAATCGACAATTTCATCTACACTTTCAAATCTCCCTCTACCAAATCTTTCATGTCCCAATCCACCAATATCTAGCGCATTCAAAAATCCATCCAAACTGTCTTCAGTCATATTGGGATTTTCCGCTTTACGTCTTGCTTGGCGAAGTATTGTTCCAGCAGTTCGATTTGCCTTTGCTAGTTTTTCACACCAAATAATTTCGTTAAGTTCTACTGTCTCGCCATTTGCAATTCTAGAGCAAATTTCTTCTAATTTAATACGGTAATTATGACTTAGCATATTATTTTGTATTTTTCTCTATTTATTTCTATTTTCAAATTCATCTTGCAGTTCTTTTGCAAGTTTATATGCTCTCCTCCACATAAAATATTTTACAATTGGATTTGCTGGGTTGTGAATCAACCAAAATTTTGTTTTGTAATAATGAAATTTGATTAGTTCATATACAAGTATAAATGCTTTTGCAACTAACTGATCTGTAATGATTAAGTATGAAATGCAAAATAATATAAAAAAGTAAATATAAAACGTGTTCATTTTCTTAAACTCTTAATATAATTTAAGACATGCTCACGAATATACATCAATTCATGATAACACTTTTGATTATGAGCGCAATTTCTTAATTCATGATCTGGCTTCAAAACACTTTCTTCAAATAATGTAAGACCACGATTCCATTTGTCTTCTTGTGTTTCATTTTCCATCTTTTTTAACTGTAACAGGGCAAAAAGGAATAGTTTTTTGAATTTTTAAAATAATTTCATTATCTAACTCCTATTCTATCACTATTTAATGCACTTCATATTCCTTTAATAACAAAAGACATTCTTTAAATTGTTCCCATTCTTCGTCAGTAAAATTATCGGAAGCATAGGGAATATTCACAATGTCTGCACAAAAATAACTAGCATTGATAGAATAAATTTCTTGTGCTGATACAGGTGTTATAAAAAGAAGTAAAAGTAAAAGTAATTTTTTCATTTTTCAATTTTCCAATGTTCATTACCTTCCTTTTGAACCCAAAAACAATATTGCCGATTTAATGACACAAGAAAAAGAAGATTATCTTTCTCTTGTTCTACTTTACATGCATGAAAAGAATCCATAAGGTTTATAAAACGATTCTTTGCTTTAGAACTTAATGGTGTTACATTTACAAATCGTTTCTTAGATTTCATAGGGCTCATAGTCTTTTAACCTCCACAAGGATCATTGTACAGAAATTTCAAGGTTGTGTCAAGCGGTTAGGAAAAAAATAATCAATGTTATTGATTCCTAGATAGTCGTTATAAAGTTGTTTTTCCATCTTTCTTGCTTCAAGTTCCCAAGGCTGCTCAGAATAGTCTGTCTCCGTGTGGTCTATGCCCTTCCAAAGGCGTTTGCCATGCTTATCCTTAAGATTACCCATAACATGCTGATAAACGTGATAGAGTTCGTGAAAAAGAGTTTGTAGGTATAAGTCAGAGGTCATTTGATTATGCAACTCAATCTCAAACTCTCTAGGTCTCCAGTTACAATTCATCACTGTACACCAACCATAAACACCTTCTCTTGCCAGACCACGATGATTTATAGTAATATTGAGTTTATGTCTGGGAAGATACTTTGCAATAAACCATTCTACAGCATCAAAACAACGACTCTTGTTGTATTTGTATCCACTAGTGTATAATGTAAGCATCAGAATGCATTAATAACGACATTAGTTAAACGAACGCCCCAGTTCATAAGAATCATAAAAGATGCAACAAAAATTAACCTATCTAGATTTGAAAACCTCATATGCATCTGATAACTGAAGTCAGTCTAAACCACTTTGTAGCGGTTTAGGTCAGTAGTGTGCCAGTTTCTGAAGTGTCTTACCAGTAAAAATATTGCCTTACATCTGTGACATCTTTATGACACTCAAATTTTTCCATTGTTTCTAAATCTATCAAATCTGGATGAATCCACCAATCTTCAAATGGGGTTTTATCATCTTGTGATACATTTTCCACCACAAGTTTATACCCCCAAGATTTGAGATAGTTTCTGGATTTTGTACGATAAGTGCCCGTCATATCCACATAATGGTCGTGTTCATAAGTAATCACGGCAAACTTATACTTTTCAAAAGGAATCGCAGTGAGAATTTCAAATGTGGTTTTAGAAGGTTCGCAATCCAGTTGTAAATAATCAATCTCTCTGGTAGAATAGTACTCATCCAATAGTTTTTCATAATCAATCGTTGTAGCATCCTTACAAAGAATTGGATTACTTCTTTGTTCAGCAAACATCTTACATAAGTTTTCCAGAATCTCAACTGATACTCCTTTCCAACCAAAGTCTTTTTCAAGAATTGCTGTGTTATTTTGGAATATTGGTTCTTGTGCTCCAATTTCAAGATAAGTTCCATTTCTTTTTCCATTGAGAATTGATAAGATAAACATATCTTGTAATGCCTGACCATTACTTTTCTCAATGTTTTCTAATCCGGGAAACTTATACTTAAACTCTTTGTATCTTGATTTTTCATACTTTATGCTTTTTGGAACCCAGCAACCAAGATTCTGAAGATTCTTTGCAACAGAGTCATAATGAGTTTTATCTAATTCATAATTATTTTTAAGATCTTGAAACAAATCTCGGCATTCTTGAGATTTTCCCCACCAATAAGAACATACTGCTTTCTCAAAGATCAACCCATATTTACCGGGATAATCTGTGATCGTTGCGATTGGTTCTAAATCAAAATCACAAACATTCAATCCAAGAGTTGCTGTCGTATAGGAATCTGAATACATCTTATTCCACTCTTCATGTCTTGCGAGAAGGAAATATGCCTCAGGACGTTTCGGTAAAAGATTAATCGCGTGCTGATATAATCCTTTGACTGTGTAGTTTCTATTTTTTTGATCGTGAAAACAAGATGCCATATGAATCAGACATTCATAGGCAAGCATCGAATCTTCTGTGCGATCTGCTGCTCTTAAGTAATAAGTAATTGCTGATGCTGTTTGTTTTCTTTCATGATACCAACGTGCCAGCTCATAATTGCGAATTGGATTTTCAGTATCATAAACATAAGCAATCAGGGGATCATTTGGAATATTCATAATTGATTTAATATCTGCTTGATTTTGTTTCCACCAGTTTGAGATGTATTCTGAAGCAAAGTGATGATTAGGCTTCTGTCCGTTTTCTAATTCAGTGTCATTGAGATTTGTAGAATCAATTCTTGTGTTTTCTACAAACAGAGGGCAGGTATAAACTTTCCCAAAGTTGGTGAAAAATAGACTTTCACCAATCGGCATAATCTCACTATCTTTGACTTCAAGATTATAAGTTTCTCCAATACAACAGTGCTGAATGATTTGTTTTACATATTCTCTTTTGAGAATGTATGCAGTGATTGCCCAGTCATCCCAAAGTCTTTCTCTTAAACAGACTTGGTTAAACTCTCCACGAATCGCAAGAAGTTGAACTGCTTCCCAGTCACTTGGAAGATTATTCACGAACTCTTCCCATGTAAAATTCCAATGCTCTACAGTTTCCAGAGACAAATCATCCTCACAGAAGAATCCATAAGGTTCATTTGTGTTGTAATACCAATCCTTAAGTGCTTTGAGATGTGATACAGTGCAACCTTTGACTGGATCAGTCAAACTATTCGCATACTTTCCAGTGATAATATCCTCCGACTCTGAAAATCTTTTTGATTTGATTGGAATTGGAGTGATGTTATATTGTTGGAACTGTTTTGTAAGAAGTTCTTGTCTTGCGGTATCATCTTCTAGCGTAACATAACGAACCGATGGCAATCCTTTCAGTTTCATGAGAATACAAACTCCTCTATCATTTTTTCAGGAACTTTTAAAATGTATGCTGCATTATCTTGAACTCCAAAAGTAATTAAGTAATTATTTTCATGTTTAGCCATTCCACAACAAAACTCAATCTGATTTTCTAAAAATGAAAATACTTGCGAAAACCTCTGAATGTTCCAATTTTTATTCCAATATGTGAATTTATGGCGATATGTTGCATTCTTTCTTCCTGCTTCTGACTTAAACAAATCAGTTTCGTGATTGATCGTTAAGTATCCATCTTTGTATGGTAGAACTTGAGAACCACCTCTTAAATCTTTTGGTGCCTGAACCCAATCTTTAAGAACTGTTGTTTCTGTGCGATTCTCTTCTGGAATGGTTTTGACAACTTCTGTTCCGTTGGTCCATTTCACAAAATGAAATGGTTGATCTAGAATAGGCATCCAGTTCTTATTGCAATACTCTTTATCTGGTGGGGGTCCTGGAATGCGAAATCTTGAGATTTCTTTAACCGAATTTTCTTCAAACTCAATCTCAGAAAGTTCCATTCTTCCCGTTCCAATTCTATCCAAATCTCTCCGAACACCAGTTAAGTAGAACTTATCATTCCACTTAATCAATCTTGCATCTTCCAATCCCACAAATTCCCACAAAGGTTTCTGATCAAAAGCAGACGTATCTACCTTTGACCAATAAGAAATATTCAGGTTTTCATCTAACTCACAAATAAAGTTGGTTGTTGTGAGTGTAATGTCGTTCTCAGGATTTAGATAAACCAAGGGGCCATATTGGTGCTCAAACTTTTGTAATTCTGAATGATACAGAGTGTATTGAATATGGCGAAGATTAACTAAAATCTTTCCGTTATCTACGAAAACTGATGGATTACACAACCCGGTTCCATTCGTATGCTCTGCCGGAATAGTAAGGGGTTTGATTGTGCCACCATAATCTAAAGCAAGTTTTACAAAGTTCATGGAATCATTATAGTATGTTGAATATTTATTATTAGATTTGAGGTAAGATATTTAGATGAATATTGCAAAGTTAATAATAACTTACTTTACAATTATGTTATATTGAAGTAAGCAACAAACTCATTTCATTAACTGTAATATTACTATCATCAGTTTTATTGCGTATATAAAGTTCTACATAATCTCCCTGATTGTGATCGTGAATATCAGTTAAATGAGTGGTATAATATGTGCCATAATCACAAGATCTAATAGTAGTAGCAGAAGTTTGTAATATAGTTCCTATTCCAGTTGCTGAATTATAATCTAAAATTCCTATTTCAATATCAGGTTCTACACTAGGATTTTCGGTTGTAAATGATACAGTTGCTTGAGATAAAAATCTCCTATCAATCGAAACATCATATGTTAATCTACCTTCTGTCGCAGTAAATTTTGAATTAATTGCACCATCAGTTGTTGTTACACCTACAATTTTAGTCCAAACATTAGTGTTACCAACACCAATTACAGTATTAGATACATTATCTCTCATATAAAGTTGACCCGAAGCATAAGTATTTTGAATGCCTCTATTTCCTTCAAAGAAAGTATCTCTACCATTAACATCAGTATGAGTGCTTACTCCAATTTTTGTTCCAGGTCCAGAGAAATTACATGTCTGTAGAATAAAACTTTCTGATTGGGAGAATATAGCCCCATCTTGAACTGTAATTCCAGTATATCCAGGAGGAACAATAAACGAACAAACAGTTACACGAATTCTTCTGGTGCAATTAAAAGTGCTTGGGAAGTTCAGAATAGATTTGGCAGAAGGATTACCTGGAGGGAATTGACCTGTAAATAGACACTGGTTAAATCCTACAGTTCCCATCGTACCATCAAAAGTTAAATCTTGAGAACTTAAGAAAGCCCCATCAAGAGAAATAAAGTTATTATAACTTGAGATAATTCCAACCTTTGCGCAATTGGTAAAGTTCACTCCAAACCAATCTAGTGCATGAACAGAAGGAATTGATGCTACAAGATTGATTGCCCAAGGTGCTTCAAGAGTAATATTGCGAATGGGAAGAGAATAAACACTACTCAATAATGCAACATCAGTAGCAATACCAGTAGATTTAATTCTACAGTTCTCTGAAGATCCACCAAGAATTGTGGTATTATCACCAGCAACTAAACGATCTCCTTCCAGATCAACAGTGGTGGTAAAGAAATAAGTATAGTCATCCTTGAGAGTGATTACCCCATTAACTGCTGGAGGCAAATCATTCTTTGTGCCGACAAAAATAAAGTTTCGAATATCATCAAGATACTTAAATTGTGTCTCACCACCACCACCAATCGTCGCCATTTGTTCCAGAATGCGATTGGTGAAGAGACGATAATGATCACTCAACTGTTGAGTAGTTACATACTTCTGATCCAATGGTGTAAGAGGATCACTATTCTTCATACTTGGGGGTTCATTTAATAAACCTTCAGTCAGTTGCTTTCTTGGTTGAGGAATAGGAGTATTCTTCAGTTGCTGACGAAGTTCATACATCTCATCGTGTTGATTGACGATAAGATTTTGCAAGAAATCGATATTTTTCTGGAGTTCTTGAGTTTGTTCTTTTAATCTATCAACTTCTGTTTTTTTCTGATCTGCTTCATACTCCTCAAAAGTTCTTTTCTTCTTTGTAGAACTTTTAGGAGTTTCTGGATTTTCTTTAAGATGATGTAAAATTTTAGAGTATCTATTCATTCTTATATGGTTTTTGAGTATTTATTCTTCAAAGACACACGAGGTCTCTGTAGTGCTTGATGTTTGTGATATTACAAGACCTAAAAAGGTAATGACCTTTTCGGTTACAGTTACAGATGATAAATTAATATCAAATGTTCCTGCACCATTATCTCTAAGCTGAATATCAAATGCCATTATACCGCAACTCCATTATCAGAGCGACCTATTTTAGTGCTACTTTCATATGCTTCAGTATATACATTTTCAGTATTATCATACCACGTAAAAGAATAAGATCCATCACCTACTCTTGAAGTTTCTAAAACTTTTTCCCCATTACTTTCTCTATGTAATGAAATAGTAACTGTACCACCAGAACTACCTGTTATATTACCAGAAACTGTAAATGGAATTGAATGATAAGTAAAGATTAAATCAAGATAATCAAAACTAGATGCTGCGTTTGCTAATACTGTTCTCCAACGTCTTGCAGTTTGCAAACTCATTCTTGATGGATCCGCATAAACATCATCTCCCCAACGACGAAATAGAGTTCTAACTTGAGAAAATGTTAAGTGAAGACCAGTTTCTGGGTCAGTGGTTCCAACATCAGTATATGCACTTTCCCATTGAATACCACCCTCTGCTGCTAATCTTTCTACCTGAAGGGTTACACCAGCAGCATTTCCAGTAGTATTAGTGAAATAAAGATATCTGGTTCCAATTGCACTATAAAATCTATCAGTTTCTGGTAGAGCAGGTGCTACTGCAGGAATTGATCGTATGACGTTAGGGGCACCATCAAAAAATGCACCTAAATTCCAAAATACTGTATGATTAGCAGCACCATATCCTTGTGTTGGTTTTCCTGCTGTGTAATTAACAATCCAAAATCCAGAGGTATTAAATCCAAGGTCAACAGCATCAGTTCTGTATACATCCCAATTTAGAGAATTTCTACCTCTTGTAAAAGTAAATGCTGTATTATTTTCAATCATCGCAGCATTATTACCTGCAATAACTGCTGATGTATCATCCGTGAATGTAACAAAAGCACCAGTACCAATTCTTTGGTTAATTCCTGCAATTGCTGCTGCCTGATCCCAGAAAGAATAAAATGCAATGTTTTTGGTTGTTACCGTTCCAGGTTCTTCAATAAAAAATTCTCTATCTCCTCTTTGATAATCTGATGATGTTGTTCCCCCCATAGGAGAGTTGATTTCCATCGGCAGCATCAAAGAAACATAAGTATCATTTGAGGATGTTGCATCAAACTCATAAGTGACGGTTAACCACGCTTGCATATGGAACCACATATTCGCAACACTTCCCCAAGCAAAAAATCCCATTGTGGAAGCAGTATTCAAAACTGCACTACAATCCCATACATATCTCATAAAATAGTTTGTAGCAGAAACACCCTCAAAAATACCAGAAGTAATCGCAGTGGTAGTATCAAGTTGCATAGTAATTGTAGAGTCAGTAGTAACAGTACTACTTCGCATACCTTGAAGTGTAATATAAGTACTTCTATATACTTTACTTGCTTCTGGAAGTTCTGTAGATAAATTTGGTA
>Ga0129333_10003145_pt1 | contig 15411 bp, 8 predicted proteins | sample CPB6_08_DNA_FD_94474 | JGI IMG/M metagenome (GOLD analysis project Ga0129333, IMG submission 94474) | Freshwater to marine salinity gradient microbial communities from Chesapeake Bay, USA - CPBay_Sum_0.6_0.8_DNA | ecosystem: Environmental > Aquatic > Marine > Coastal | place: USA: Chesapeake Bay...
AGGCAGCCGACCACTTGCGCAAGCACCTGTCGCACCAGCCGCTGACGCGCGGTGCCGAGGTGCTGCCGCTGTTCGCGCGGCTCAGCCAGGCCGAGCAAGACCGCGTGTTCGAGCCGCACAACGGCCGGCGCATCGTGCTGGCCACCAACGTGGCCGAGACCTCGCTCACCGTGCCCGGCATCCGCTATGTGATCGACAGCGGCACCGCGCGCGTCAAGCGCTACAGCTTTCGCAGCAAGGTCGAGCAGCTGCTGGTGGAGCCCGTCAGCCAGGCCGCAGCCAACCAGCGCGCGGGCCGCTGCGGCCGCGTGGCCGAGGGCATCTGCATCCGCCTGTACGACGAGAAAGACTTCGCCGGCCGTCCGCGCTTCACCGACCCCGAGATCCTGCGCTCGTCGCTGGCCGGCGTGATCCTGCGGATGAAGTCGCTGCACCTGGGCGACGTGTCGCAGTTCCCTTTCCTTGAGGCGCCCTCGGGCCGCGCCATCGCCGATGGCTACCAGTTGCTGGCAGAACTCGGCGCGGTGGACGACGCGAACGAGCTCACCGCCATCGGTCGCGAGCTGTCGAAGCTGCCGCTGGACCCGCGCGTGGGCCGCATGATCCTGGAGGCGCGCGAGCGCCAGGCGCTCGATGAAGTGCTGGTGATTGCGTCGGCCCTGAGCGTGCAGGATGTACGCGACCGCCCGCTGGAGGCGCAGCAGGCCGCCGATCAGGCCCATGCCAGGTTCGACGACGACAAGAGCGAATTCACCGGCTATCTCAAGCTCTGGCGCTGGCTGGTGAATTGGGGTCAGATCCCCATTCCTTCGCACGGCAGTGGTGACTCAAACAATTGGAATCTGACCCCGATTAACAAGCCGCACAAGCTGAGCCACCGGCAGTTCGAGCAGCTGCTGCGGCAGAACTTCATCAGCGTGCGGCGCTTTCGCGAGTGGAAGGACATCCACTCGCAGCTGCACACGGTGGTGGCCGAGCATGGCTGGCGACTCAATGCGAAGCCAGCCACCTACGAGCAGATCCACCTGTCGATGCTGTCGGGGCTGCTGGGCAACATCGGCTGCAAGCTCGACGAAGAAGAGGCCTACCTCGGCGCGCGCAGCATCAAGTTCCTGCGGCATCCCGGTGCGCACCTGAGCAAGAAGCCCGGACGCTGGATCGTCTGCGCCGAGCTGGTGGAGACGACGCGGCTGTTCGGCCGCGGCATCGCCGCCATCGAGCCGCAGTGGCTCGAGCAGGTGGCCGGCCATCTGCTGAAGAAGCAGCTGCTTGACCCGCACTGGGAGAAGAAGTCTGCCGACGTGGTGGCGCTGGAGCGTGCCACGCTGCACGGCGTGGTGGTGTACAGCGGGCGGCGCGTGAGCTACGGCCGCATTGACCCGGCGGGTGCGCGTGAGGTCTTCATCCGCGAGGCGCTGGTGGCCGGCGAGTGGGACACCAAGCTGCCCTTCCTCACCGCCAACCAGAAGCTGGTGCGCCAGGTGCAGGAACTCGAGCACAAGTCGCGCCGGCAGGACGTGCTGGTGGACGACGAGCTGATCTACGCCTTCTACGAGCAGCAGATCCCGGCCGATGTGTTCAACGCGCGCAGCTTCGAGGCCTGGTACGGAACCGCAAGCAAGGGAACACCGGATCTGCTGCGCCTGACGCGCGACGAGCTGATGCGCCACGAGGCGGCGGGCATCACCACCCAGGCCTTCCCGAAGGTGGTGCGACTGGGCGGCGTGGACTGCGCCGCGACCTACCTGCACGAGCCCGGCGATGCGCGCGATGGCCTGACGGTGACGGTGCCGCTGTTCGCCCTGAACCAGGTGAGCGACGAGCGAGCCGAATGGCTGGTGCCCGGCATGCTGAAGGACAAGATCCATGCGCTGCTGAAAAGCCTGCCGCAAAAGCCGCGTTCGCGCTTCGTGCCGCTGCCGGAATCCGCCGCGCGCATGGCCGACGCCTTCAGCGTGCCGGAAATGTTTGCGAGCGGATCGCTGACCGACCGGTTGCTGAAGACGGTGCGCGATGAGACCAGCCTGGATGTGAAGCGCACCGACTTCAAGCTGGACATGCTGAGCGCGCACCTGTTCATGAACTTCCGCATCGTCGATGAACACGGGCGGCAACTGGGCATGGGCCGCAACCTGGGCGCGCTGAAGGCCGAGCTGGGCAGCCAGGCGCGCGGCGCGTTCCAGGCGCTGGCGGGCTTGCGCGTGGTTGCGGGGGCAGGCGAGCCTGGCAATGGGTCCAAGGCCGCTACGGCGTCGCCTGCAGCCGCCAGGCCATCGGATCGGCCCGCGCCAGGCGCTGCTGCAGTCGGACCGAAACAGGGTGCAGCGTCATCGACACCACCGGCGCCCACACACAACGACACCGAGCGCTTCACCGACTGGCGCTTTGGCGAACTGCCCGAGTTGATGGAAATCCGCAAGGGCGCGCAGGTGCTGGTGGGCTTTCCCGCGCTGATCGACGACGGCGATGCGGTGCGCATCGAGGTCTTCGACGAGCCGGAGGTAGCCGCCCTCCGGCACCGCGCCGGCTTGCGGCGGCTCTTTGCGCTGCAGATCCGCGGTGCGCTGAAGTACCTCGAGAAGAACATCCCCGAAATGCAGAAGATGTCGGTGGCCTACATGCCGCTGGGCACCGCAGACGAACTGCGTGCGCAGATCATCGACCTGGCGATCGATCGCGCGTTCTTGCTCGAGCCGCTGCCTGCACGCGAGGCCGACTTCCGGCAGCGCGTGGAGGAAGGCCGCGGGCGGCTCACCCTGATTGCCAACGAGATCGCGCGGCTGTCGCTGACGGTGCTGAGCGAATTTGCTGCCGCCAGCCGCAAGCTGCGCGACACCAAGGGCCAGCCGGAGGTGACGGCCGACATCACGCAGCAACTGCAGCGGCTGATGCCCAAGCGCTTTCTCGCGGCCACGCCGTGGGCGCCGCTGCAGCACCTGCCGCGTTACCTGAAGGCGATCACGCTGCGGCTGGACAAGCTGCGCGGCGATCCGGCGCGCGATGCGCAGCGCCTGGCCGAACTGCGCCCGCAAGAACAGCGCTACTGGCGCCTGGTGGCCGAGCGCAAGGGGGCGATGGACGAGCGCATGCAAGAGTTCCGCTGGCTCCTGGAAGAGCTGCGGGTGAGCTTCTTCGCGCAAGAGCTGCGCACGCCGCAGCCGGTCAGCATCAAGCGGCTGGACAAGGCCTGGGCCTTGCTGGTGCACTGAGCGTCAAGCCGCCGAGCGTTCCTTCACGCCGCTTCCGCGCGGGTGACCTGCTCGATGTGCTCGCTGAGCTCGAGCCACCGCTCCTCGGCGGCTTGAAGCGACTCATTGACCGCCTTGAGGCTGCGACCGGCTTCGGCGAGCTCTGCCGGGGGCAGGGCAGTCATCAGGCGGGACTCCAGCGACTCTTTCTCGGCCTGCAGCCGGGTCATGGCCTGCTCGGTGGATTCGAGCTCGCGCTTGATCGGCCGCAGCTTTTCGGCGAGCGCCTGACGCGCCAGCGCGGCAGCCTTGCGGTCTTGCGCGGGGCGGGGAGTGACGGCAGCGGTCGATGCAGGAGCTGACGCTGACACCCCTGCCGACGCTGCCGAAGCCGCCGCGGATGCCAGCGCATGCGCTTCGCGGATGCGACGCGCTTCTTCCAGCAAGTAGCGCTGGTAATCGTCGATATCGCCTTCGAACGGCTCGACCTGGCCGCGGCCGACCAGCCAGAACTCGTCGCAGACGCTGCGCAGCAGCGCGCGGTCGTGGCTGACCAGCAGGACCGTGCCCTCGAATTCATTGAGCGCCACCGACAGCGCCTCGCGCGTGGCCAGGTCCAGGTGGTTGGTAGGCTCGTCGAGCAGCAGCAAATTGGGCCGCTGCCACACCAGCATCGCCAGCACCAGCCGCGCCTTCTCGCCGCCGCTCATCGTGCCCACGGTTTGCATCACCATGTCACCATCGAAGCGGAATCGGCCCAGGTGGTTGCGCAGCTCCTGTTCGCGGGCGTCGGGCTCGCCGGCCGCCACCATGTCACGCACCAGGCGCAGCATGTGTGAAAGCGGCGTCTCGTCGGTGCGCAGCACATCCAGCTCCTGCTGCGCAAAGTAGCCGATGCGCAGGCCCTTGCCCTCGGTGATGCGGCCCGCCAGCGCCGGCTGCACCCGCGCGATCGTCTTGACCAGGGTCGACTTGCCCTGGCCGTTGGCGCCCAGGATGCCGATGCGCTGCCCCGCCAGCACGCTGCGGCTCACGCCCTTGAGGATGACTTTCTCGCCAGCCTCGGTGGCATACCCCAGCACGGCGTCGCGCAGGCTCAACATCGGGTTGGGCAGGCTCGGTGGCTCGCGGAACTCGAAGTCGAACTCGGCATCGAGCAGCACCGGCGCGAGCTTTTCCATGCGCTCCAGCGCCTTCACGCGGCTTTGCGCCTGGCGCGCCTTGGTGGCCTTGGCCTTGAAGCGGTCGATGAACTTCTGCAGGTGTGCCATCTTCTCCTGCTGCCGCGCAATCGCCGCCTGCTGCAGCGTGATCTGCTGGGCGCGCAGCGTCTCGAAGGCGCTGTAGTTGCCGCCGTAGCGGTTCAGCCGCGCGCCTTCGATGTGCACCGTCACCTGCGTCACCGCGTCCAGGAACTCGCGGTCGTGGCTGATGACGACCAGCGTGCCCGCATAGCGCTGCAGCCAGCTTTCCAGCCACACCAGCGCATCCAGGTCGAGGTGGTTGGTGGGTTCGTCCAGCAGCAGCAGGTCGCTCGGGCTCATCAGGGCGCGCGCCAGCTGCAAGCGCATGCGCCAGCCGCCCGAGAAACGGTTGACCGGCAGCGACAGCTCGTGCGGGCCAAAGCCCAGGCCCAGCAGCAGCGCCTGCGCCCGCGGCACCGCGTCGTGTTCGCCGGCGTCGCCGAGGTCGGCATGGGCCTGCGCCATCGCCATCCCGTCGCCAGAGTGTTCGGCCTGCGCCAGCTGCGCCCGCACCTCGGACAGGCGCGTATCGCCGGCCACCACGAAGTCGGTGGCGGGCTGATCGGTCTCGGGCATGTCCTGCGCCACCTGCGCCACGCGCCAGCTGCGTGGCATGTCGCAGTCGCCACCGTCTTCGTGCAGCGCGCCGGTCAGCAGGCCAAACAGGGTGGACTTGCCCGCGCCATTGCGGCCCACCAGTGCCACCTTCTCGCCGGCGTGCACCGTCAGGCTGGCGTCTTGCAGCACCGCGCGTGCGCCGCGGCGCAGGGTGATATTGCGCAGCGAAATCACGGCGCGAGCATCTCGCGGGTGAGCAGCAGCACCTGGTCGTCGCCGGCAGACGTATCCAGCCACACCGGCGAGAGGCGTGGGAACGCGGCCTCGAAGTGCGCGCGCTCGTTGCCGACCTCCAGCACCAGCACCCCGTGCCCGCTCAGGCGCTGCGGCAGATCGCGCAGCAGCGTGCGAATGAAGTCCATGCCGTCGGCGCCGCCGGCCAGCGCAATGGCGGGTTCGCTGCGGTACTCTGCCGGCAGCGCGGCCATGCTCTGCGCGTTGACGTAGGGCGGGTTGCACAGCACCAGGTCGTACGGGCCTGGCAGGGCGGCCAGTCCGTCGGATTCGATCAGGCGGATGCGCTGCTGCAGGCCATGCCGCTCGACGTTGATGCGGGCCACCGCCAGGGCGTCAGGCGAAATGTCGGCGGCATCCACCTGCACCTCGGGCCAGGCCATGGCCGCCAGCACCGCCAGGCTGCCGTTGCCGGTGCACAGGTCCAGCACGCGGTGGGTGCGATCGCTCAGCCAGGCATCGAAGCCGCCATCGGCGATCAGCTCGGCGATGAAGCTGCGCGGCACGATCACGCGCTCGTCCACGGTGAAGGGCACGCCCTGCAGCCAGGCCTCGCCGGTCAGGTAGGCGGCGGGCTGGCGTGTGTCGATGCGCTGTTGCACCAGGGCGCGCACCGCGGCGGCCTCGTCGGGCGCGACGGTGCGTTGCGCCACATCGTCCAGTGCATCAAGGGGGTGGCCCAGCTTCCACAGCACCAGCCAGGCGGCCTCGTCAAAGGCGTTGGTGGTGCCGTGGCCAAAACTCACCGCCGCGGCGTCGAGCTGCTGCGCGGCTTCGTCGATCAGGGTCTGGACGGTCGGCGCCGTCATGCCGCGCACTGGGCGTGCAGCGACTCGAGGACGCGCCGGTAGATGTTCTTCAGCGGCTCGATGTCGGCCACCGCCACATGCTCGTCGATCTTGTGGATGGTGGCATTGGGCGGGCCGAGCTCGATCACCTGCGGGCAGATCTGCGCGATGAAGCGCCCGTCGCTGGTGCCGCCGGTGGTGGAAATTTCGGTGGTGATGCCGGTCTCGGCCCGGATGGCGGTGGCCACCGTGTCCACCAGGTCGCCGCGCGGCGTAAGGAACGGCAGGCCGCCGATGGTCCACGCAAGATCGAATTCCAGCGCGTGGCGCTGCAGCACCTGCACCACGCGCGCCTGCAGCGCTTCGGGTGTGGACTCGGTGCAGAAGCGGAAGTTGAAATCCACCACCACCGCACCCGGGATCACGTTGCTCGCGCCGGTGCCGCCGTGGATGTTGCTGACCTGAAAGCTGGTCGGCTGGAAGTAGTCGTTGCCGCGGTCCCATTCGATGCCCACCAGCTCGGCCAGTGCCGGCGCCAGCTGGTGGATGGGGTTGCGCGCCAGTTGCGGGTAGGCGATGTGGCCCTGGATGCCCTTGACGGTGAGCTTGCCGCTCATCGTGCCGCGCCGGCCGTTCTTCACCATGTCGCCGGTGCGCTGCACCGACGTCGGCTCGCCTACGATGCACCAGTCCAGCCGCTCGCCGCGCGCCTTCAGGCGCTCGCACACCACCACCGTGCCGTCCACCGCCGGGCCTTCCTCGTCGCTGGTCAGCAGAAAGCCGATGCCGATGGCAGGCGCGGGCGTGGCGGCAAGAAACTCTTCGGTGGCCACCACAAAGGCGGCCAGCGAGGTCTTCATGTCGCTGGCGCCGCGTGCGTACAGCTTGCCGTCGCCGCGGTGGGTGGGCGTGAACGGGTCGCTGCTCCACTGCTCCAGCGGGCCGGTGGGCACCACATCGGTGTGGCCGGCAAACACCAGCGTCTTGGCGTCGGCGCCGCGCCGGCCGCCGCGGGCCCACAGGTTCGCCACGCGGAACGACTCGGGGCCGCTGTCGATGGCCTCGCAATCAAAGCCCAGCGCCTTCAGCCGCTCGGCGATCAGGCGCTGGCAGCCCCCGTCGTTCGGGGTGACCGACGGACGGGAGACAAGCTGTTCGGTGAGCTGCAGCGTGCGCGTCATGAGCCCTGGCGCACGTCCAGCGTGATGTGGGTGAACGAGGGCGATTCGTCCCCGGGCTTGTCGTCGCTTTGCGGCTTCTTGTCCTTGCCGCCGGCGCCCTTGGCCGGGTTCTTGGCATCGTTTTGCAGCAGCCACAGCAGGTTGGTGGGCGAATCGGCATAGCTGACCGCGTCCTGCTGGTTGACCCGGCCCTCGCGCACCAGGCGCACCAGGTCCTGGTCGAAGGTCTGCGTGCCCGGCGTGATCGACTTCTCCATGCTGTCGCGCACGCCCGAGAAGTCGCCCTTCTCGATCAGCTCGCTGATCAGGTGGGTGTTGAGCAGCACCTCGTTGGCCGGCGCGCGGCCGCCCCCGTTGTTCAGCTTGAGCAGGCGCTGCGCGACCACCGCCTTGAGCGATGCCGCCAGGTCGCCCAGCACCGCGGGGCGCACCTCCACCGGGTAGAAGCTCAGGATGCGGTTGAGCGTCTGGTAGGCGTTGTTGGCATGCAGGCTGGCAATGCACAGGTGGCCCGATTGCGCGTAGGCCATCGCGGCGGTCATGGTTTCGCGGTCGCGGATCTCGCCGATCATGATCACGTCAGGCGCCTGGCGCAGGGCGTTCTTCAGGCCCACATGCAGGCTCTGGGTGTCGGTGCCCACCTCGCGCTGGTTGATCACCGAGCGCTTGTTGGCGTAGATGAATTCGATCGGGTCTTCCACCGTGAGGATGTGGCCCGGCTTCTGCGCGTTGCGGTAGTCCAGCATCGCGGCCATGGTGGTGCTCTTGCCGGCACCGGTGCCGCCCACCACCAGCAGCAGGCCGCGCGGCATCAGGGCCAGCTCGGCCAGCACCGGCGGCAGGTTCAGCGTCTCCAGCGGCGGGATGCTGGCCGGGATGTAGCGGATGACCGCTGCCACCGAGCCGCGCTGATGCATCGCACTGAAGCGGAAGTTGCCCACGCCTTCGACCGGCACCGACAGGTTGAGCTCGCGCGATTCGGTGAGCTCGGCCATGCGCTCGGCCGGCAGCACCTCGGCAATCAGGTTGCGCGGCGCATCGGCGGTCAGCACCTGCGGATTGATCGGCAGGCATTCGCCGTCGATGCGGATCAGCGCCGGCGAGTTGGCCGACAGGTACACGTCCGAGGCCTTCTTGTCGGCCATCAGGCGAAGGATGCGTTCCATCGTGGACATGTCGTGGTCTCCCTTCAGTGCTTGCGGATGCCTGCCAAAAAACGTCAGTCGCGCAGCAGGTCGTTCAGGCTGGTCTTGGCGCGGGTCTGCGCGTCGACCTTCTTCACGATCACCGCACAGTACAGGCTGTACTTGCCGTCGGCACTCGGCAGGTTGCCCGACACCACCACCGAGCCCGCCGGAATGCGGCCGTAGGTCACCTCGCCGGTGGCACGGTCGTAGATCTTGGTGCTCTGGCCGATGTACACGCCCATCGAGATGACCGAGTTTTCTTCCACGATCACGCCTTCCACCACCTCCGAGCGCGCGCCGATGAAGCAGTTGTCCTCGATGATGGTCGGGTTGGCCTGCAGCGGCTCGAGCACGCCGCCCAGCCCCACGCCGCCCGACAGGTGCACGTTCTTGCCGACCTGCGCGCACGAACCGACGGTGGCCCAGGTGTCGACCATGGTGCCTTCGTCCACATAGGCGCCGATGTTCACGTAGCTCGGCATCAGGATCGCGCCCTTGGCGATGTAGCTGCCGCGGCGCGCCACTGCCGGCGGCACCACGCGCACGCCCGAGGCGCGCATCTGCTCCTCATCCAGATTGGCGAACTTGGTGGGCACCTTGTCATAGAAGCCCAGGTCGCCGGCGTGGATCGGCACGTTGTCCTTCAGGCGAAAGCTCAGCAGCACTGCCTTCTTGATCCACTGGTGTACTTCCCACTGGCCCACCGCCTTGCGGGTGGCCACGCGCAGGTGCCCGTTGTTGAGCTCGTGGATCACATGCTCGACCGCGTCGGCCACCTCTTTGGGGGCCGACTTGGCGCTGATGCTGGCGCGGTTGTCCCACGCGGTGTCGATGATCTGCTGAAGTTGTTGTGTCATGGGACTTGGATGGTTGGATCTGCGAAACGATGGCCGGTGCGGCGGGCGGTGCGGGCCCTCAACGACGTTCCCGCACGAACTGCACGATGCGCCGGGCCGCTTCGACGCATTCGTCGCTCTCGGCCACCAGCGCCATGCGCACCCGACCGGCACCGGGGTTGGTGCCATCGCGCTCGCGGGCGATGTAGCTGCCCGGGAGCACCGTCACATTGTATTGAGCGTACAGGTCGCGCGCGAATTCGGTGTCGCTGCCGCCCACGCCCGCCCACAGGTAAAAGCCCGCGTCGGGCAACTGCACATCCAGCACCTCGGCCAGCATCGGCGTGACGCGGCTGAACTTCTCGCGGTACAGGCGCCGGTTCTCGGCCACATGGGCTTCGTCGCCCCAGGCGGCGATGCTGGCCGCCTGCACTGCCGGGCTCATCGCCGAGCCGTGGTAGGTGCGGTAGAGCAAGAAGGCCTTGAGCAGCGCGGCGTCGCCGGCGACGAAGCCCGACCGCATGCCCGGCACGTTGCTGCGCTTGGACAGGCTGGTGAAGCTGACCAGCCGGCGAAAGTCGCCGCGGCCCAGCTGTGCGGCGGCCTGCAGCCCGCCGAGCGGCGGCTCGTCGCGGAAGTAGATCTCGCTGTAGCACTCGTCGCTGGCGATCACGAAGCCGTGGCGGTCGCTCAGCTCGAACAGCCGGCGCCATTCCTCCAGCGGCATCACCGCGCCGGTGGGGTTGCCCGGCGAGCAGACAAACAGCAGCTGCGTGCGCGCCCAGGTCGCGTCGCTTACCGCATCCCAGTCCACCGCAAAGTTGCGCTTGGGGTCGCTGGGCACGTAGTGCACATCGGCACTGCCCAGCAGCGCGGCGCCTTCGTAGATTTGATAGAAGGGGTTGGGGCTGACCACCAGCGGCGGCGCGCTGGCCCCCGGGCGCGGTTGCAGCACCGTCTGCGCAAAGGCAAACAGCGCCTCGCGCGAGCCCGACACCGGCAGCGTCTGCGTCTGCGGGTCGATCTTCAGGCCGTAGCGGCGCGCCAGCCAGCCGGCAAAGGCCTCGCGCAGCCGCGGCTCGCCGACGGTGGCCGGGTAGCTGGCCAGGGCTCCGTTGCGGGCGGCGTCGCACAGCGCATCGATGATGAAGGGCGGGGTGGGGTGGCGCGGCTCGCCGATGCCCAGGCTGATCGGCCGGTGGGCGGGGTCGGGCGTGATGCCCGAGAACAGTTGGCGCAGCCGCTCGAACGGGTAGGGCTGCAGCCGCGAGAGCAGGGGATTCATCCCCGGGATTATCCGGGGGCGTCATGCCGGCCATCCGGCCGCCCGGCAAAACGGCTCAGTTAACATCCCTGCCACTTCCAGAGCCACTTTCCCAAGGTTCCCGAGCCGTGCGCCTCACCTCGATCAAGCTGTCGGGCTTCAAGTCCTTCGCCGAACCCACCAACTTCATGCTCCCCGGCCAGCGCGTCGGGGTGGTCGGGCCCAACGGCTGCGGCAAGTCCAACATCATGGACGCGGTGCGCTGGGTACTTGGCGAGTCGCGCGCCAGCGAACTGCGCGGCGAGTCGATGCAGGACGTCATCTTCAACGGCACCACCAGCCGCAAGCCGGCCAGCCGCGCCAGCGTGGAACTGGTGTTTGACAACGCCGACCACCGCGCCGGCGGCCAGTGGAGCCAGTTCACCGAGATCGCGGTCAAGCGGGTGCTCACGCGCGACGGCAACTCCAGCTACTTCATCAACAACCAGCCGGTGCGTCGCCGCGACGTGCAGGACGTGTTTCTGGGCACGGGCCTCGGGCCGCGCGCCTACGCCATCATCGGCCAGGGCACCATCAGCCGCATCATCGAAAGCAAGCCCGAGGAGCTGCGGCTGTTCCTCGAAGAGGCCGCAGGCGTCTCCAAATACAAGGAGCGCCGGCGCGAGACCGAGAACCGGCTGCACGACACCCGCGAGAACCTGACGCGTGTGGAAGACATCCTGCGCGAACTCAACAGCAACCTCGAGAAGCTCGAGCGCCAGGCCGAAGTGGCGCAGCGCTACCACGCGCTGCAGGCCGACGCCACCCTCAAGCAGCACCAGCTGTGGTTCCTCAAGCGCGCCGACAGCGAGACGGAACAGCAGCGCCTGCAGGCCGATGCCGAGAAGGCACGCATCGACCTGGAGTCGCGCACCGCCGACCTGCGCCGCACCGAAAGCGAGCTCGAGACGGTGCGCCAGGCGCACTACGCCGCCGGTGACGCGGTGAACCAGGCGCAGGGCAAGCTGTACGAGGCCAGCGCCGAGGTCGGCAAGCTCGAAGCCGAGATCCGCTTTGTCGTCGAAGGCCGCCAGCGGGTCGAGCAGCGGCTGGCGCAGTTGCAGGAGCAGGCGGTGCAGTGGGCCGCACGGCGCGACGATGCGCTGGCCCAGGGGCAGACGCTTGAGGCGCAGGCGCTGGATGCGGCCGAGCAGGCCGCCGCACTGGGCGCACAGCTGGAAGAGCAGACCGGCGCGCTGCCCGAGATGGAAGAGGCGTTGCGCCAGGCGCAGTCGCGCAGCGACAGCCAGCGTGGCGCGGTGGCGCAGGTGCAGCAGCAGATCCAGGTGCTGGCCGCCGACCAGCGCAACATCGAAGAGCAGTCGCGCCAGCTGGCGCTGCGCCGCGAGCGTCTGGTGACCGACCGCCAGGCGCTGGCCGCGCCCGACGAGCAGCGGCTGCGCAATCTGGGCGAGCAGCATGCGCAGGCGCGTGCCGCAGCCGAAGCGGCAGACGCCCGGCTGCACGAGCTGCAAGAGCAGGTGCCCACGCTTGACGAGCAGCGCCGCAGCAAGCAGGACGATGTGAACACCCAGTCGGCCCGGCAGGCCGACCTGTCGGCGAGGCTGGAGGCCCTGCGCGCGCTGCAGGACAAGCTGCGCACCGACGGCCGCCTGAAGCCCTGGCTGGCCAAGCACGGCCTGGAGTCGCTGCAGCCGCTGTGGAGCCGCATCCATGTGGAAACCGGCTGGGAAAGCGCGCTGGAGGCGGCGCTGCGCGAGCGGCTCAACGCGCTGGAGATCAGCCGGCTGGACATGGCCCGTGCGCTGGCATCCGACGCACCGCCGGCCAAGCTGTCGTTCTATGCGCCGCCGCAGGCCGCGGCCCCGGGCGCATCGGGCGATCTGCCCCGGCTGGCCGATCGCCTGCGCCTGAACGACGCCGGCCAGTCGGCGCTGCTGGGCGGGTGGCTTTCCGGCTGCTACACCGCCGCCTCGATGGAAGAGGCGCTGGCGCAGCGCGGCAAGCTGGCGGCAGGCGAGACGATCTACCTGGCGTCGGGCCATGCGGTCACGGCGCACAGCGTGTCGTTCTACGCCCAGGATTCGGAGCAGGCCGGCCTGCTGGCACGCGCGCAGGAAATCGAGAACCTCGAGCGCCAGGTCAAGGCGCAGGCCCTGATCAGTGACGAGGCCCGTTCGGCCCTGGTGCGCGCAGAGGCGGCGTACTCGGACGCGTCCCAGCAGCTGGTGACGGCGCGCCGCGAGGCGAGCGAAGCCCAGTCGCGGGCGCATGAGCTGCAGGTGGAGTGGCTGCGCCTGAGCCAGCTGGCCGAGCAGACCCGCGCGCGCAGCGAACAGATCGAGACCGACATGGGCGAGGTCGATGCGCAACTGGCCGACCTGCAAGAGCGCCGCGTGGCCGCCGAGGCCCGCTTTGAAGAGCTCGACATGCAGCTCGCGGACGCACAGGAGCGGCATGCCCAGCTCGATGAGCAGGTGATCGCCGCCGACCGCCGGCTGAACGAAGCGCGCGAGCAGATCCGCCAGATCGAACGCCAGGCGCAAGAGGCGGCCTTCACCGGGCGCAGCGTGCAGGCGCGACAAGCCGAACTGGCGCGCGCGGTCGAGACGGCCGAGCAGCAGGCCACCACCGTGGCCGAGGAGCGCGAGCGTGCGCAGGACGAGCTGTCGCGCCTGACCGATGCCGCGGCGCAGGCCGGGCTGCAGTCGGCGCTGGAGCTCAAGGCCGAGCGCGAGCAGACGCTCGGGGCGCGCCGCAGCGAATACGACGACCTGACCGCCAAGCTGCGCGCCAGCGACGAGCGGCGCCTGCAGCTCGAGCGGGATCTCGACCCGCTGCGTCAGCGCATCACCGACCTGCAGCTCAAGGAGCAGGCCGCGCGCATCGGCATGGAGCAGTACCAGCAGCATCTGGCCGATGCGCAGGCCGATCTGGCCGCGGTCGAGCGCAGCATTGCCGAGGGCAACGTGAAGCTGTCGGGCCTGCAAGGCGAAATCGACCGCCTGCAGCGCGAGATCACGGGCCTGGGCGCCGTCAACCTGGCGGCCCTGGACGAGCTGGCCAGTTCACGCGAGCGCAAGACCTTCCTCGATGCGCAGTCGGCCGACCTCAACGAAGCGATCACCACCCTGGAAGATGCGATCCGCAAGATCGACGGTGAAACCCGCGAACTGCTGGGCAACACGTTTGCCACCGTCAACGAGCACTTCGGCCGCATGTTCCCCGAGCTGTTCGGCGGTGGTAACGCCCGGCTGGTGATGACCGGCGAGGAGATCCTGGACGCCGGCGTGCAGGTGATGGCGCAGCCGCCCGGCAAGAAGAACCAGACGATTCACCTGCTGTCCGGTGGCGAGAAGGCGCTGACCGCGATTGCGCTGGTGTTTGCGATCTTCCAGCTCAACCCCGCGCCCTTCTGCCTGCTCGACGAGGTGGACGCGCCGCTGGACGACACCAACACCGAGCGCTATGCCAAGCTGGTCAGCCGCATGAGCGAAGGCACGCAGTTCCTCTTCATCAGCCACAACAAGATCGCGATGGAGATGGCCGAGCAGCTGATCGGCGTGACGATGCAGGAGCAGGGCGTCTCGCGCATCGTGGCGGTGGACATGGAGTCTGCGGTGTCGATGGCCGAGGCGGCCTGAGCCGCGCCGCTTTGCAAGAACGATGAACGACCTGGCGGTGGGCTTGGGCATCCTCGGCGGCCTGGTGCTGGCCGGGGTGGTGGCGCATGGCGCGTGGAAGCAACGCCGCGTGACGCCGCGACAGGCTGGCCCCTCCGACACGGCCAACGATTCCGACCCCACCGATCCCTTCGGTGCACAGCGCATCGATCCGCCGCTGGACAGCGCCGCAGAGGCTGCGGGTGCGGGTGCGGGTGCCGGCGATGGCGCACGCGCAGGGCAGGCGGCGCCGGGGCAACGTGCCGAGCCCGCGGCCGATGTGATGACGGGCGCGCTTACCTCCAGCGTGATCGCGCCGGAGCGGCGTGCGCTGCTTGACCCGCTGATTGACGTGATCGCGCCGATTGCGCTGGAGGCGCCGGTGTCGGGTGACGCGGCGCTGGCGGCGCTGCCGTCCACGCGGCGCGCGGGCAGCAAGCCCTTCCTGATCGAGGGCCTGAACGAAGACACCGAAGAGTGGGAGTCGCCGCAGCCCGGGCGCCGCTACACGGAGTTTCAGGCCGGTGTGCAACTGGCCAACCGCGTGGGCGCCCTCAATGAGATCGAGTTCTCCGAGTTCGTGATGAAGGCGCGCGCCTTTGCCGATGCGCTGGGTGGCGAGCCCGACTTCCCCGAGATGCTGGACGAGGTGGCGCGTGCGCGCGAGCTCGACCAGTTTGCCGGTGAGCACGATGCGCAGCTGGGCTTTGTGCTCAGGCCGCGCACCGCCGCCTGGAGCCCCGGCTTTGTGCAGCAGCATGCGGCGCGGCTGGGCTTTGTGGCGGGCGTGATTCCCGGTCGCATGGTGCTGCCGGCAGCGGTCAGCGGCGAGCCGCCGCTGGTGGGCCTGACCTTCGACTCGCAGGCCGCGCTGGCCGACGACCCCACGCAGGCCGCGATCCGCCAGGTGACGCTGAGCCTGGACGTGCCGCAGGTCCCGCAGGCCGACCAGCCCTACGCCCGCATGTGCGAGGCCGCAGCCCTGCTGGCGCAGGCGATGGACGGCGCCGTGACCGATGACGCCGGCCAGCCGATCGGTGCGCAGGCGATGGCGCAGATCGGCACCGAGCTTGAGCGCATCTACGCGGTGCTGGCGTCGCGCGAGCTGGCAGCCGGCTCGATGCTCGCGCGGCGCCTATTCTCCTGACCGCTGCGCGACAACGCCGAGTCTAGGGGCCGTGCCGTGACGACCGCAGACCTGTTTGGCCA
>Ga0129333_10003146_pt1 | contig 15410 bp, 15 predicted proteins | sample CPB6_08_DNA_FD_94474 | JGI IMG/M metagenome (GOLD analysis project Ga0129333, IMG submission 94474) | Freshwater to marine salinity gradient microbial communities from Chesapeake Bay, USA - CPBay_Sum_0.6_0.8_DNA | ecosystem: Environmental > Aquatic > Marine > Coastal | place: USA: Chesapeake...
CGGGTTCCCTCGGGAAACAGCACCACCGCGTTGCCCTCCTTGATTTTTTTGATCACCTCGCGCAGGGCGGACATGTCGTTTCCGTCACGCTCGACCGGGATGACATTCATCGCGGGAAAAAGTGGGCCGAAGAACGGCCACTTCAAGAGCGTCTTCCTAGCCAGGTAGAAAACCCCGCGTCGGCTACAAATGCCAGCGAGCGGTGGATCGAAAAAACTCGAGTGGTTCACGGCGATGATGAGCGGTCCGGACTCGACCATGCGCTCGGGATGAACTACCCGCAGGGAGAAAAACATCCGCGCGAGCAGCTTCGCGAGGTTGTAAAATATGTTGTAGACGATCGTCATTCCGCAGGGATGCCGGACTTTTTCAGAATCCCAGCGATCCGCTCCACCACACCCTCGATGTCAAGATGCGAAGTATCGATGACATGGGCGTCGGAGGCGACTGCAAGCGGGGCGACGCGGCGGGTGGAATCGATCTTGTCGCGGTGCTCGATGCTGTCGTCCTGCCCCTGCGCGGCACGGCGGCGGCGGCGGATTTCAGGGGATGCGTCGAGGTAGAATTTGTGCGGCGAGTCGGGAAAAACCGCCGTGCCGATGTCTCGACCCTCCATCACCACATCGATCCCCTCGCACATGGAGCGGAGGCGGAGGCCGATCTGGTGGCGCACCGCGGGAATCGCCGAGTAGGACGACACGGCTTGGTTGACCTCGATCTGGCGGAGCTCAATGTCCGGAATTTCGGCATTGATGCGAATGTAGGAGTCTCCGTTTTCGGAGAAACCACTATCGAGTTTCATGCGCGCCATGGCGGCCTCGACGCGCTCGGGTTGGGCGGGGTCGATCTGCTCGCGGAGCAATTCCCAGGTCACCGCGCGATACATCGCGCCCGAGTTCACATAGGAAAAACGAAGACCCCGGGCGAGCTTGCGGGCGACGCTGCTTTTGCCGGAGGCGGCGGGACCGTCGATTGCGATGACCATCAGGCGGAGGTGGCAGGCCGCACGGCGGGTTTTCCGGAACCCTTGAGTCCGGTGAGTTCGCGGGTTTTGCGTTTGATTTTTCCGCCCTTCTGCATGAAGCGCAGGGTCTGCTCGAAGCCGGGATAAGAGGTGTTCACGCAGGCAGTGTCCTCCATCACGGTCTCCCCGCTTGCGAAAAGTCCGGCGATGGAAAACGCCATCGCGATGCGGTGGTCATGGTGGCTGGTGAGACGCGCGCCTTTGAGGGAAGCGCCGCCGGTGATTGCCATGCCGTCAGGGAATTCCTCGACCTGGGCGCCCATGGCGCGGAGGTGCGAGGCTACCACGGCAATCCGGTCAGTCTCCTTGACACGCAGTTCGGCTGCGTCGCGGATGACCGTTGTCCCCTCGGCCAAGGCGGCGGCGACGGCGAGGATGGGGATTTCGTCGATGACATTCGGGATTTCGGCTCCACGGATTTCGGTGGCCCGTAGCTTGGCACCCTTGATATCGAGATTGCCGACCGGTTCACCATGAAGGGAACTCTCGATGACCTCGCGAATGCGCGCCCCCATGCGGACGAGGACATCGATGATGCCGGTGCGCGTGGGGTTCAGACCGACATCCTTGATCAAAAGCCGCGACCCAGGCTGGGCGGCGGCGGCAACCATCCAGAAGGCGGCGCTGGAAATATCACCCGGCACGGTGAAGTCCATCGACTCGGGAGTCTGTCCTCCCTCCAGCGTGGTGCGGATTTCGACAAGACGGCGGTTTTTTGGGGAGTTTTTGTTTTCCCACACCTCCTCGCGCTTCGCTTTGACGAGAAAATACTGGAGCATCCGCTCGGTGTGGTCGCGCGAGCGGACATCCTCGATCACTGTCGTCGTGCCTTTCGCGAAAAGCCCTGCGAGCAGGAGGGCGCTCTTCACCTGGGCACTCGCCACCGGCAACCTGTAAGTGATCCCATGCAACCCCGAACTCGCCTCCACCACAAGCGGCGGGCAGGATTTTTCACCCTCGGCGTGAAGGTTCGCCCCCATCAACTGGAGCGGATCAATCACGCGTTTCATCGGGCGCTTCGAGAGCGAGGCGTCGCCGATGAGGCGCGTCTGGAAAGGCTGTGCGGCGAGAATTCCCGACATCAAGCGCATCGTCGTGCCGGAGTTGCCGCAATCGAGATCGCCGAAAGGCTTTGTAAAACGCCCCGCGACGCCCTCGACAATCAACGTGCCCGGCTCGGGCGACTCGATCATCACGCCGAGTTGGCGCATGGCGGCTGCGGTGCTGCGGCAATCCTCGCCCTCGAGAAAATTGCTGATCTCGCAGCGCCCGTTCGAGAGCGAGGCGAGCAGGACCGCACGGTGCGAGATGCTTTTATCCGGCGGCACGGTGATTTCGGTGTCGATGCACGAAGCGCGGCGGGATTTGAGAGTGTGTTGTTCCTTATTGCCCATTTATTCGGTGGACGGCTTTTGCGAGCGGATTCGCCGGGCGTCGGAGAGAAATGCCTCGAGCGCGATTCGATTGCCGCTTTCGAGGGCGACTTTGAGGGTGTCCAAGGCGGTTTGCAAGTCGGCGATTCCCTTCAAAAGCTCGGCGCGGTTGTCCAAAAAAATTTCCGCCCACATCGACTCCGGTCCGCCCGCGATCCGGGTGGTGTCACGGTAACCACCGCCGCCGAGTTCGGCGAACGAGGGATTCGCCCCCACGGCGGCATGAACCAGCGACGCGGCAACAGCGTGCGGCAAATGGCTGATTCGCGCGATCGCCCTGTCATGAAAGGCAGGCGACATCTCGCGCAAAACGCACCCTGCGGCTCTCCATAAATTCCGCACCAACTCCAGAGCCGCTGGATCGGTCATTGCGGTCGGGGTCAAAACACAAACGGCACCTTCGAACAAATCCTCCCGTGCGGCCTGGATGCCACTCTGCTCGGAGCCGGCCATCGGATGCGCGCCGACGAACCTTCCACCGAGTTCCGACTCGAGCGCCGAAACGATTTTATCCTTCACGCTTCCGGCATCGGTAACGACCGCCGAAGGCGGAAGGAGTTTTTTCAATTCCGGCCCCGCGGAAGCAATCGCGTGGGGCGAGGTGCACAGCACCGCGATGTCACATTGATCGACAGACTCGGCCAAGCTCGTGGATACTGCGCAGCCGGGCAAAAGGAGGGAGACCTGCTCAGCCGCCTCGGGACGCCGCGCCCAAAGCGAAACCTGCCAATCCGACGCCCGGCGTCCAAGCGCCATGGCCAGGGAGCCGCCGATCAACCCCGGGCCCAGAATGGCAACACGCCGTCTCAGGGCACCAAAAAGATCTTGCCCGAGTAGGGGCACTTCACTTCGGTACCGGGAGGAAATCCACGCACATCCACGTACCCCGCGTAGGGCGAGTGCGGGCTTGTAACGAACCCGGCTTTTCCAGGAACTGGAGTGCCGTAGGAAATATCTTGCGGAGCAACGGGTGCGGCCACAGGCGGAGGAGAGAATGGTGTAGGCGTCGGTGCAGGCGGCGCAAAAGGATCAACAACCGGTTGTTCCACATAACCCTCAGGTGTCGGGGTGGGCGTGGCGTATTGGGTGCCAGAACCGGCAGCACCATATCCGAATCGATTGGTTCCGCGATTGAAGCGGGAATTGGATTTGTCGCTGGTTTCGCAGGCAGCGAGAACTAAAACGGCCGCCGCAGCGCCCAAGACGATCAGGGAAGATTTTTTCATAGATTTCAGAGCCCGCATAGAAAGACACGGAAGACCCGAGGGTTCAAACCAAAATCTCCGGCAATGGAGGCTTTTTTTAATCAAGGCAACGCCCCTCTTGTCAAAATTGCACACAATACTTTGACGCCCGCCTACTCGGTGATGATGTCCTTGTAGGTCTTGCCCGATGGAATCATTGGCAGGACATGCTCGGTGTATGGAGTCATGACATCGAGCACATAGACTTCCTTCGAATCGAGCATGCGCTTGATGGCGGCGGGGAGGTCTTTTTTGTGCAAGACCCGCTCGCAGGTGACGCCGAAGCCTTTGCAGAGTTCGACATAGTCAGGGTAGATACGCTTCAAATTCTTCGGGTCGCCGAGGAAGGTGTGCCCGCGGTTGCCGCCGTGGAAACGATCCTCCCACTGAACAACCATGCCGAGGTGCTGATTGTTCAGGATGATTGCCTTCGCCGCGATGCCCTCGATGTGGGCGGTGGCGAGTTCCTGGACATTCATCAAAAACGATCCATCGCCATCGATATCGATGACTTGTTTGTCGGGCATGCCGACTTTGGCACCCATGGCGGCTGGGTAGCCGAAGCCCATCGAGCCGAGACCTGCGGAGGTAATGAAAGTGCGGGGATGCACGAAATCATAGAACTGCCCGGCCCACATCTGGTGCTGGCCGACGCCGGTGGTGATGATCGCCTCGCCTTTGGTCATCTCATGGAGAAGTTTGATTACATGCTGAGGCTGGATGGCGTCCTCGGTGTCCTTGAAGCTGAGCGGGTGTTGCTTTTTCCACCCATCGATCTGGCGATACCAGTTCGCATAGCGGGTATAGTTTTTGGCCACGCGCTTGTGGCCGGCCTGATCGAGAATCTTGTTCAAACGGCCAAGGGCGTATTTGAGATCGCTCAGGATCGGTAGGCGCACGGCCTTGTTTTTGTTGATCTCGGAATTGTCGATGTCGATGTGGACGATCGTTCCGTGCTCGCAAAATTTCTCCACCTTGCCAGTGACGCGGTCATCGAAACGCACACCAATGGCAAGCAGGAGGTCGGCTTCGTTCACCGCGTTGTTCGCGTAAACGGTGCCGTGCATTCCGAGCCACTTGAGAGAGAGCGGGTGGTTTTCAGGGAAACAACCGATGCCCATGAGCGTTGTGGCCACGGGAACCTGGGTGCGCTCGGCAAACTCCAGGAGTTCCTTCGAGGCGGATCCGGAAATCACACCGCCACCGCAATAGATCATCGGGGCCTTCGCAGTCTTGAGCAGGCCGATCAATTCCTGCAACGCAACATCGTCAGCCTTCCGCTCGGGCTTGTAGCCACGGAGTTTGACCTCCTTCGGGAAGATCGGCTGCATTGTCTGGTTCTGTATGTTTTTCGGAATATCGATCAGCACCGGACCCGGGCGGCCGGATTGCGCGATGTAGAAAGCCTCCTTCACGATGCGGGGAAGTTCGGCAATGTCCCACACAAGGTAGCTGTGCTTCACCATCGGGAGAGTCATTCCAAAAACATCGGTTTCCTGGAACGCCCCTCGACCGATCATTTCCTGCGGCACTTGGCCGGTGATCGCGACCATCGGGATGGAATCCATGAAGGCATCGGCGATGCCAGTGACGAGATTTGTTGCACCGGGGCCGGAGGTGGCCATGCACACGCCGGCCTTGCCAGTGACGCGGGCATAGCCTTCAGCAGCGAAAACCCCGCCCTGCTCATGGCGTGGAAGGATGGTGCGGATTTTTTTTGTCTTGGTGAGAGCCTGGTGGATCGGCATCGAGCAACCGCCAGGGTAGGCGAAAATGACCTCCACACCCTCGCGCTCAAGGCATTCGACGAGGATTTCCGCGCCGTTCATGACTTTGCCGCGATCGGGAGAGGCATCGGATTTTTTGGAAGTGGATTTTTTGATCTTCATAAGACGGTTGAAAGAACGGGAATGCTATGCCCGGTGGCCAGGGCTTGGCGAGTTGAAAACTCGGCACGGGCCGTTTTTTCGAGGTTTCCGGGAGAAGAGGCTCAGTTCCCGGCGGATGGAGAATCGGTAAGGCTTTGGATTTTTTCCTCTGTCTTCAACTTGAGCCAACTGCTGTCGATCTCGCGTAGTTTGGATTCGAACATTTGGGCGCGGGCGGGATCGAGCATTTCCGAGGCTTCGATAATTTTTCTCAATATCGCACGGTATTCCTCGCGCCCGCCACCGAGCGGAAGGAGTGCGGCCGACTCCCTTGCGGCACGCTTCCATTTGGTTTCCAGCGATCGCAAGTAACGCGCAACATCACCGCTCGCCGCCCCCCTCATAGGGCGAAGTTCGTCGATCGTGTGCAAGAGCTTCACATCCTCAAGCACTGATGTGACTTTTTCAAAGGTCAGCTCCTCGCCTTTTCTCATCAATTCGGAATTCAATTTCGAAGGCGCCGGTTTGACCGGTGCGATCTGCAGCTTGGGCTCCGAGGGAGTTGGCTGAGGTGTGGCTGCGGTCTTATTTTGGGCCGCCTCGGCCTCGGCCACAAGCGCCTCGGCGAAGTTCGTGTTTGCTTTGAGAATGACCTGGCGCGCATCGCCAAACTCGACAATCACGCTGTCCTTGTCGGCATCCACCACAGGTAATTCGTGCCCCTCGGGCAACACCACGCTGCCTGTCACCTTGCCATCCACAATGAGCGAGACATTCGTTTTTTTGGTGATGATGATTTTCGAGGGAAAACCGGACAACTTCTCCGCCTTGGCCAATATCTCGCTGTCAACAGCTGGAGTCTCGGCAGGTGCGGCGGAGATGGTGTCTGGGGCGGCGGGGGCAGTTTGGGATAGCTGGAGTTGTTCGATCGTCTCGGTCGCCTCGGCGAGGCGATTCTTCAGGATATCGTTCTCCTCCATCGCCTGGTCCAGTGCCGACTTGGCTTTTTTCAGGTTGTCCCGGAGAGAGGATATGCTCTGCGTCGCCTCTTGTTGGGTTTCCTCGCTCTCATGGGCAAGTTGCTGGTTTTCCGCTTGGAGGCGGTTTTTGTCTGCGGTTCCCGTGAAAAAAAACACAGCGGCCGCAATGATCGCCAGAATCGCAACCACCGCGAAGACCGGCGTGAACCTCGAGCGCTTCGGAGGCAGAACGACCGGCGGGGCGTTCACGGCTTTTTCAAGCGCTCCGGCGGATTGGCGGATCCGGCGGCCAAGCGTGGCGGCTAGGGCGATCAAAATCGCGCTACCGGTGGATCGGGAGTCGTTGATGAATTTTTCAAACGCATCGCGGGTGATCTCCCAATACTCGGAGGGTTCCACAGCCACAACCGAGCAGATCGCGCCGGAAGGATCGAAGATACTGACCTCCCCCACCCACTCGCCTGCATTGATTTGCCCCAAGATGGTTTGGGTTTCCAGCTTGCGAGCCTCCCATTTGCCCGTAATCAGCAGCAGAAGCCGGTCGGAATTATGTCCCTCGTGGATCAAAACCTCGCCCGTCCGTGCATAGCGATAGACACCACGAAGCGAGAGGTTTTGGCGTTGTTCCAGGCTCAAGTTAGCAAGAAATCCCGTAGCCGGCAGCGGCTGGGGAAGCGTCTTGGGCGTGTTGGTCATGACCACATGAAGCGGCCCGTTCGACTCGCGGCCGGCAATCTCCTCCAACTCCACGCGACGCGTGTAGGAATGCCCGGCGCGCTCGAATTGGACATCATTCTCGGTGGCGGATGTCGTCACGGGCGTCGGATTTTTCAGGTCGACCTTGAAGTAGTAGGGACCGAATTGAATCACATCGTCGTGGGCAAGCTTGTGCTCGGAAACCCTAGAGCCATTGATGATCGTCCCGCTGGAGGACCCGTTATCTTTGAGAATGTAGGTTTCGTTAGAAAAAATAATCGACGCGTGGTCTTTGGAAATCCCTGAGGCGTCGAGGTAGAGGTTCGACTTCACATCCCGCCCGATCAAAATCACCGCCCTGCCGAGAGGTAAAATCACGGACTTCACTCCCTCGTTCACCTGAATCAAAAATGCCATGCGGATCGACTACCATCCACTTCCAGAAACAACCAGCATAGGTTTACGAAAATTTCGAAACATTCAGGCAAATCGATGCCGCCCGAGGCGCTCCAGTGGCTGGTCCGCTAGGATGGGAGGTCGAGGAGAATTTTTCCGGATCGCTTGTCCCCCATGGCGGCGCTGAGGGCTTGGGTGACTTGGGTGAGCGGGAGGATTTGCTGGATCGGGGTGTGAAGAATACCGCACCCAAGGAGCTCGGCGAGCGCGGAGTAGGTGGCTTGAATCTCCGAGGCGGGGGCTGCTTCTTTCCAACGCCTGAGCCAAAAGCCGCGGAATGCGAGGTTTTGGAAAATCAAGAGACTGTTCGGGATTTTGAGGGGTTGGCGGGCCATGGCGCCGAAGGTGACATGCTGGGATCCCGGCGCAAGGGCGTTGGCAATGTTCAACGCACTGGCGCCGCCAACGGCGTTTAATGCGAGCTTGGGGAGCGCGCCTCCACAAATCTGGCGCGCCTCCCGCCGGAGGTCGGCCTCCTCGGTGACAACAACATCGCCGCCGAGGCTGCGGAGTTCGTTGAGGAGTTCTGGACGGCGGACAACATTCAGAGTTCGGAGGCCAAGGTGGCGGGCGAGTTGGATCACAGCGCGGCCGACGCCGGAGTTGGCCGCATTTTGAACGATCCAGTCGCCGGGCTGGAGCGAAGCGAAATCATGGAGGAGTCGCCATGCCGTGGCGGGATTAACGGCCAGCATGGCGGCTTGTTGGATGTCGATGCCGTCTGGGAGTGGGATGGCGTTATTCGCGGGAAGGATGAGTTCTTGCGTCCAAGTGCCGAAAGCCAGCGGAAGGACTTTTTGGCCGACGCGGAGGGTTTGCACTCCGGAGCCAACCGCGAGGATTTCGCCGACGCCCTCGTTTCCAATCGTGGCGGGAAGCCGAGGGAGCTCGCCATAGGTTCCCTCAATGACATTGAGGTCGGCGGGGTTGATGGGAGCTGCGAGCATTCGGACCACGACCTCGCCGGGGGCAGGTGCGGTCGAGGGCGTTTCCTCGACACGGACAGCGGGAGGTTTTTCCCCAAAGGCAAAAAGTCGACAAGCCAGCGGCATGGTCGCATGGTATCGCACCGCGCGGCCCGAAAGCCAAATCCAACATGTTCGCGTATTACATCCATGACTTGAGTCCATTCCTGGTGCGCTTCGGCGAGGGATTCGGCGTGCGCTGGTATGGGCTCGCGTATGTCGCGGCGTTTCTCGCGGCCTACGGTATAGGGGTTCATCTGGCGAGGCGGGGATTCAGCGACATCGCGCCGGAGGCCGTGGCGGATTTCATCACCGGCACCGCGCTGTTCGGCGTGATCGTCGGTGGACGGCTGGGCTACATGCTGTTCTACGATTGGTCGCAATTCGCGGCGAACCCGCTGGTTTTTTTCAAATTCTGGGAAGGCGGCATGGCGAGCCACGGCGGAATTCTCGGCATCGTGATCTTCACCTGGATTTATGCGCGCCGAAAAAAAATCCCCTGGCTGAATGTGGGCGACAACATCGTCGTGGCGGCGCCGGTCGGCTTATTCCTCGGGCGCTGTGCGAACTTCATCAACGGCGAACTCTACGGACGCCCGGCCACCGTGACGTGGGCGATGTATTTTCCAAAGGAACTCTACACGGCCGAACCCGCGCGGGTGCGCGAGGTTTTGGTTCAGGCCTCGGAGGCGAACCCTCAATGGGGCACGCTGGATGCGGTGGTGGAAAATGCCGGGAGGCCTGAACTGCGCGGGATTTTGGAAGTGAACCTTTCGCCGCGCCACCCTTCGCAAATCTACGAGGCGTTTCTTGAAGGTGCGGTGCTTTTTTCGATCCTTTGGATACTGCGGACGAGGTTCCGACTTCCCGACGGTGTGCCAACCGGAGTGTTTTTCATCGCCTACGCCGTGCTGAGGATCGCCGGGGAGTTTTTCCGGGAACCTGACGCGCCGCTAACGGGAATTTTCACCCGCGGGCAATTCTTGTCGCTCTTCCTTGTGCTGATGGGAATCGGGTTTCTCCTCGCCGCGAAAGTCCGCCCGACATGGGCTCCAAAATTCCGATGATGCGGATTTTCATGATCGCCTTGGCAGCGGTCGCGGGATTTTTTGTCTGGTCGATCTGGAGCATTCCGAACTTCAAATCGCAGCCGGATCCCGCTGGATCGTTCGACGAGGCGCTGGCCAAATTCTCGAAACTCCGCGCTTCGGAATCCTCGCTGCCAATCTCGCCGCCGGGCGCGAGCCGACTCCTGCACCAAGGGCGCAAAACCGACCGCGCCTTTGTGCTTTTGCATGGGTTGACGAACTGCCCCGAGCAATTCGCGGAATTCGGGTCGCAACTCCACGCCGCCGGATACAATGTCGTCATTCCCCGCGCGCGGTTGGCCGGCTTCCGGGATCGGCTCAACGGCGACCAGGGCCTGCAAACCGCGCAGGACTTGATCGACCAGGCCGCAGCGGGTCTGGATATCGCTGCAGGCCTCGGCAACCGTGTAACGATCGTCGGCCTCTCGGGAAGCGCGGTCGCTGTCACTTGGATGGCTCAAAACCGGAATGGAATCGACGAGGCCGCGATCATCGCACCGTTCTTCAGCGTTCACGGCCTGCCGACGCCTCTGGTCGATCTCGCCGGCGCGATGTTTTCCAAGCTCCCGAATTTCTATGTCTGGTGGGACCCGGAGAAAAAGGAAGCTCTACCCGGACCGCCACATGCCTATCCACGCTTCGGCACGCGGTGCATGGCCGACAGCGTCCAACTTTCCCGCAATGTGCGTGCGAACCTTGCCGCAAAGCCTTCCCGGTGCCGCCGTTTGATTTTTATTACGACCGCCTCCGACACCGCTGCCAACAACGCAACGACCCGTTCGATCCTCGAAACCCTTTCGAAACAAACCGGCCCGGCTCAACTCCTCGCCTACGAATTTCCCACCGAACCCGGAATCCCCCACGATATGATCGACCCTGCCCAGCCCGGGGCGAACACCCATCTCGTATATCCCGCGCTTCTCGATTTGTTGGAGGTGGGCACGGCCTCTGCGAATGATCCTTGAAGGATTTTTGCTGGAAACGGCCCTCGGCCTCTTTAAAACAATCGGCTCATGCAAATCCACATCACTCCGCGAAACCTGACTCTCACCGGCGCCATCCATGAATTCGTGGCCGAAAAAGTGAGCCACCTCGAAGGTCATGGCGAAGCCATCCTCGGGGCCCACATCGTTCTTCTTCACAACCACGATCGAAAAAAACCCTACCATGTGAAGGTCCACCTCGCCCTCCCCGGCCCCGACCTCCATGCCGAAGATGCCGAAGCCGACCTCTACTCCGCGATCGACAAGGTCGTGGACAAACTCTCCCGACAAATCAGCAAGCTCAAAACCAAGCACAAGGAACTCAAAAAGCACCGCACGCAACAGGAGCGCGAAGCGGAAAAACGCGGCTACAAGCGGCGTTGACGCCCGGTGGACGACTATAAGGTCAAGCTCGAGGTCTTCGAGGGACCGCTCGATTTGCTGCTCTACCTCATCAAGCGCGACGAGGTGGATATCTACGACATCTCGATCGAGCGGATCACCAAGCAATACCTCGCCTATCTCGAGGCGTTCCAGGTTCTGAATATCGACCTCGCCGGCGAGTTTATCGTGATGGCGGCGAACTTGCTTTACATCAAGAGCCGCACCCTCCTGCCCGCCGATCAGCAGATGGCGGAGGAGGACGCCGAAGAGGATGATCCCCGCTTCGAACTCATCCGACAACTCATCGAGTACAAGAAATTCAAGGAGGCCGCCGCGAAGCTCCGCGACCACGAGGCGATGCAGCAAAACCTCTTCGCGCGCATGCCCGCCACACCCGACCTTCCGCCCGCGGAAAATCTGCTCGTCGAGGAGGTCGGCATCTTCGATCTCATCCATGCCTTCCAGAAAATCCTCAAGCGCATCGATTCCAAGAAGGAGGACCTGCGCGAGATTTTCGCCGAAAACTTCTCCGTCTCCGACAAGATGGACCATGTCCTCCGGATCGCGCAGCCGGGCATTCCGCTGAAGTTCGAGGAACTCTTCGCCGATGCCGCCAGCCGCACCGAGATCGTTGTGACATTTCTCGCCATGCTCGAACTCATCCGCCTCAAGCAGCTACGGGTTCGCCAAGAGGGTCACTTCGGCGAGATTTGGATCGACCGCATCAGCGATCCCAAACCTTATTTCTCATGAGCGAAGAAACCACCGAACAACCCGATAACCAGGAACCTCTCGATTCCGCTGAAGCCAGCGAGTCCTCAACCTCCCCCGAACCAGCGTTCCCGCTCCACCGCATCGTCGAAGCCATCCTATTCGCCTCGCAAAAACCGGTTTCCGCCAAGGAGCTCTCGAACTTCCTGAAAGGCGCCGCCGAGGCTGCCAAAGAGGACCCGTCGATTGCCTGCTTCGCCAAGGTGAAATCCGCGCAACTCCAGGACGCCATCGAGCAACTTGAAAACGAATTCATTCAGACCGGCCGGGCCTTCGAGGTCCGCGAGAGCGCGGCGGGCTGGCAGTTGGTTACAAAAGCCGATTTCGCGCCGTGGCTGCGCCAGCTTTTCCCCGAGAACCGCCAGGCCCGCCTCAGCGCCCCAGCTATGGAAACCCTCGCCATCATCGCCTACCGCCAACCGATCACCCGCGCCGACATCGAGGCCGTGCGTGGCGTCGCGGTCGATGGGGTGATGCAGACGCTTCTCGATAGAAACCTCGTTCGCATTGCAGGCCGCTCCGACATCGCTGGCCGCCCACTTCTTTACGAGACCTCGCAATTTTTCATGGAGCACTTCGGATTGAAGAATCTCGATGACCTCCCAAACGCCTCGGAACTCCGCAAAATCCCCCTCCCGAAAGCCGAGCCACCCGTCGAGCCGGCGAAGCAAAGCGCTCCGGAAACGCCCGGCGAAACCCCTGTGGAAAACCCCACCGAACCTGTTCCCGAGGAAGCCACAGAAACCCCTTCGGCATCCGATCCAGACTCCGCCCCCTCATCGACCAACGACCCAAGCACCGCCTCTTAAAACTTAATTCTTAAAACTCCTTAATGAGCGACCTCGACACCCTCCGGAATCAGATCGACGCCCTCGACACCGAGCTTCTTCGGCTCCTGAACGAGCGCGCCACGCTCGCCAAGGAAATCGGCGTGATCAAAAACCGCGCCTCACTGCCGGTCTACGCACCCGACCGCGAGACGAAATTGCTGCGAAGCCTCGTCGAGCGCAGCCAAGGCCCGCTTCGCCCCGAGTCGATCCGCGCTATCTACCGCGAGATCATGTCCGCCTCGCTCGCTTTGGAAAAAGACATCGCCATCGCGTGCTTCGGACCGGCCGGCAGTCCAGCCCACCAGGCCGCTCTCGGGCGTTTCGGCTCGAGTGTTCGCTACCGCCCCTGCGACTCTGTGACACAGGTTTTTTCCGAGACTTCCGCCCAACACGCCGATTGCGGCGTCGTCCCCCTCGAGGAGCCGGGTCATGGCTACACCTCCCCCACCCTCGACAGCCTCGCTGCAACCGACCTTCACATCTGCGCCGAAATCGCCACCTCCGCCGGAGCCCGCTTCCTCGTTCTCAGCCGTCAGCCCAGCAAACCCTCGGGTGCCGACCGCACGATGATCATGCTCCGCATCGAGAATAAAACGGGCGCGCTCGTCTCCGCGCTCGAGCCGTTCCGCCACCTTGGCGTCAACCTTGTCCACTTCGCGAACCGCTCGGCGTCTGGCGAGTCGGATGGAACCTCGTTTTTCGTTGAGGCAGACGGGCACCGCGAGGATTTCGAAAAAACCAGCCTCCTCACCGAGCTTGCGGGAGTTTGCAGCGGGGTGAAAATCCTCGGCAGTTATCCCAAGCCTTGAAAACGATCCTCGACGAGATTTTGGCCGATGTGCGCGTGGAAGTCGATGCCGCCAAGCACGCCGTTCCGCCTAACGAAATCCGCGCCCGCCTCGCCGACGCACCCCCCGCTCGGGATTTCGCTGCGGCGCTTGGCCGGGGAGGATTTGGGTTGATCGCCGAAATCAAACGCTGCTCGCCGAGCGTCGGCCCGATGCGCGAGGACAATGTGAATGCCGCCGCTGCGACCTACGCCGCATCTGGCCATGTGCGGGCCGTATCGATTTTGACGAACCGCACCCACTTCGGCATGGGAATCGAGGATTTGACCAGAATCCGCGCCACGCTCCCCCAGCCCGTGTTGCGGAAGGATTTTTTCATCGACGAATACCAAATCCTCGAAGCCCGCGCGCACGGTGCGGATGCGATTCTTCTCATGGCGAATGTCCTCGACGCCGTCCAACTCCGCGACTTCCACCAACTCGCCCGCGAACTCGGAATGGAGGCGCTTTTTGAAATCCACACGGTCGAGGAAATCGCCTTGCTCCCGAAATCCGCGCGCGTCGTCGGCATCAACAGCCGGAAGTTCAAATCCACCTCGGGCTTCGTCGGCGCGACAGGTTCCTCGCAAAAAGACTTCAGCCTCGAAATGTCCGTCTTCGATCTCGTCGAGCATCTCCCCGCCGGATGCCTCCGCATCGCGGAGAGCGGCCTTGCGCCGGAGACCATCTCGACCGTTTCGGCGAAATTCAATGCCGCCCTTGTCGGAACCTCCCTCCTCCGCGACCCGCGTGGCATCGCCGCCTGCCTAGCCGATTTCGAACGCGCCATCGAGGCCCGACCGCCCATCCATGGAAACTAAACCGAAACGCCGCAACGGCCGATTGGTCGCCATCGGCCTGATCCTCATCTGTCTCGCCGCTTTTTTGGCAACAGTCTGGAACTACACACGCACCCACCCCTTTGCGAACAAGGCAACACTGGTTTCTCCCTCTCAGGTAGAAGCGGTTTTCTCCGGAAAATCGAATCTCCAAAAAGGCCAGCGCGCCGTGGTTTCGATCTCCGCCAACGAGACAAAGGGCGCAATGATTGTTGACATCTCGGAAACCGGCCGCGCTTTGATCGAAATGGATTCCAAGGTTTCGGCGCCGGTCGGCACGCCGGTCCATGTGAACATCGATGGCACCCTGGCCCCGCAACATCCAAAATAAAATCAAGCCCTTTCCGATTGCGGAAAATTTTTTTCCGAAATCGGGTTGATGCGCTCGCAGGCAGTTGGTAATCAATCCGCCCCCTTATTAAAACCAACTAATCATCACACTCATATGGCTAACCTCACAAAACGGGATCTGGTAATGCAGATCAGCAAACAGACAGGACTCACCCAGCAAGAAGTTTTCAGCGTGATTCAACTCACGCTGGACGGCATCACCGACGCTCTTGCTACCGGTCGCGATGTCGAACTCCGCAACTTCGGTGTTTTCGAAGTCCGACTCACCAAATCCCGCGTCGGCCGCAACCCCAACAAACCCGAACACGATGTGGTCATTCCGGCCCGCGCAACGGTCAAGTTCAAATCGGGCAAAATCATGCGCCAGCGCGTTCTTCTCCGCACCGAAGAACTCCGCGGTAAGCAGGGTTAATCACCCGCTGAATTTTACGGGTGGATTCCATTCGGCTTCGCGGAGCCAGACAAAATAACCTCCAAGGAATTGACCTTGAGCTTCCCCTCGGGAAGCTCATTGTCGTTACTGGACCGAGCGGCAGTGGCAAATCGAGCCTGGCGTTCGACACCATCTACGCCGAGGGACAACGGCGGTATGTAGAGACCTTCAGTCCCTACACCCGCCAGTTCCTCGAGCGGATGGATAAACCACTCGCGGACAGCATCGAAGGCATCCC
>Ga0129333_10003147_pt1 | contig 15410 bp, 18 predicted proteins | sample CPB6_08_DNA_FD_94474 | JGI IMG/M metagenome (GOLD analysis project Ga0129333, IMG submission 94474) | Freshwater to marine salinity gradient microbial communities from Chesapeake Bay, USA - CPBay_Sum_0.6_0.8_DNA | ecosystem: Environmental > Aquatic > Marine > Coastal | place: USA: Chesapeake...
GTCCCTGACACGGCCCCCATTTTCAAAGCCCCCCCCGGTTTTTGGCCCAAAAACGGGCCTCTGGTTCGCGCACGGATGTCCCTGGCAGTTTTATCGTCGTGGCAAGCACAACACAACGGCTGCAAGTTCTCCCTGTCGTTTGTTCCTCCGTCCTTGAGCGGAAGAATGTGGTCTACTTCCTGCGCCGGTACAACCTTCCCCAACCTAGCGCACCAACGACACAACGGCTCTGCATCTAACACGGCTTCCCGTAGCCGACGCCACGCAACGCCATAGCCGCGAGAGTGTGCGCTACCACGCTCGTCCTTAGCTTCGACCCATGCGCGGGGAATCCCGCTGGGCTTTCCAACCTTTAGCCTGGGCGGGCGCTCCCTCATGTCTGCCGCCTGTATTGCAGGGCGTGCAATCCCTTCGCTATTGAACGCGCCGTGGTGTCTACCGTTTCTTCATCCAGCTGAGGTAGGGCAGCGTGCAGCAATTCATGCACGACGGTATCCAACAGGTTCACACCCTTCAGGCTGCGCCGAATCTGAATCGTTGGATGGCGTCCGGGCGGGTGGTCGCACCTTCCCCAATCGCGGCCCATGCTGGTAGCCGGCGCCAGCACCACGCGCCAAACGCGGCCATTCACCTTTACGCGAATGCTTTCGCTCATGGCATCTCCAGTAGATACGCGTGCCAATTGCGGCCCCGCCGCCGCTCCAATATTCCGCCAACCTCAACCACCACGATAGCGCTGCCCCATTGGCTCGTATCGCGCCTGCTCATCCACTTCGGTTGAAGCGGTCCACAAGTTCCGGCATTGGCGTACCAATACGGAAGCGGAATGGTGCGCGTCCTCCGGCATTGCGTCGGATGCACCGGCCGATGCGTGTGCCCTCGAATAAACAGGCGATGCGGTGCGCCGCCGGTCGCGTTGAAAAACTGCAATGCTTCTAGTTCGTCGCTGTTTTGCCCCACGTCGAAGCCGTGCGTTAGCACCACGGGGCCAAGCTCCAAGCATCCACTTCGGTCCTTGCGGTAGGGAGTCCAATGCCAGCGCTTCGCCTCGGTTGCAAACGGTTCCGCGTGCATGAAATCAGCGACGGCGCGTAACTGCCTCGGGATACGCCGCGGGTCTTGGCTGCGGAGGTTATCGTCGTGGTTGCCCTCGGTGATATGCAAACGCACCTTGCGCGGCAACACCTCCCGAATCGACTTCAGAAACGCCGCCGCGTGTTTGTATTCATCGAGCAGCGTGTGCGCTGCTTCGTCCGGGTGAATGCTGGCGGCACTTGCTTCGAACACGTCGCCCAGGTGTACGAAATGCGTGATGCCCTTCAGGTTTGCAAGGCTGTCGAGTAGCCATCGGTGCGTGGCTTGCGGCGTATGCGGCGAATGCGAACAGCTAATCGCCGCAATCCTCACGGGTCCGCCTCGACTGCTGGGGTTGCTTCCCCAAGCATGGCCAGCAATCGCCGCGCAAACTCCGGCGCCTGGCTGACGCGCAGCATCACCGTCCACTCGGTCGCGCAATCCTCGCGCATGACCACGACGGGTACGGCCCCTGGCGTTGCGTCAAGTTCGGCTTGTTCCAGGAAATCCAACGCCGCGATGCGCGAATAGCGCTTGCACTCGACGTGGATTCCTGGAACGCCGGTTAGGTCGGCATCGCCGGCGCGGCCGCAGAATTGCACCGTGCGGCGTGCTCCGACTGCGCCCCAATGGTGTGCAATCTGCGCCGCGGCCTCACGCTCACCTCTTTTGCCCTTTTGCCGGCTGTGCTTTCCCACGCGTACAGGATCACCACGAAATGCGCTGGCGCAAGGGGCTATGCCGCGTGCCAGTACGCCGTACCGTCTTCCCGATACCTGATCCGCCCCGAATAGATCCAGCGCCCTTCGCTGTCCCTTATGTACATGGCTTCCGTGTACAAAACTTTGTCCAGGTTCGTCGGCAGATCGTCGAGACAAATGCCGCAAATTACCGGGATGCGTATTTCCCGGTCTAAATCCTCGACGATCACTACATCGCCGTCGCATGGCCCCCAATGGAGCGTCGTATCCATGCGTGCATTGTCCCACGGCTAGCGCACTTTCCTAGACAACGCATGCCGGCGGTTGTGGTACTGCACGGTTTGTAACACCATGTTGCAAAACACCGTGAAACGCTCTTCCTCGGGGAATTCCGTTTCTTCGATTATCTGCATGCACTCTTCGCAGTCCGGCAACCGAAGTAACAGGCACGCCGTGCAAAGGTCAACCCGCGCCACGCGGCACATGGCAGCTATGGCAAGCATCATGTTCTCTCGGTCCTCGGGCAGTTTCTTCAACCATCCTGCGATCGCGTAACCGCTACTGCATCCGCCGGTATCCAGGCTTGCCATTGCTTTCAGCACGTCCATTGCGGTCGGGGTATACGTCGGCATTCTGCTTTCACTTTCTTGTGAAACGGTGGAACTTGGCTCCCCTTATGTAGTGGCGCTTTTGAGCGCCACTACTGGGGGGTATGGGGGGGTGTGTGTGTAACTTTTTTCCCCCGTTTTTGAGTCAAAAACGCCACTTTTGGACATAGTTGCACGCGGTGTGTGCTTCACTTCTACGCAAAATATCGCCATTTTTATTCGGACGTGTCAGGGTTCCAAACGTCGCTAGGAAGGATGCCGCAGGCGATCCAGCGTTCCAACAAGTCTTCGCTCGCTCGTCCGGTCAGCCCAAGGGCACGCTTTATCTGAGCTGCCGCGGCTTTCTTGTTCCGCTTGTAAGCGTTGAACCGCTCCCCGCGCTTGGCTACCGCCTGGGTAAACCGCTCGTACAACTCGCCGGCTTCCACGCTCTCTACAGACTTCTCCACGTCCTTTTGCCGTGCGCCTTCCAGTTTCTTTACGTCGATGGATTCATCGAAAACCGCCTTGTACGAACCCATGCGAAGCCCAATTGGCTTGAACGGTTCGAAACTGCGTACCGCGGCGTCCAGCACCAGGCAGTTTTCCTCCTGGTGCTTCCGTAGCACCGCGTGCGTATCCGCGGCTCGGGCCATGCTGCCGGCTCCACTACCCATATCGGTCACCGATTTCGATACCTGAAGCCCCTTGCTTGTGTGGTGGATCACGATCACGGCACAATTCAAATCGGTCGCAAGGCTGTCCAAACCGTTAAAAAGTTCGGTCATCATCGCGTTGTCGTTTTCGTCGTACCCAAGCGGAAGCAACTTGTAGAACGCGTCCAAGACGATTAGCCCAAGCCCCTTCCCTTGGTACTCGCGCTTCAGGCGCGGAATCACAACGTTCAGGCTTTCAGCCCGACCGCGTGCCGACTCGACGTAAATCGGTATTTCCGACGGATTCACGCCCATCTCCTTCGACACTTCAATAAACCGATGCCGCAGGATGCCGCGCGTTAGCTCATTGTCGTAGAGCAACGCGCTGCCAGGCGTGCAACTCGGGAACAGGTCGAACATGGACTTCCCAGCGGCGTAGGTCAAAATCATCTGCATCGCCAGGAAGCTCTTCCGCGTCTTTGGCGACCCGATAAGGTTCATTACCTCGCCGCGGCGCAACATGCGCGGAATGATTTCGGGCGCAACGGGGCCGGCCGTTTCCAAAAACCGGCCGAGCGTCGTGGCCGTTTCATCGACCAACCGCAATTCCCCGGTTCCCATGTTTACCTCCAGCTCCGGCCCCGAGCGCTTTGCCACCGTCTTTGTCTCAAAAGTGGAAGTTAAACTTCCACTATTTGCAACTCCGGTGCTGTGCTTGCTGGCGCTTCCAAACCCCCGCATGTTTGCCGCCCGCATCGCAAGCCGCATGTTCCCCCCGTGCACCGCCTGCGCGTACGCGTAAAACTTCGAATAGCCCTTCAGGGGTTCGAAGCCCGGCGCGGCGTCGCTGAACACGTAGAACACCGTTCCGTTGAACGTCGCGCTTAGCGTGCCTACCGGCTTGCCTGGCCGCCGTAGCGCCTGCTGCCGGCCGCCTCCCTTGCTGTTTACCGGGTTCGGTAGGACCGACCATCCAACCTCCACTAGGTCGCCCACAAGGTCGCCACGGGCGTTGTAGTCCTCCCAAACGGTCAGGACGCCCGCCGGCTCGCCGGCGGCCTCCAGGCCGGTCCTAGTCCTCGGTGGGGCGTCCGAAGCCTCTACGGGCTTGCAGGACGCCATAAGGTCTTCCAAACGGTAGCGAAGGTCGGTATCGACGAATACCAACGTGCAGGGCACAGGCTCGCCGCGTTCCGGCTTGACGTTCAGGTATCCGGGAACCCGCAGGATGCGCCGCCAGTCACTAACCGACGTATCCCCACGCAAGCGCTCGCGTAGCTCCTTCTGCGACGCCTTCCAGGCGGCTTCGGTGCGTATCGGTTCCTCCAGCGCCCAATACAGGTGTACCCCGTGCCCGCTGTTCACTACCGCGGTCGGGGTAAGTACCCCTTGATCACTCAGGAACCCCATGGCCGCATCGACCGTGCACCCCTTTTCCCCCGTGTACGGGTCCGAATCGATATCCACGTACAAACACCGGGATAGCTCTACCGGCGGGGTCGGCCCCGTCTGCGCCTCCAGGTTGCGCGGTGACGGCCCCCAACACCAGTTTGTGTATTGCCCGGTATTCATCCGCAAAACGGCTTGCCGCAACTCGTCCTTGGTTGCGCGGATTGCGAACGTGTCGTAGCGGTTTTGCGCGTCGGGAATGCTTCGGAATTCGACGCAATCGCCTTCCTCCGTCAGGGCGCCGACCAACTGCCACAAACCTTCGTGGATTTCTTCCGTGTCCATGCTTCGTCCATGAAAAGCCCCCCGGCCGAAGCCGGGGGGCGTGCGTTCTGTCGTGATTTAGAACGGGATTTCCGGGTCCGTTGGTCCGCTCGCGTTGCGGCTCAACTTCCGCGGCTCTTGCGCCTTTGCGGGTTCACCAAAGCCGGCGACCCATTGCGACACGTTCAAAAACTGCGTGCCGGTCGCCGTCGGTTCTCCAAGCGTCAGGATTGCCACACCAAAGCGGCCTACCAAACTCTGCTCGTCGAAAGCGCTTCCGCCGACAGGCTTGGGAAGCCCTAGGGCGGCGCACAGTTCGCCCAGGCGCTGTTCGCTCGGGGTAACGAACACGTGCACCCACTCTTCCGTGTTTTCGATTCGCGTCTTCATCTTCAGCCGTGGCCCGAACTTGCCTTCGACCGTTTCAACGGTCAAAACCTCAAGCTTTTGCCGGCCGATCAAATTACTCCGATCCTTCTTCGCGGTCTTCTTGATTTCGATCATCGCAATACCTCTTTTCAATTTCGACGAACACGGCATCAAAGGCGGCAGCGGCTTCGTCGATTATCCGCTGATCGCCCGGCGAGACTCGGTGCACGTTGCACATAACTCGCGTGAAAGCTTGGTTTTCATTCATTCCAGCGGCACGCAGCCTTGCGTATTCCGCCTTCATTTGTGGCTCACGAACTTCGTTTGCAAGCCGCATCCAAATAGGCTTGCTTACTACCGCATCGATTCGCGCATTTAACGCTGCGTCGCGGTGGAACGGCGCGAAATACTCCTCGCGGCTAAGGGTGTTCCTGTTCATGCAACACCTGCCTTTTCAACTGCTTCAATCCGCTCGCCAATCCAGGCCACCGAAGCGGATTCGATTCCACTACAAACAGAAAGGAACCTCACTTTTTAGCCCTATCTGTTTGCTCGTCATACCGCGCCTTCGCGCGCTGGTACTGCTGAACCAACGCAATCCGGTATTCCCTGTCGGTCTTTGCTCCCCGACGCGCCGCAGCTCGCGCCGCCGCGGCGGTCCAGGCAACGCCGCTTACCTCCGCGAGCCGCCCGATTTCCTCCGATATTTGCTCCTCCGTCATGCCGTCCAAGTCGGCCGGCGCGGGCGGGTCTACCCGCGCCGGCTCAACCTGAACCGTAGCGGCCTCCGTCGATGGAGCCGCTAGTAGGCGATTAAGTTCGGCGATACGTTCGTCCTGGGGGCGTACCACGGCCGGCGCAGCAACCGTAACTTCGGTTTCCGCGTCGTACTCGGTCGGACCGGCCAAACCAAACGCCGCTTTCAGGCAATGCACTTCGGCCTTGATCCGCAGCATGTGGTGCGGCGAACGATGCCAGGTCGGCGTGTTCTGCTTAAACTCGGCTAGCCAGCACGTAAACGAAAACCGGCCACCCTCGGTGGTGAGCACCGTAAACGTGCAGGAATGCAAGTTGCCTTCCGCGTCGTATTGGTACGACGCCTCCCCAGTCGCGTACCTCCTGGTTGCGTGCGCGAGTCGCCGCCAACCGTCAACGCCGACCACAATGCTAAGGCGGCCGCCGTAGCTGATTGGGTACACCTCGCGGCGCAGCGGGTCCAAGCCGCTGGAACGCATCATGTGCATTAGGGCAAGTCGATCCGTGTCCGATGCCGTCTTGGGCATCACGCTCGCCACAATGCGTTCCATTGCTTCCGTGTCCAACACTTGAATTTCGCTCATGCGATCACCTCGCCTTCCTCCAGTTGGCGGCGCAGCCACGGCGGCACGCCGATTTTCTCTACCTCGCGGCTGTACGCGGGGTATTCATCCTTTGAAACGCAGTCCGCCCACAACTCCAACGCCCGCTCCACCTTCGGCGAATACAGGTCGATTACCTCGTCCTCCAGCTCGTAGACGCCGACGCAATGCGGGGCTTCGGTTTCGACCACAATGAAAACAAAGTGGCTACACGGGATATTCAGGGCGTCGAGCACGCGCTGGTATGCCGCTGCCTGGATGCCGTAGGACCATTGCGCGATGGCTTTTTCGAACCCATTTTTCGAAGCCGAACCTCGCGTGGTTTTGATATCGACCACAATGCCGTGCCCGTACGCGTCAAGCCGCGCCTTTGTGGGCACAATGTCGTTATGAAAAAGGCTGATTTCACGCGCTACGGTGCGCTGCAAAAGCGCCTTGGCCGCTGGGTGGTCCATGATTTCGACCACCATCCGTTCGATTTGTTCGCCCTGCTCGCTACTCAAAATCGCCTTGTTGCCATTGTTTGCCGTGAACTGCTCGTACGCCTCGCGCACCTCCTTCCGCCGGCGGTCGCCACCAGGCCAAACGGCGAACTTCTCCGTATAAAGGTGCGGTTGCAAAATCGCGCAATGCAACGCGCTCCCCAAAACCTGCGATTCGCTCGCCGGCTTCGGGTTTCGAATGCGTTCGATTACGTGGCGCGGACTGCTTTGAATCAGCTCACGCACCAAAGACGAACCCAGCGCATTTACGGCGTGGTATTCGGCCTCCGGCATGTCGGCAACGACGCGCTTGGCAACAAGCTCTGCGAATTCCATTATGCAACCCCCAAAAGACGGCGTGCCGCCTGAACCAGTCGATTACGCAACGCGGCGCGGCGCATTTCCGCGTTCACAATGTCCACTTCGTTTATCTCGCGGCGGTAGTCGCCTTGCCCCGTAATAACCAGGGGATACGTTTCGGTCTGTTCCTTTTCAACCTGGGCAATAGCCCAAATAACTGCCTGCTTCGAAACAGGGCGGATTTCGCATTGCTTCGGCAGGGCGTGCACCACCTCGCTCAGCCTCGTAGCGCATGCAAGACGCAACCGCGCCGCTTCTTTCGTATCTCCGTCGGCGATCAGGTCTTGCGCCGTCAGGGCCAAGTCTTCGACGCGCTTCCAGTATTCCAGCGTTTCCATGCTTTGTTCCTGTTTCTGTTGCAACCGAGGACGGGCACGAATCCGGGTGGAAGCGGCTGCATGGGGCCGTGAGATCCGTGCCCGTCCTCAATTGCAATGTGCAGACCATGCGCCGACTTCCACGCGCACAGTATCGGCACTTCCAGCCAATGCAATGAAAACTTTCCGCGATTTTCTGCGACGCGTCGTAACCTAAAGCAAGCGCCGCAGTTGGGAAACCACGCTTGTTACAACGCCCTTGGCGGCTTCGATGGCCGTGCCGACGTTCCCGCCCGTACCCTGTACCGCCTTGAATTTGCCAAGGGGGCACGCAACGCCCGCCAGCGTCAGCTTTACCGACAGCTGCGAACGCTGATTCGCGGGGCAACCACACTTTGTGCAGAACCCGACTCCCCCGGAATCGGCGATGCCGTTGTAAATCTCGACGCGCCCAACGCACGACATGCACGCTCGGATTCGCTCTTCGATTACTTCCGCCGGAGCGGGGCCATGCACCGCGTGCTTTGCCTCCGTAGCCAAATACTGCCTTACGCCGGCAACCGGCGGCGTGCGCTTCGGCTTCGCCTTCTGCCGCTCGCGCTGCTCGATCATGTGCTGGTGCACCGTACCTTGCGCCTTTGCAAACTCCTCGCGGAGCTTGTCCGCCGCGTCGCGGCTTTCCGGCGACATGGGGCGGTAGTAATAGACGTTACTCATGGGTTTGTATAACTGTAGTCGGTGCCGGTTTGAAACTGCAAAGTGTGTTCCGAGCAATCGATACACAGTTCGTGCGGAAGGTACGGAAGCTGGTATTGGCAGGCCTTCGTATCCGCGACAATCCACACCCATTGGCCGCCAACGTAGCTCCACGAACCCGCCGCGCTGGTTCGCGTCGTGTTTGTGGTGGTAGTGGTGCTTCCGTTTAGGCGAACGTGGGTCGGAACCCGCGTCCACGTCGGATAGGCAGGACAATCGCAGGGACCGTTTAGCCGCGGGTCGCACGGGCAGTTTGGATCGGTTTCAGGGTCGCAGCAATAATCCACCAAGCACCCGCACGCGGCCGCCTCGCCCGGCGAACAATAGTTCGCGCTTGCAGGGTCGGTTTCGGTCGGGTCGCAGCAGCAATAGTCCGCCGCGGCCGGGTTGGTTTGGTCAGGGTCGCAACACGGCTTTGTGGTTTCCGGGTTTTCGCTGATTAGCTCGCAGTCCCCAAGGCAGTAGCGTCCCCACGGCGGGCACGGGTCCCACAGGGAACCCCACAGGTGCAGGACCTGTTCGGTGCGAACCTGAGCGCACGCCTGCTGCATCGGCTCCTGCGGGTCTTCGCACGGACTCGCGCACTCACCAAACTCGTTCTCGGTGCCAGCGCAGCCCGTGACCGTGTAATCGCATGGGTTGTACTGCGTCTGATCCCGCGGCGGCGTTTGGCCGACCGGGCCGGGCAGATAGGTGTCGTTGTTCGTCTTTTCGACGCGGTTGCCGAATGCGTCGAGGGTTCGATGGTCAGGACGAATGACGGCGAAGGCCATGCGTGCGCTCGCAACGCACGTCGGCGGGTGGTAAAGCCCAAACGAACTCCCGTAGTAGCTGTACTGCTGCTCGAATTGGCCCGTGTTGCATCCCGCTTGTGTGTACGGATTGGGGCTCAGATATGAAGCCGTGCACGGCTGCAAAGGCGGTAGACAGCACGCCCCTTCCCATTGGTGGAAACAATCACCAGGGCAAACCGGGCCGCTTTCGTTTAGACCGTTCGGAATCGTGTGTTGCCAATTGTGCTCCCACGGCATCCCGAACAGCGTGCCAAGCACCTTGTCGATTTGGTCGTACTGCGTGACGCCTTGACCAATGCTATTTACAAGCCCGCTGCCATCAAACGCCGGCACGATCACAATCGGATAACCAGGCGACGGCGCGACTTGGCCGCTGATTCCGTTTGGTTCGCAGGTGCAGCAATGGCAAACCGGCCCCTTCCTGTTCCATGCGTCGCCGACTCCATTTCGAACGCCGATATGCCACGGCCCCCAGGGCTTCGAACCCATGCGGCCCCAACTCCAGTTCGCAGGCTCCACAGCGCTGCACAAACTTACCTGGAGTGATGTGTAGAACTCCGAAGTCTGTGCTCGGTAGGAATTGTCGTAGCCGTACTTGTCCAATCCCAGCGCGTAGATGCACCCGTACGAGAAAACGCCGCCGTTGGGATAGGTGTACTGGCGCAGCGAGCCGCAATTTCGCAACTGGTCGCCGCACTGCTCGCACTTTTGGCCGTCGCGACTGAGCTGCGTGTCGCATTGCCCAAACGCAACTCCGTTCTTTTCCAACGTGCTCGGAGCGCTGTTCCAATGCGTCGTATTTGTGCCGGCGTGAACGCCGTTGAGCATGAACTGGACGGGGTAGTAATACTTGGTTTCGATGCCGTAATCGTTTTGCTCGCCCGGGGCGTAACTGCCGCTGCTTGGGCAAATTTCGTTACACGACGCCGTAGCCGGGTGCACCGTCACGCAATCGGGATATGGGGCATTGTTTGGCGGCTCTAAACCGTCAAGCACGCGCTGGGCGCTGTTGTTCCATCCGTAGTTCAATTCCTGCCATGCCGGCGTGCCTGCGTTCACTTGGCCGGCGCTGGTCCACCGATCAGGAAGGCCGCCGTTTGCTTGAGCCCAGTTCGGGTCGTGGCCGGCCGCCTCCGTCGCGGGATTTGCACCCACGCAACCAATGCCCTCAAACACAAACGAGGCTAAACCGCCGAAGCCGCCCGACGCATAGCACAGTTCAAGCGGTGCGCCGCCTTTGATGTAGTAAAACTTGCGATCCGCAGCACACGTGCAGGTCAGGTTCGTCCCGCCGCCCAGGTCGTGCACGGTGACGCCGTCCGTCGCGGCCAGCATCGAATCCGCGGTGCAGTCGCGGCAGTTGGAAGCGCCGTTGGTCTGCCCCGCTGGGCAGCTTGCGTCGCGGTTCGTTGCCCGAGTCGTGATTACCTGTCCCGTCCGACGCACCGCAACGGCAAAGTCTTGGCCGATTTCGAGATCGCAACAACTCTTCAGGCCATCGCTCGGCTGCCTGCTGAAAACGTATTCCCGCCAGCACTTCTCGATGTAGTCAACGCTCCACGGGTCGCCGTCATCCTCGCAGGTGCACGGCACCTCGAAGGGATCGGTTCCCGGAGTTGGGTTTCGGGGATCGCGCCGGGGGAATTGAACGTTGATCGACGGAAGCGCCGTCATCGCCTCGGCGTTTAATTCAAGCGGCAAGTGCGGGTTGGTTTCGACCCCTAAGTCGAACATGGGCTGGGCGGGCTTCGAAGTCGGATGCCAGGTTCCAAGCCTGTCGATATGCACGTTATAAGTAACGGCACCGGCGTCGGTGTTGTAAGCGCCATCGAAAACGGGGGCGTAATAGGCGCTATTTACAGGATCGACCGCGTTTATTTCGGTCAGATTCGGTGCGCTGTAAGTGTGCGGGTCAATCTTGGGCGGCGGCGGACTCATAAGAATGTCCGTCCACCCGTTGACGATTTCCGAAACCGCCTTATCGCCCCAACACACTACCGTTCCGTCGGCAAAAGTTACGGCCGTAGTGCTATAGCCGGCGTGCAGTCCGACGATTTTCTTTAGGTTCACGTTTGCAGGGTCCGTTAGGTCGCCCTTGCTCGACGTGGTTGGGACGTTGCATTGTCCCATAGTGTTCAAACCCCAACACGAAATTGTGTGGTCCTTGTGCCGTACGACGTTGTGATAGGCGCCGCACTCAATATCGATAGCCGGCTTTGCGGCCGTAGCCGCTGGAACCTTCAACGGATGCCCCACCGGCGGTTCGCTCGGGATCGTTTCGTATTCGCACGTTTCGCCGACCGTGGTTTGTTGCGGAACCCCTATGTAAACCGTCAGGTTGCCGCATTGCGACATGACGAGAAAGTGATACCAACCGGCACGCACAAGGCGCGGCGGGTCAGTAAGAGCACCGCAACAAACCCGGTGGAGGTTGCTCACTTGTTCCAGGGAAGTTTGGCGTTCAGCCAGCGCCACATAGACGGGCCGACGAGAGCACCGGCAACAAACACCACCGCAGTAAAGAACCCGGTTCCGAGCATGTTACGAATCGTTTCCACAGTCAGTTTCCTTGCGCCAGGCGGCTTCGAAAAGCGGATCGGCGGCCCGGCGGGCGGCGATCAGCTCGCGCAATCCCTCGGCCCTACTGGGGTCAAGGGCTGCGGCGGCAAGGTTGGCTTCCTGAAGCTTGCGCCTTGGAATCAGCCCAACGGCCGCCCGCAACGCTTGACCAACTCCGGTTTGCCAAAGGATTACCGCCACGGCTACTACGATTATCGCCCAAAACCCAATCTGCAACAGGACCGCCCACCAGGGGGTAACGTCCTCGACGCCAACCAGGGCGCGGTGGATTGTGCCGGCGGCCCCTCTAATCGCGTCAGCCTCCACCGCTATTTGTGCGGCATCGGCGATTACCTCGGGCTGCGTCGATACGCCCCCGATTCGGTGGGCTAGCCGGTAAATTTCCTCGGCCCTGCTGGACGCATCCGTAGCCGCAACCGCAATTTGCTTCGACGGGCTGCAAGCCGCTAGGGCCAGCAGGAAGCCCGCTAGGGCAATCCTCACGGCCGGGACTCCATGCGGTCCAGTCGCGCCGCGACTTGCCGTAGCGCCTCCTCATGGCTCTTATCGTTTGCCGCGCCCAAGACCTGCGACTTGACCAGTTCCTGTGCAATGGCCCGCAGCTCGCCCATGTCGGTATGGAGTCGGTCTAGAACGGCGTCGCGGCGGCCCAGCGTGATAAACACACTTCCAACGCCGACCATTAGCACGGCAAGCTGTGCAACGCTAATAACGGTCGAAAGCGGGACGGGCGCGGCGTGGCGGGGGCCAATGGGGGTAGGACTCATGTGCAGGAACCATCGATGGCGTTGGGCATGGAAAAGCAAAACAGTTGCTTCCCGCTCGCCCGCTGCATGGCGTGCATAATGACACAGGTATTTTCGGCGATCGGCGCTACCGAATATCCCGCCGGGATGGACGTAATCGTGACCCCCGGACCAACCTTCGTAGCGCCGCCGGCCTGTTGGCACATCTCGCAAAGGTTAATTGCGTAGGTAGACGCGTCCGAACCGTTGGCGCGGCGCGTGGCGGTGGCGACCACGCTGTTATCGTCTTTTACTACCACTTCTTCCCACGTGTAGCGCCATCGGTTGGTAGAACCAGTCAGCAGCACCGCGCCGGATTTGATCCGGGCAATGAAGGTTTCCGTTGGACCGCCCGGACGGCTGTCTTTGCCGATGGTCTTCGGCTTGTTTACATCGCGTGCCAGGTCGCGGTACTGGCCCGGCTGCATCGGGCCTACCTTGCCGGTGCTTGTGGGGGTCAGGCGCGGCATTTACGCAGGCAACCACGAAAGAAGGTTGCTTCCGAAATTGCTGGTAGTTGGGAAGGGTTGCCGCCACATCACGCTGCCCGCATAACGCGGGCTGTTGGGATTCGCGTCGAGCGTGGCGGCCGTCGTGGTGAGCGCTCCACTATTGATGATTCCCAGCACGGGCGAACCGCTCGCGTCTACCTTTGGAATCTGCCGCAGGTGGAAATCATCGTCGTAGGCAAAGCCGTACGTGATTTCGTAGGCGTTCGGTCCGACCCGGCTGATTTGCGCTCCGGTGAACAGAAGCTTCCCAATCGCGCACGTAAAGCCGGCGATTGTCACGGCGTCCGAATTCCGTGTGTTGGTCTGCGCGGCCAAGTTGGTTAGCAGGGTCGAAGACGGGCGGCCGCTCATTACGTTCCGAAGCGTAAACCGCATGACGGATACGAACGCGTCGGTCGGCTCAGCTGCCTGGTCAACGGGCGTTCCGCCAATATCGTTTTCGCTCGGCGTGTCGATGCTGCCGCCGGTTGGCAGCGTGTAGCTTCCAACGCGGTACGTTGGAACAATCGCGGCCTCGATACTCATCTCGACCGCAGTAAAGCCGGGTTGGTTTTCGGGAATAATGTCCTTGGCCGCGGCGCTCGGGCTGTATGCGCTTTGGGCGCTGTCGAAATTGACGGTCAGCGCCCACTTTGCGCCGCCTTCCTCGTTTTGGAGCGTGTAGCCGGCGTAGCGAATCTTCGGATATGTCGAATCGGCAAGGTAGCCAGTTCCGAATGCCTGGTACGCGCTACCGGCGCCGGTTCCAAGAATTGTCGTTAGCCCGGCGTCGCCGACAATCCCGCCAACGGTAAGAATTGCGCTTGCATCGTCGTATACGTGGTAGTTCGCCGTCGCGGTGAACTGATCGCGGTCGAAGTTGACTTGTTGCGAGGCGAGTTTGTATTGGATTGCCATTATGCCGCCCTCTGTAGGTCTTTGAGCTTGCGGGTGTTTTCCTCAATACGCGCGTCGATATCTCGGATGTTTTCGAGGCTCTTTGCCATTCCCTCCGAGCTGTAATCGACCGCGCCGGCGACGCGCACCGAACCGACGGCCGTTCCAATCCCGACCACGTTGGACGCGCTTTGGATTGCCTTGAGTTCTGCCAAACGTGCCTCGTCGGCAATCTCTCTTTGCCTCGCAAGTGCTTCCTGCTCGCGCTGGGCTTCCTCAAGCGCTCGCTGTTGCTCCTGCTTTTTTCGCTGCTCGTCTAGCAGGCGATTTCGCTCCTCCAGTTTCTTTTTGATGTTGTCCTGGGCGAGCTTGATTTCCTTTTCGTTGTATCCGGCCGCCTTCATTTCCTTGGCGATTCGCTCCATGATTTCGGCCATCTCGGCCATGCGCTGCAAGCGCTCGCGCTCCACGTCCGAACTTGCCTTCAGCAGTTGAAGTTCTAGGTTCAGGTCGGTGATGCGCTTTCCGTAGGACTCCGAAAACGCCTGCATTGCCGCAGCGCGTGCTTTTTGCGCGGCTTCGATTTCTCGCTCGCGCCTGGCAACGTCGGCAGCATTTTCGGCCATTTCTTTTGCAATCTCTAACCGCCGCCTGTCGTTTTCCACGTCTTCCTGGGTCCGCGCCATTGCTTGCCCCAGCTCATAGAAGGCGCCAACAATCGGAATTTGCTTTACCGCGTTCTCGATGTGTGTCCAGATTGATTCGAACACGTCGCGGGCGTCGCGAAGCCGGCTGATGTCAAGGTTTGCAATGCCGTCGGCCAACGAGCGTACCGCGGCATCGACAGCGTTTGCGCCGACCATGCTCATTACGCCGCCGGTGACGGCATTCATATAGCTCTTGCCGATCTTGCTGGTAATGGTTCCGATTTGCTGCGACATGCTGGAGGTACGGCGGATCACCTTGTCGGCGGCCGCCATGTACTCGTCCGTTTCCATCAGCATTCGGGTTTTCAGGCTTGCAACTACGGCCATTATGCTCTCCCTTCAAGCTGCCGCTTCAGCTTCCGAGCAACGGCTAGCGGTTCGGTTTCTTCCTGTTCCAAGAACGGCATGAAATCCTGCGGCCGGAACGGACGGCCGCGGCTACGGTGCGCGTTGGCTACCGTGCTCGCAATGATTCCGGCTCGAAGGTCGCCGCGATCGTCGCCAATCGGGCTAAGCCGGTCGAATGCGATCCATTCTTGCAGCTCTAAACCGCTCATGCGTTCGCCCAGTTCCTCTACAGTCATTCCCAGCGCCAGCGCCAACCGAAACAGGAATTGTCTCAGCGGGCGCTTTCGCAGTTTTTTTCGAGCTCTTCCTGATCCTTGCTACCCAAGCCGCTCAATTTGTTATCCACGTCCCAAAGAAAATCCACGACGCCGCCCGGCATTTCCCCAACCGCGCCGATGTCGGCTGTGTCGAACATGCGCTTCCCGCCTTCACACA
>Ga0129333_10003148_pt1 | contig 15403 bp, 16 predicted proteins | sample CPB6_08_DNA_FD_94474 | JGI IMG/M metagenome (GOLD analysis project Ga0129333, IMG submission 94474) | Freshwater to marine salinity gradient microbial communities from Chesapeake Bay, USA - CPBay_Sum_0.6_0.8_DNA | ecosystem: Environmental > Aquatic > Marine > Coastal | place: USA: Chesapeake...
GCTCTATCCTGCTGAGCTACCGGGACCTCAATCATCATTTCTAGCCGCCTCATCACGCTTTGGGAAGGGTGGCGGGCTCATGAGAAAGGCCTGGCCCCAGAATGGAGCCAGGCCTTTGAAATGAAGTGATGTGATCAGGCTGCTTCTTCTGCTGCCATGTCGTCGCCCTCGGCCTTTTCGCCGGTCGGGGCGCGCTTCGCATTGCGAGCGAGGAACTCTTCCAGTTCCTTCACGGCCTGATCGTCGTCGACTTTCTTTACGGCGGCTATTTCGCGGGCCATGCGGTCGAGCGCCTGCTCGAAGAGCTGGCGTTCGGAGTAGGACTGTTCAGGCTGACGCTCCGAGCGGAACAGGTCGCGCACAACTTCGGCGACGGCCATGATGTCGCCGGAGTTGATCTTGGCATCATACTCCTGCGCGCGGCGCGACCACATTGTGCGCTTGATGCGTGCCCGTCCGCGCAGAACCTTCAGCGCAGCCTCGATCTGGGCCTTGTCCGACAGGCGACGCATGCCCTTCTGTTCGGCGCGGCTTGTCGGCACCTTGAGGCGCAGCTTCTCTTTCTCGAAATCGACGATGTAGAGTTCCAGCTTCGCGCCGGCGATTTCCTGCTCCTCGATCTGGCTGACCTTGCCCACGCCATGTGCGGGATAGACCACCAGCTCATTGACCTTGAACACCAGCTTGCGAGCAGCGGGAGGTGCCGTCACGACCGGCGCTGCGGCAGGCTTGGGTGCCTGGCTCTGCGCGGCCGCAGGCTGGGGTGCGGCGGCTTTCACGGCCGGGTTCGTCACGGGCGCGGGCTTGCTTGCGGCCTTCTTCATATCCGGCGACGGCTTTGCCGCGGCCTTCACCGGCGCGGCCTTTGCAGCAGCAGGCTTCACTTGAGAGACCTTGGCAGCCGGCTTCGGAGCAGCCTTCGCGGCGGGTTTTGCCTGGGGCCGGGTCGCCGACGGCTTGACCGCCTTGGACCTGGCCGGGGCCGCCTTCGCCTTGGTGACCGGCTTTGAGGTCTTCTTGGGAGCAGATTTCGTTTTGGCCCGGGCCACTGGCTTCTTTGTTGCGGGGGTCTTGGTCTTTGCCTTTGTCATCTCTGTCCTTCGCCCTATGCCCAATTATTATGGAATATACTGTCCAGTGCCGAATGTCACAGGCTCACCGCGCGCCCGGAAGCACGCCGCTGGCCCGATCGTCCTGTGTCCGTAGCCGATGCCAGGTCCGAACCCACCGGAAGGGCGCCCTCGGGCCCCGTTCACTGCACATGGGTTGCCGGCTTTCGCGCAAAAAACCGAGCCAAAAGCCCGGTTCTCGACAGCCAACTCCGTTTACACACTCATTGCGGCCTAAATACCACAAGTTTAGGCATTTTTAAAGCCCGTGATGTCCGTGTACGGCGGAATCTTGCACCGCACACGGAGCAATCCGGCAAAGAAGGTTAACCAGCCAGCCGAGATTGCATGGTCGCCCTGCACGCGGCACATGGGCCGGTGCCCTCAGTCTCCCTCGCCCGGATTGGGGGAGAAGAACTTCTCGAGCTTGCCCTCGACGCCGTCGAACTCCTTGGCGTCCGCCGGGGCGTCCTTCTTGCTGGTGATGTTCGGCCACTGGCTGGCGTAGTCGGCATTGAGCTTGAGCCAGGGTTCAAGACCGGATTCGGTGTCCGGCTTGATCGCTTCGGCCGGACATTCCGGTTCGCACACCCCGCAATCGATGCACTCGTCAGGGTGGATGACCAGCATGTTTTCGCCCTCGTAGAAACAGTCCACGGGGCAGACCTCCACGCAGTCCATGTACTTGCACTTGATGCAGTTTTCGGTGACGACATAGGTCATGGGCAAAGCAACCGTTCTTTATTCCGAACGGTTCAATAGCAAGTTCCGCCTGGGCTTGCACCTGATTTTTGCGCCGGAGCAGGGGGCTCGCCCGGGGTCTCATACAGGAGACGTGCGGCCGGGGCGGGGCCGCGCCGGTCTGCCAGACGGGTCACACGCACCACGGCCACCTGCCGCGCCAGCACCACGGTCAGGACGTCCCCAGGCTTCACCCCGTGGCCGGGTTTAAGGGTCTTCTGGCCGTTGATGCGGACATGGCCGGCGGCTGCAAGGCCGGCAGCGGCATCCCGGGTTTTAGCCAGCCGGGCGCACCACAGCCATTTGTCCAGGCGCTGCCGCGCCGGGACGTCATCACTGCCCGGCAAGCTTGGCCTTGAGCGCCCCCAGGACGGCAAAGGGCGAATCGGGGTCGATGGGTTTCTCTGGCATGGGCTTGCGCTCGGCGACAGGTGGCTTGCCACCCTCCCGGCGCGGCTTGCGGTCTGACTGGCCGTCCTCACCGCGCGGGCGTCCCTCGCGGCGCGGACCCTTGCCGTGTCGGTTCGGGCGGCTGCCCTCAGCCGGAGCAGCATCGGCCTTTGCGGCGTCCGGCGAGTCCGGTGCGGGCTCGGACCGCCGCTGGACCGGCCGGTTGCGCGCCTGACGGTCCGCCCGTTGCCGGAACGGCCCGGTATCCTTCGGCCACCACACCTCGACCTCGATCTCGTCCACGGCTGCGTCTGCTCCCGGTTCTGCCGGTACCGGGGTTTCGGCCGGGACGGGTATTCCCTGACTGGAGTCATCGGGTGCCACCGTTTCGGCGGTCTCGACGACCGCCGTTTCGGCTGGCGGAGCGTCCGCCGCAGGCTCTGATGGGCTTTCCGGCGTCGCCACGGCGACGGTTGCCGGATTTGCCGGCCGCTTCACCTTCTTTTTCTGTGCCCTGTAATCGAGGCTGCGCAGAATGCCGAGGAAGTCCTCGCCGGAACAGCCGACAAGCGACATCATGTCTGGCACAACGGTGAAACCGCCGCCCTCCATCGAGCCCGCCGGGCGCTGTTCCTCCGGAAAACGCGGACGCCAGAAGACCCGTTCGCGGATCACATCCGCCAGCCGCTCCAGCATGTCGATGCGCACGACGCGTGACCCGCAGATGCGATAGCCGCAGACGCCGTAGAAGCCCCGTGGGGTCGTGCGGTCGAAGGCGGCGGAGGTCAGGCCCTGGCCGGGAGGCTGGGGCAGGGTGGCGGCATCGAGCTTGCCTTCGCGCTGCAATCCGAGCGCCCAGAGAAGCAGGCGCAACTCGGTCGGTGCCGGTTTGAGCAGCGCGGAAACGTAGATGTTGAAGGCTCCGAAACGCGCGCCCAGTGCGCGCAGCTTGGCGCGGTCGTCCTGGCTCAGGGCCTTCACCTCCTCGGCCACCTGGTCGCGGGGGAGCACGCCCAGCGTCTCGACGAGGCGATAGGCGATGCCGCGCGGCAAGCCTTCGAGCCCCTCGCCCTCTTCGAGCTTGATGAGCGGTTCCAGTACCGTCGCGATGTGGCGGTCACAGAATTTCTGCAGTCGCTGCTGCACCGCCTCGCGCTCCCCGCCGGAGAGCTGATCGCCGGCGATGACCGTGGCACGGGGCTTGAGCACGGTGTTGCCCGGTTCCAGCCGCCCGATCGCGGCATTGTTCCAGATGATCTGGCCTTCGCGGGTCAGCTTCAGCCCGGTGTCGGGCGAGGCCGCCACTGCCTGGGCCCGGGCGGTGACCTCGGCGGCCACGGCGGACAAGGCGGCACTCTTCAGGGCACGGGCTTCCGCCCCGTCCGTCCCGCCATCCGGCACGAACAGAAATCCGCTGATCCGGCCGACATATTCGCCTTCCACGCGGATGGCGCCATCTTCCTCGACAGTCGACATCAATTCTTCCTTCTGGGCCAGGCGCTTCATCAGCACGCTGGTGCGCCGGTCGATAAAACGCTGAGTCAGGCGCTCATGCAAGGCATCCGACAGCTTGTCCTCTATCTCCCTGGCGCGGGATTGCCAATAGAGGGGCGCCTTGAGCCAATCCGGGCGGTTGGCCACGAAGGTCCAGGTGCGGATGTGGCTGATCCGGTTGGACAGCGTGTCCAGGTCGCCATGGGTGTTTTCACAGTAGCGGAGCTGGCGCACGAACCAGTCCTCGTCAATGAAGCCGCTGCCCGTCTGCAGGAACTGGTAGATGCGCGAGACGATCGCCGCATGTTCCGAATTCGAGATGTTACGGTAATCGGGGATCTGGCAGACTTCCCAGAGCCGTTCCACATCCTTCCGCGATGCGGCGAGATCGCGCGTCGCCGGATCCCGTGCCAGCGCTTCCAGTGCCAGTGCGTCGGCGTTGGGCTGGGCGCGGGTCAGGCCGGGGGACTGGGGCGGCAGGTTCAATGTCTGCTTGAGCCGGTCGAGGGAGGCAAAATCGAGATCGCGGTTGCGCCACTGCAACATTCGCACCGCCTCGAAATTGTGGCTCTCGAGCCGCTCCACGGTTTCCTGTTCGAAGGGATCGGCCTCGCCGGTGACGCCGAACGTGCCGTCATTCATGTAGCGTCCGGCACGGCCCGCCACCTGGCCCAGTTCCGAGGGGTTGAGTTGGCGGTGCTGAAAACCGTCGAACTTGCGGGTGGAAGCAAAGGCCACATGGTCGACATCCATGTTGAGGCCCATGCCGATGGCGTCGGTCGCCACGATGTAGTCGACGTCGCCCGACTGGTAGAGCGCCACCTGAGCGTTGCGGGTGCGCGGCGACAGCGCGCCGAGCACGACGGCTGCGCCGCCCCTCTGGCGGCGGATCAGCTCGGCTGTGGCGTAGACCATGTCAGCCGAAAAAGCCACGATCGCCGTGCGCCGCGGCAGCCGGGTGATCTTCTTCTGTCCGGCATAGAGCAACTGCGAGAAGCGCGGGCGGGATACGAAGCTCGTGCCGGGCAGCAGGCGCTCGAGAATTGGCCGCATCGTGGCTGCGCCCAGAAGCATCGTCTCGTCACGGCCGCGCCGGTGCAGCACTCGGTCCGTGAAGATGTGACCGCGCTCGAAATCCGCGCAGAGTTGCACTTCGTCTATCGCAAGAAACGGCACATCCACATCGCCGGGCATGGCTTCGACGGTACACACCCAGTAGCGGGGCTGGGCGGGGATGATCTTTTCCTCGCCCGTGACCAGCGCCACGGCGGCATCGCCGGCACGCGCGCGCACCCTGTCGAAGATCTCACGGGCCAGGAGGCGCAGCGGCAGCCCGATCATGCCGCCGCCATGGCCAAGCATGCGCTCGACCGCGAGGTGGGTCTTGCCCGTGTTGGTGGGGCCTAACACGGCTGTGACTGTCTTGGCGGAGGGCATGACGCGTGAGGCAAAAAAATCCTGTCAGGTCAGTTGGGGCGCTGCCGGGGTCCGGTCAAGGGCAAATGCACCATTCTGAACCGTTAGCTTAAACTCCGGAGCGAAGCCGGAACGAAGATCGCCCGAATCGGGTCACCTTCCTTCTTCCGCTTTCGTTCCACAGCGATTTGTGGCGATTTCGGTCGCGCCTCCGCCAGCCACTGAGCGTGCGAGGCCCGTTTCACGGCCTTCGGCCGGCGCCTCACATTTACCTTTGGCGCAGTATGGTTTCTGGAACATTGCCGCTGCGGGCGGCTGGATAGCCTGCCGTTTAACGAAGTGGACCATCTGCGGAACGGAGCGGGCCCGAATCGCTCCATCGTCGATTTTCACTCTTTGTTCTCCCAACATCTTGTGGGCCTGGGCGTCGCGTCCCACAAGTCGGCTGTCGCAGGGCTTGCGCAATCCGGCTCTTTGTCCCCTGGCCGTTAACCCGGGTGTGCCGCACTGGAACAGCCCGTTCGCCGGTGCCCTGGGCGAATATCCGTCGCGACTGGCTTGACCGGTCAGGCCACTCCCCCTATAGAGCGCGCATCCGGGCCGGAGGCGTATCGCCGTCCGGCTTTCATTCTTATTCTGGAGATCATCCCATGGCCCGCCGTTGTGAGTTGACGGGAAAAAACGCTCTGGTTGGCAACAAGGTCAGCCACGCCAACAACAAGACCAAGACCCGCTTCATGCCCAATCTGTGCGATGTGAGCCTGATCAGCGATGCCATGGGCCTGACCTACCGGCTGCGCATCTCGGCAATCGCGCTGAAGTCGGTTGAGCATGTGGGGGGTCTCGACAACTTCCTCATGAAGGCGGACAACGCCCAGCTTTCGGACAAGGCTCTGCGTCTGAAGCGCGCCGTGGCCAGCAAGCGTGAGGCGGCCAAGTCCGCCGCCTGATCCGGCCCTTGCCGACGACCTTCGAAAGCCGCTCCAAACGGGGCGGCTTTTGCGTTATGGATCTGTAATGACCGAGGACAGCCTACACAGGCCCGGAGCGCCGCGCGTGCATGGCTCCGCTAGCCTGCGCAATGCCGTGCTGGGCCGGTTCACCGAGCTCAAGGCACGTGTCCAGTTCCACGATTCAACGCTCGGCGACTATTCCTATCTCGAGCATGACAGCGAGGCGATCTATTCCGAGATCGGCAAGTTCTGTGCAGTCGCCGCAGCCTGTCGCATCAATGCGCTGAACCATCCGATGGAACGCATCAGCCAGCACAAGATCACCTATCGCCCCAATGAATATTTTGCAGGAGCAAAGCTCGACAAGGCATTCCGTGAGGACCGCATCGCTGCCAAGGTCATGGTTGGCCACGACGTCTGGATCGGCCATGGCGTCATCGTGCTTCCAGGCGTCAGCATCGGACATGGCGCCGTGTTGGCCGCCGGTGCTGTGGTGACTGATGATGTTCCGCCCTATGCCGTGGTAGGCGGCGTTCCGGCACGTTTTCTCAAGTGGCGTTTCCCGCCGGAGATCAGTTCACGTATCATCCGGCTGTCGTGGTGGGATTGGGATGATAGCCGCCTGGCCACTGCCGTCGATGACATGCGCATCCTCAGCGTCGAGGCGTTCCTCGATAAGCATGAATAGCCGTCAGGCTCTGGCGCGCTGCTTCAGCGTTGGGCGGACGGGCGCGCGTGGCGCCTGCGCCCGCTCAGAGAACAGCTCGGCCAGTTTCTCCGTCATGGCGCCGCCAAGCTCCTCGGCATCGACGATGGTGACGGCGCGCTTGTAGTAGCGCGTCACATCGTGGCCAATTCCGATGGCGATCAGTTCCACGGGCGAGCGCTGCTCGATGTCGTGGATCACCTGGCGCAGATGTTTCTCGAGATAATTGCCTGAATTGACCGACAGGGTGGAATCGTCCACCGGCGCACCATCCGAGATTACCATCAGGATGCGGCGCTGCTCGCTGCGCGCCAGCAGGCGGTTGTGCGCCCAGATCAGCGCCTCGCCATCGATGTTTTCCTTGAGCAGGCCCTCGCGCATCATCAGTCCGAGGTTGCGCCGTGCACGCCGCCACGGTGTATCGGCAGATTTGTAGATGATGTGCCGCAGGTCGTTGAGACGGCCAGGATTGGACGGCTTGTTCGCCGCGAGCCATTTCTCGCGCGACTGCCCGCCTTTCCAGGTCCGCGTCGTGAAGCCGAGGATTTCCGCCTTGACGCCGCAACGCTCCAGGGTGCGTGCCAGAATGTCCGCACAGGTCGCCGCCACGGTGATCGGTCGGCCACGCATCGATCCGGAGTTATCGAGCAGCAGGGTCACCACCGTATCGCGGAACTCCGTGTCCTGTTCCTGCTTGAAGGAGAGCGGATGCATCGGGTCGATCACCACGCGGGTGAGCCGGGCGGCATCCAGCACGCCCTCCTCGAGATCGAAATCCCAGGAGCGGTTCTGCTGCGCCATCAGGCGGCGCTGCAGGCGGTTGGCCAGCCGGGCCACGACGCCCTGCAGGCTTGAGAGCTGCTTGTCGAGATAGTTGCGCAGCCGGGTCAGCTCCTCGGCATCACACAGGTCCTCGGCCGCGATCTCCTCGTCGAACTGGTTGGTGAAGACCTTGTAGAAATCCTCGTTGGAGAGCGACGAGAAGGGAAGCTGCGGGCGCCATGGCTCCTCGCCATCCTGCTCTTCCTCGCCTTCCTGCTCGTCAGCCTGCTCGTCCACGTCCATCTGCTGGGCGTCCATCTCGGCGGCCTCGGCCTCGCCTTCGGCGTCCTGCATTTCCTCCATGGACTCCTGCGCGCTCTGCTGCTCTTCGCTGTCAGGGGTTTCCTGACGCTCGCCGGATTCCTCTTCAGGTTCGTTTTCTTCCTCGCTCTCGTCCGCCTGATCGGGGTCCTCGCCCAGTTCCTCGGCCATGTCGAGAGCCGCGATGATGTCGCGCGACATGCGCGCGAAGGCGGCCTGGTCGTGGATGTTCTCCATGAGATGGGAAAGCTGAGCCTCGGCCTTTTCCTCGATCCAGGGCCGCCACAGATCGACCATGCTGCGCGCACCCTCGGGCGGAAGCTCGCCTGTCAGTTTCTCGCGCACCAGAAGGGCCAGGGCCTCATCGAGTGGAGCTTCCTGACGGTCGGTATAGCGGGACACGTCCTTCTTGCGGTAGCGGTCCGCCAGCATGGCGGCGAGGTTGGTCTTCATGCCGGGCATGGCATTGGCGCCCAGCGCCTCGATGCGGGCCTGCTCGGCCGCCTCGAACACGGCCCGCGCGGTCTTGCCCTGCGGCTGGTAACGCGCATGCACCTTGTCATTGTGGTTGGCGAGCCGCAGCGCAAAGCTGTCCGACAGGCCGCGCACGACGGCGATGTCGGAGGCCTTCAGTTCTGCGCCGATCTGCGGCAGTTTCGCGCGGTTGCCCGCCAGGGCGGGCTGCTCATTGCCGAAAGCAACCGAGAGTTCGGGGTCCTCGGCAATGGTCTTCATCGCGACGGTGAGGACGCGCTTGAATTCCTCCGAAGGTGTGTCCTTCTCCTTCGCCACCGCAGCTTGCTCAGGCGATGGCGATGTGCGCGGAAGACTCCGGCAATTCCTCGCCGAAGCAGCGCTGGTAGAATTCGGCCACCACCGCGCGCTCAAGCTCATCGCACTTGTTGAGGAAGGTCACGCGGAAGGCAAAACCGACATCCCCGAAGATTTCGGCGTTCTGCGCCCAGGTGATGACGGTACGCGGCGACATGACCGTGGACAGATCGCCCTGCACGAATGCATTGCGCGTGAGATCGGCCACCCGCACCATGTTGGAAATGGTCTTGCGGCCCTTCTCGTTGTCGAAATGCTTCGACTTCGCCAGAACGATGCCGACTTCCTGTGCATGCGGCAGATAGTTCAGCGCGGTGACGATCGACCAGCGGTCCATCTGCGCCTGATTGATCTGCTGGGTGCCGTGATAGAGGCCCGTGGTGTCGCCGAGGCCGATGGTGTTGGCCGTGGCGAAGAGGCGGAAAGCCGGGTGCGGACGGATCACCTTCGACTGGTCGAGAAGGGTCAGCTTGCCCGAGCTTTCGAGGATGCGCTGGATCACGAACATCACGTCCGGCCGGCCGGCGTCATATTCGTCGAAGACCAGCGCCACATTGTGCTGATAGGCCCAGGGCAGGATGCCTTCGCGGAACTCCGTGACCTGCTTTCCCTCCTGCAGCACGATGGCATCCTTGCCGATCAGGTCGATGCGGCTGATGTGGCTGTCGAGGTTGACGCGGATGCATGGCCAGTTGAGGCGGGCTGCGACCTGTTCGATATGGGTCGATTTGCCGGTGCCATGATAACCGGTCACCATGACGCGGCGATTGAAGGCAAAGCCCGCAAGAATGGCCAGCGTGGTTTCGCGGTTGAACAGATAGTCCGGGTCGGTTTCCGGCACGTGTTCCGAGGCCTTGGAATAGGCGGGAACCTCGAGATTTGAGTCAAAGCCGAACAGCTGCTTCACCGACGCCTTGATGTCGGGCATGCCGTTTGCTTCTGCGGTGGCCTTTGCGTTCATGTGCGGGAATCTTCATGGTCCGGGGTTGAGCGGGCCGGGTTTTAGACGGTTGAGCCCCCCGGAGCAAGGCTTGGAGCAGCGGTTTCCGCTTTCAGCAGAAGCCGCTGGCGCGGAGGTGGTCATAGGCCTGGATGACTGCCTTGAGCGTGTCCTCATTGGCCCGGCTGCCGCCATTGGCGTCTGGATGCAGGCGCTTCACCAGCGTCTTGTAGCGGGTTTTCACCTCTTCGGCCGTGGCCGAATCCTCCAGACCCAGTGTTTGCAGGGCCTTGAGTTCGGTGGCGCGCAGTGCCCGGCCGGACGGGTGACGGCCTGCGGCCCGAACTCCGGCACCATTGACGCCGAACGGGTCATCGCGCATCTGGGTGGCCTTGCGGCGCACGCCCGAGGCATTGAAGGTGGCGTTCTGCCCGAGCTTCCAGGTCGGACGGTCGCCGAGGCGGGCGTTTTTCTGCACCTCCGCCATCTCGTCGTCCTTCATGCCGGCAAAGTAATTGTAGCTCTTGTTGTATTCCTGCACATGCGCCGGGCAATAATTGTAGAACTTGCCCTCGTGACCGCGCCCCATGGGTGCCTTGTGGCGGCCCGGCCGCGGGCAATCCGGCCAGTCGCATTGCGGCACACTCTCGGCGGCCTTCTTTTCCGCAGAGGGCTTCACCCGGATCTTGTCGAAGTATTTTGAATCGAGCTTCATCGCTGCCAATTATGGTGATAGAGCCGCTGCGAGGCAAGGCTTGAGCGCAGGAGGGACACAATGACGCCACCCCCGGGTCTGGGGCCGGTTGGCCAGAGAATCTTCCGCAAGCTGGAAGAGGAGCTCAGGCCGGCGGCACTCGATGTCGTCGATGAGTCGCACCACCATGCCGGTCATGCCGGAGCGCGGGATGGGGGTGAAAGCCATTTCCGGGTCAGGATCGTGGCCGAGGTCTTTCGCGGCAAGTCGCGGGTGGAACAGCACCGCATGGTCAACGCGGCGCTCGATCACGAGCTCAAGGCTCAGGTTCATGCGCTGGCCATTCAGGCGTCGGCGCCCGGCTGAGTCTCGGCATCCAGCGCGGGTGCGGCGAGCCGCGAGAGCGGGCTCATCCGCAGCGCCGTGATCTGATGGCGGCGCTTCTTCAAGATCTCGAAGCGGAAGCCATGGAAGTTGAAGGCCTGACCCACATCCGGGATCATGCGCGCCTCGTGGATGACCAGACCCGCGATGGTGTTGGCCTCCTCGTCGGGAAGCGACCAGTCGAAGGCGCGGTTGAGATCACGGATCGGCACCGCTCCATCCACCAGGTAGGATCCATCGGGCTTGGGTCTGACACCGCTGGCAAGGGCGTCATGCTCGTCCTTGATGTCGCCGACGATCTCCTCGATGATGTCCTCCAGGGTGACGAGCCCCTGAACCTCGCCATATTCGTCGACCACGATCGCAAAATGGCTCTTGCGCTTCAGAAACGCGTTGAGCTGGTCGGGGATCGCGCGGGTGTCGGGCACGAACCAGGGCGGCAGCAGAATATCCTCGATGTCGATCTTTCCGGCATCGCCCCCGTGCTCCTGTAGCGCGGCGAAGAGGTTCTTGGCGTGCAGCACGCCGATGATGTTGTCGGGCGTGTCTGTCCACACGGGTATGCGTGTATGCCCGCTCTTCAGCACCTTCGCCACGATCTCGCGTGGCTCGTCCGCGCCATCGATCATCGTCATCTTGGTGCGGTGGACCATGATGTCGGCCACCCTGAGGTCCTGCATCGCCAGAATGCCGCTCAGCATGTCGCGGTCATTTTTGATGACGGTGCCCTCCTGTGCATGGAGGTCGATCGCCTCGCGAAGTTCGTCATGCACGCTCGGCATGTCCTCTTCGTCACGGAGTCCGGACAGGCCGAGCAGCCAACCCGCCACCGCCCCGAGAGCGGCCGCTGGCGGGCCCAGCACTGCGATGCACAGCGCCGCCGCGCCTGACACCATGACCGCCGTGCGTTCGGGGCGCTTGCGTGCATAGGCCCCGGGCAGGAACAGGCCCAGCAGGCCGAAGATAGCAGCCAGCCCCAGACCTGCGGCCACGGCACCTGGCAGGCTGGGCAGGCCGGGAAGAAGCATGGCTGCAACGAGGCCTGCAAGCCCCACGGCCAGCATCTGGCCCAGAGCAAGGGCGGCGTCGGCACGGCCGTTCAGCGCGCGCAGGCGCAGCGCAGTCTCGGCGCCCCGGACGCCACGTTTCTGGATCTCGACAAGCCGGGCCCGCGAGGCCTCTGCGATTGCGGTGCGTGCCGCCGTCAGCAGGGCCAGAAGCAGGAGCAGGGCGAGAACCGCGATGCCCAGCGATCCATGTCCGGGGTTCATCTCTGGCGGAGGTCCCCGGTCAGAAAATCGAGCACATCATGTTCCGCCACATCGCGCGCGATGAAGGCGTCGCCGATGCCGCGCACGAGGATGAAGGTGAGCTTGCCGCCCTGGGCCTTCTTGTCCTGACGCATGATCTCGAGCAGCGTCGCGGGAGGTGGCAGATCGCCGGGTATCTGGCTGGCGTGGACCGGGAGGCCCGCGCTCTTGAGGTGCTTTGCTACCCGATCCGCGGCTCCCGGAGCGCACAGGCCCTGGCGTTCCGAGAAGCGAAAGGCCTGCACCATGCCGATGGCAACTCCCTCGCCATGCAGGAGCCTCTGCGAATAGCCGGTTGCGGCCTCGAGTGCATGACCGAAGGTGTGGCCGAGATTGAGAAGTGCCCGCACGCCGGTTTCGGTTTCGTCTTCCGCGACGATCCGCGCCTTGGCCTCGCAGGAACTCCGGATGGCGCGGATCAGGGCTTCGGAATTGCCGCGCATGATGGCCGGGGCAGATCCTTCCAGCCACTCGAAGAATGCCTTGTCACCGAGGAGCCCGTATTTTGCCACTTCCGCATAGCCTGCGGCGAGTTCGCGGCGGGGCAGGGTCGAGAGCAGGCCGATGTCGGAGATGACCGCGAGCGGTTGGTGAAAGGCGCCGATCAGGTTCTTGCCATGGGGCGAATTGATCCCGGTCTTGCCGCCCACCGAGGAATCGACCTGGGCAAGAAGTGTCGTCGGGATCTGGATGAAGTCGACGCCCCGCCTGAGGATCGCGGCGGCGAAGCCCGCCAGATCGCCGATCACGCCGCCGCCGAAGGCGATGATGCGGTCGCGCCGTTCGATCCCTGCCGCCAGCAGCCGGTCACAGAGATCGGCCAGGTGCTGGTAGCTCTTGGTGGCCTCGCCCGGAGGCATGACGATGGCGGTCGACCGGATGCCCTTTGCGGAGAGTGCCCGTTCGAGCGTTGCGAGATGGGCCTCTGCCACATGGGCGTCGGTGACGATCGCGGTGAGCGGCCGCTTGAGAAACGGGGCCACGATTTCGCCCGCCCGTGACAGCAGCCCCTCGCCGATATGAATGTCGTAGCTGCGCTCTCCCAGCGCCACGTGAACCGTGGTGTTTCCCGCGCGGGTCTTGCTCTCACTCATGTGCCTGCCTGTCCCAGCCGGACCACTGCGCAAGCGCCCGGATCACGTCATTCACCATCTGGCCATGCTGCACGTCACGGCTTTCCACCGTCACGTCCGCCAGCGCATAGACCGGGTAGCGCTTGTCGATGAGGCCTCGCATCACCGCCTCGGGATCCTCGGTCTGGAGCAGTGGCCGGTCCTGGCGCTTGGCCACCCGCTTCATCAGGATGGCAAGCGAGGCCTTGAGCCACACCGACACACCCGCTGCCTGAATGCGCGCCCGGGTCTCGTCATTCATGTAGGCGCCCCCGCCGGTCGCCAGAACCTGTGCGCCGTTGCCGATGAGCCGCTGGATCACCCGCCGCTCGCCCTCGCGGAAATAGGCTTCGCCATGCTCGGCAAAAATGTCCTTGATCGGCTTGCCGGCGGCAGTTTCGATTTCGTGATCGGCGTCGACAAAGGCAAGTCCCAGCTTTTCCGCCAGCCTGCGGCCAACACTGGTCTTGCCAGCCCCCATCAACCCCACCAGCACGATGGGCCGGTTGCCCAGGCGCTGGCGGATCAGGGCTGCTTCCTTTGCAATCGAGCGGCGTGCCATTCCGTGTCCTCAGTCCGGGTCGGTTCTAGAGCATGAGGCGCAAAAACGGAAACCGCATTTGTAGAGCCATGTCAGCTGGAACGTGACGTCTTCCGCCGGGCGCAGTGGCGCGCTAGAATGGCGGACGTGGTGCGCGCATGCCTGACACGTTGAAACTGGTGCTGGTGCTGGCGGTGCTTGGCGGAGCGGTCTATGGCGGCGTCTGGACGCTGGCGCATGTCCCGCCTGAACAGACCGAGATCGTCAAGTCGCTGCCAACCGAGAAACTCCGTGTCCGCTGACCGCTCCGCCAACCTGATCGAGCGCTTCCTCGAGATGATGGCGGCCGAACGCGGGGCTTCGGCCAACACGCTGGCGGCCTACCGGCGCGATCTGGAGGCTTATGCTGGCGCACTTGCGGCAAGCGGTGTTTCCCCCGGCACCGCGGAGCCAGGGCACATCCGCAGCCATCTCGCGGCCCTCGAGTCGGAGGGTCTGGCGCGCAGCTCGGCGGCCCGCAAGCTCTCGGCCATCCGTCAGTTCCATCGCTTCCTGCACGCCGACGGGCTGGCGGCAGACAACCCGGCCACCGCCATCGACAGTCCGCGCAGCGCAAGGCCTCTGCCCCGGATGATCACGTCCGATGATGTGGACCGACTGGTGGAGGTCGCCCGGACGCGGGTGAAGACGACAAAGGGCAGGCTTCTGGTGCGGGCCTGGCGGCTGCTTTGCCTCGTCGAGCTTCTGCGTGCCACGGGCCTGCGGGTCAGCGAACTCGTCGGGCTCACGGTTCAGGCGGCGACAGCCGAGCCCGAGTTCATTCTGGTACGTGGCAAGGGCGGGCGCGAGCGACTCGTGCCGGTCTCAGCCGAGGCGCGCGCTGCGGTTGCGGGTTACCTTGCCTGCCTCGGGGCAGCCCACGCTGCGGGGGGCAAGTGGCTGTTTGCCTCCTCGGGTGCTGGCGGCCACCTCACCCGACAGCATTTTGCTTTGGAACTCAAAGGCTTGGCGAGGGAGGCCGGGCTTGAGGCCGGAGCCCTGTCGCCGCATGTGCTGCGCCACGGCTTTGCCAGCCATCTTCTGGCGGCGGGGGCCGATCTGCGCGCCGTGCAGCAAATGCTGGGGCACGCCGATATTGCAACCACGCAGATCTATACCCATGTCCAGCCGGACCGTCTGCGGCGGGTGGTCGAGGCCCACCATCCCCTTGCCAAGAAAAGTTGACTTCCTGACCCTGCCCGGCCAGTTTCCCGGCCAAACGTGCCCGCCTTGAGGTTTAATGACGCACTATCTCGACTTTGAAACCGCGCTCGCCGAACTCGAAGGCAAGATTGCCGAACTGCGCACGCTCGACGCGGGCGACAACAGCGTGGCCATCGGAGAGGAAATCAAGGCGCTGGAAAAGAAGGCAGCGAAGCAGCTGGCCGACATCTATGCGAAGCTTGATCCCTGGCAGAAGGCCATGGTGGCGCGGAACCCCGAGCGCCCGCACGCCCTCGATTACATTGGCCAGCTGATCACCGAATTCACGCCCCTGGCAGGCGACCGCAAATTCGCCGAGGATCATGCCGTGGTGGGCGGAATCGGCCGCTTCAACGGCCAGTCCGTGATGGTGATCGGCCAGGAAAAGGGCAACGACACCACGTCGCGCCTCAAGCACAACTTCGGCATGGCCCGCCCGGAGGGGTATCGCAAGGCC
>Ga0129333_10003149_pt1 | contig 15403 bp, 12 predicted proteins | sample CPB6_08_DNA_FD_94474 | JGI IMG/M metagenome (GOLD analysis project Ga0129333, IMG submission 94474) | Freshwater to marine salinity gradient microbial communities from Chesapeake Bay, USA - CPBay_Sum_0.6_0.8_DNA | ecosystem: Environmental > Aquatic > Marine > Coastal | place: USA: Chesapeake...
GTTTGTAATCCCAGTAACAGAACTTCCGTCTAAATTTGACAGAGTAATTTGTCCAGACGTATTTACACTGGCAACTTTATAGATCTTTGTATCAGTGAGACCTGTTATGACGGAAGTATTTGTGCCTTTAGAATAAGAAACATACTGTCCCGTTGATAATCCAACAACTGTACCACCAGAAACATAAAAAGTTGGAACAGTAGAAACACCAACATTAACAGTGAATTGTGTTGGAGAATTTACCTGAAGAACGTTGTATCCTAAAGTTCTATTTGGATAAACTTTTGGTGTCACTGGATCCAAATAGCAAGTCATTGCTATTCCGGACAAGGTAACATACTTACCTACGTGAAAATCATGCTCCTGAGAGGTTGTAATAACCATCAATCCACTACTTATATTATAAGTAGCGTTTGAGACATTCTTTATAATTTCAGGTATGGCAATAGTATTTCCACCAGTAACTGTTGTGATACCTACTTTAGATTCTGGTTGTAATAGAGAAGGATCATACACAGCAGCGTGTGTCATCATAAGATTATCTCTTACAATGACAAGATCACCAAACTTTTTAGGAACTCCAGATGGATTTGAGAGAGCAGTGGCATTGTTTTCCGACTCAGAACCTCTTGCTCCCAATGGATCCTGTGGGTTTGTTCTTCCATAATCTTCAGTTTGTTGTCCTGCTCCAGTGCCAAACGTTAGAGGATTTTCATAGATAATTGATTGAGTTCTTCTGACTACACAGAAATTATCTTCTTCTCCGTTGTTTCTAGTTTCCCAATAATAACCATCAAAATTGTCAAAAATACCATATTTACGGACAGCAGGATTTTGAACACTTGCTCCTGTTATAGTTGTTGGTAATATTGTAGTCTTAACACCAAATGTTGCAGCAGATACTCTACCTGGTTGATATCTGAAGAATCTTTTTGATGTAAGAACGGCAGTTCTATCTGCTGGTGCCTCAATCAGTGCTCCTGATTCCTCTGGAACATGGGAAAGACCCCATCCCATTGTCTGTGCAATACCAGCATAAGCACCAGTATTTGAAACTGTGGCATACTGCTCTGGATTTGCTGACCATTCCGATGGATTTACATCATAGGTATTAACGTCTGCAAAGATACCAAGAGCAACTTCTGAACGTGGAATACCAAGAAGAGATAGAGCAACTTCAGACTGAACTTTATTTTGTTCTGCAACAGGAATTGTTGCCTGATCACTCGCAATAACAACAGGAATAGACTTTTCTGCTTTTTGTTGTCCAGCAGGAACTGGAGCAGTTCTACCGACAACTACAACGGCTGCATTATTATTGACATTTGTATTATCTGCCATTTACAGGACCCCGACTCTTCCTTTTGCGATAGTGAATATGTTTCTTATACTTATGTATCCAGTTGCGTTACCGTTTGTTGAAGAAGTAACATTTAATCCAGTTAATCTTAACTGTTTTGTTGCTGCACTGACATTTATCTTAGCAGCAACAGTCAATTCTGTTGCTGACAAATCTGGCGAAACCGAGTGATTGACTAGTTTTACCACATCACCAACTGAAATACCACTAAACTGAGAAAAATCACTGAGAGTTACTGTGTATTGTGTGGCACCTGCACCAATTGTATTCCAAGTTCCAGAGGATATTGCAACATAAGTAGTGAATCCAACTGGTTGAGATAAGAATTCAGTTCCAACTATTTCATATCCAAGAGCACTTGTTAATCCAAGAGTACTTGTCTGTGCGCTAGTAAGACTTAGTTGAATATATCCGTTTTGTCTTCCGAAAGTTCCAGAATCAAGTGTGGTGATATTAAAGTTTAAGAATTTAGTTCCAAGAGTCTCACTGCTAAGACCAGCATTGACAATTGTTGAAATACCAGAAGTAACTGAAACTTGACTACTGCTAATGTCTTTTGGACTACCGTTTTCATGATACTGAAGAACTGGTCCAGTAAATGTCTTTCCTCGTTCTATACTGAAGTTGATAGAATTGTAATCACTATCATAAATGTCTGGTGATGGAATAAACTCATCAGAAGGACCAAGAATAATATTGTTCGTTGTGGTAATTTTTCCAGTAGCATATGTTCTTAGACCAGTTCCACAGTTACGAATAATATTTCCACCTGTGGAAACAACCGTGGTTACAGATAAATCAACGGAACCAGGATAGTTCTCAAATAAAGAATCGTTTATTCTTAAGACTTCAGATTCCTGTGCGTTTAGTGGTGAGAAAAAGTATCTATCAGTCAAAGATCCATCAACAAATTCACAGTTCTCAACTGATAGCCTTGTTGAATTATAAACATAAAGACCATGACCAGGAGAATTTCTTATTTCAACATCTCTTAGTAGAGTAGAAGAAACATTGTAGAAATAAACTAGGTAGTTATCTATGTCATCTGTGAATAGAATATTATTAGTATTATTTCCATCTATTGTCAAATTCTGAACTGTCATATCAGATGGAGAAGTTGTACTTATTCCAATCAGATTTCCATCAAAGGATACAGAATTTCCTCCACCGTCCGTTTCATCATTAGCAAAATACTGCTGTTTGATGATTGTGTTCTTACCATCACCCTTTAAAGTGAATCCTGTAGGTAGAACAACCTTACTTGTTAAATATGTTCCGCTGGGAAGGTGTAAAGATTTTCCACCAGCGGATACAATACCGTCAATTGCAATACTGAATCCATATGTATTGTCATGGACAAGTTTTACTGCTGCTGTTGTTCCAATTCCGATATTGGTATCATACTCATTACTAACAGTGATATAGTTTAATCCAACACTGTCAATTGTATCAATTGCCCAACCTCTTCCTTGATTTGTTGTTGCTACATTTGGAAAATGAATTTGATCTTCATCATATTCATTTTTGATAGTCTTTGAGGACCACTCTGTTTTTTCATAAGGACCATAGTCTTTCCAATTGATTGAAGAAGTTGCATCCTGCAATTCCTTTGGTCCAAGAATAGCAACTAATTTTGCATCATTGATACTTGCAGATTCACTACGATAAACTAAGATTCCGTGAGAGGTATCCGTTCTTGCGAGTGTTAGTGATATATGATCTAGATCATTAAAGTCTCCAATTGCTGCCATAGAAATACCTGCAGTTGGAGTTATCTGTGCTGCAGCACCAATCTTTCCGTTACGGTAATTGTATTGTGCTAACCAATAACGGTATGTTGTAACTGCTGCTGAACTTCCTATCTTTGCAAAACTACAACCTCCAGTTGGAACAGCGGCAACTGTTGTGGTATCACTAGTGGCAGTAACACCAAACATCTTTACTTTATGACCAGCACTAAATCTTGAGGTTGAGATTCCACTAATCTTAAAATTTCCAGATTCATTGGCACCGATGCCAGTGTAAATTGTTGGATCATTACTTAGACCATAACCACTTAGTTTAATTACATCTAACTGAGCAGAATCTACCAATTCATATCCACTTCCGTCAGTCTTGGCTCTTAAAACACGACCACCACCATAAGATGGTTCGGTAGTGGTTGGAAGATCTGATAACTCAAAGTTCTGATATGAAGATGCACTGATTGGACCAGATACTGTAACACTCTGAGATGCAGTTAAGGATCTGCAAAAAATATCTAAAGCGTTAGTTGTTCCAGTAATTGTGATATTACCTGTGGTAATATTGTCAGCAATTAAGTTGCTATTTGATAAGTTTGTAAAGTCATAATAAAGATTGCCATAGATATAAACGTCTTTAAAGAATTTAGTATCTTCGTTAAAGTTTGACGGATTACCAATATATTGTTCTTCCATATTCAAGCACCGATTGAGAATACAATCCCACCAGCATTAAATGCTGCTTTTGTAATATCAGATCCAACAAATGATCCTTCAAAGCATCTTTCACCAAAACTAGATCCTTCTGGAATTGCATTGCCAGTATGAGCACTGGTAGAACATTCGTTACCCTGTATCAAAGTTCTACCACTTGCTTTGATATTAATATCTTTTCCTGCAAGTAATTCTAGGTTCTCGTCAGCATCTAGTACAATTTTACTTGCTCTAATTCTTACTGCACCGTTTTTTTCTGCAGTGATTGTTACATCACCATTTTTGCCAACGATAACAATATCTACACCAGTTCCTTTCGCTTTCTGACCACCAATAATTTCAATAGACTGATCGTTGTAAATTTTATAAATGCCACCTTCACTTAGACTTTGAACATTTACGTTATTGTCATCAGTTACTGCATACTGGGTATATACATCCGATCCATTGCATCCCATCTTGGGATTGTGCCGATCAACTCTAAAGTCAGCACCAATACTTTCAATAGATCTCTGCCACCAGTTTTGTTCTCTTGCAGCCATTTATGTTGTAATACAATCTATATTTTGAGATACTTCACCTTGGAACTCTGGAGGTAGGTCAAGATTTACTCTTACAATCGCCCCAGAACCAGTATCGCTAACAATTCTTATAGTTGGCAAACTGGTAAATTCTGTGTTGTTATTATTTATTACCTTAACCAGATATCCGTTTGTTACTTGTATCTCATACTTATTGCCAAAACTATCTTCGGCATAATCTTCGTTGGAATATCCACTACCAGGATCAACGATAACAATATCACTAATATTATATGGTGTAAAGTCTCCTACTGGATAATTTTCACCTTCCGAAACAACATAAATGCTATCTAACTGATCTCCCTTAAGAATTGCTCTTGCTACCGCACCATATCCTTGACCACACTCATCCATAACCTCAACAAATGGTGGGAATACATATCCAGAACCAGGGTTTGTAATCTTCACAGATATAATACTACCAGTCATTCCACTTGCAGCATCTACAAGATTACCCATCAGCGGAATTGCAGATCCACCAATTCCTCCTCCACCAAATATCTTGATTTGAGGTGGTCCGCAGAAACGTGGTATTCCAGTGAAACAAGAACCCAATGCACTAGAATAATCTGGAACGTTACTAAGACCAGTAAAGATATCAAATGCACCGATAAGATCTTGTACTCCTTCTAGAGGATTTCCTGTATCTCTAGCAGATTTTGATATCTCAAACGCAGTATTTGCAACGTCTAGAATGTTCTGAAGATCTTTGTTTGATGGGCTCTTAGGTCCGCATCCAATGGTCCAAGATTGAACATCACTTCCAGCAGATGACTTCTGACCACAATTGAGAAGATCTGGAAGACCTGTGATAGAAGAAACTGCAGAACGTAGGAAGTCTTCAAGATTGAAGTTTTCAAAAAATTGGAGTATTTTTTGAATTCCACCAATTGCACTAGAAAGTCCGCTCGCTACTCTACCAATAATATCATTTACAATTCCACCCATCACCTGATCTGCAACACAAGATACAAAATTAGCGATGTTATTTACAACAGACTCAAGTATTTGTTTGATCGTATTGCCAAGAGCATTAATAATAGTATTTGCGATACAAGGAATAAGATCCTGTAGTATATTAACAGGAGCAACCATTGCCTCCTGAGCAGCAACACCAGCAAGGTGTGCGGCAACAGGATTTCCAGTTGCTGCCAGAACTAGTGCATAGACCTGCTTATACAGCATATCTAATCCAGATTTGATAATTGGTATAAGACGTTCGAACAAGTCTTTAACCATTCCATTGACTAAACCACTAGAGATTGATTTTAGTTTTTCAACTTTCTTATCAATTTCTTGATTTAACCAATCTCTAGCACCTTCAATTCCTTCCTTTACAGCATCAGAATACTTTTGAACTTCACGTAGGAAATTATCAATTTCTGAAGTGATTTTATCAAGAGTGCTAGGTTTCTCACTTCCAAGCTTTACAACATCTCCAATCCCATCAAAGTATGATATCTGTTTAACATTCCCACTTTCTGCTACCTTTTTTGGTGCATGTATAGGTGAATCTTGTGCTGCTGCATTCTGTTCGTTTGATTCACCTTTTTTTAGTTTTCCATCAGGTGCTTTGACTTCATTTGTATATCCGGTGAAAGGAATAAAAGGTCCAGAATATTCTTTACTTGGAACATAATCAGTTCTTCCGAACGCACCAAGAATAACGGGAACCTGTGCGTTGTCGCCATCCATAAAGAATCCGAAGACAACATCACCCTGCTGAAGTTTTACATCGCTAGCATAGTTTGCTGCACCCGTTCCAGAAGTTGTTGGTAATAAACACTGTGCCCAAGGAAGATCTTCGTCTTTTAGTTCAATCGTATTAGCAGGATGGTATCCCATAATACGAACTTTATATCTATTACCCCATCCACCACCCTTGGTTTGCTTTCCCATTGTGGAAAGAGGTGGTATTTGTCCCACCCACCAACGGAATCCGTCTCTTCCAATAAAGTTACTTTTAAGTAAAGATTCTTCCATTATACGTTATTTTTCCCGTGAAGACCAAAAGTATCTCTTATAAGTTTCATCGATGTGTATGATGCCTCAGTATCAAAGTGATGGCACAGTTCCTTAATCATATATAGACCACTTTGCTCATCGTCAAAAGTATTCTTATCAGATTCTGAGATCTTAGGGAACTTACATTCAATAATATCACCAGCGTTTAGATTTGTGTTCAATGGAACAGTCATACTCACAGTCTGAGTAAACATAATATTGTATCTCATAATTGCCTGAGATTGATACTCAAAAGGATTTGCATTTGCTGAAGTAGAAACATCTTGTTCCATAGTTCCAATATCAAGAACTTGTGTGATAATTCTGCTAGGAAGATCACCCAAGTTACTTGGTAGATTTAATTTTTCACCAAGATTTTTTGTCTTATCAACATAATTTTCTAGTTTGAAAACTGACTGACTTTGGGGAGTAAAGTTAAAAGTTAGTGGATCATAAAATATTCTCTGACTAGAATATGTACCTAGTCTAAGTTTCTCAAGAAGATTATTGTTTCTTTCTGTAGTATAACTGATGATAAATCTATCATTATTTCTAAAGAAGTCAGATTCATTAACTTCATTATATGTGTAAGACGCTTTTGGTGATTGCTTAATTAGATTATCAATTGATCGAAACTGAAATCCTTCCTTTGTCTGATAGAAGAGAAATCCTGCTGTTCCACTTCCAGATGCATCAGGAACAGACTTTGATGCTAACCAAACTAATAAGGTAAATGGTTTCCTCATATTACCAATGAAACCATACTTATTTGATGTGGAATCAATTGTTCCGACTCTATCAGTTTTTAGATATTCGGATATAATTTTAGTAACAGAACTACTAATTGAAGATCCAGTAGGGAACTTAATTGGGACTCTAGTAGTTTCGTTTGTAATTGCTTCACGGGAAACTAGATTTAACGTAAAAACTTCAGTTTTGGATTTACTTATTACATTTGAGATGCTTGAAACATAGAGATAGTCATCTGGTTTAGAAAAATCTAGACCTTCGTTTGTATCAGAATTTCCTCTGATTTTTAGTGAAAGTCTTTCTCCACCACGAAGAGGAAGACCATTATATATTGATTGAGACTTTCCATTCTTTCCAGTAATACTACCACCAGTATCCATTACAATAATTTTAGCAGTTACTGTTGGAGAAAATATATCTTCATAGTAATCAATAGAATATGTACCAAGTCTAATATCAACAGTCTTAGACTGATCTACAGATTCTAGTATTAGTTTTTCGTACTCGGATCCTTTTGTTGACATTAGGTATAAGCGAGCTCCAACAATATTCTTTGTTTGATAAGACTATTTAACCCATCACCAATGATGATGGTTGGAGAACTATCACTAGAAGCAGATGCCATAGAACTTCTATTTCCTGATGCTGGTGCTGTAACAACAATTGTTTTATCTTTGGTTTCTGGAGTAATACTGTCAGCAGAAGTTACTCCTCTTCTTGTTCCAGACACCGACGTTGATGCTGGTTGAGTAACAACTCCTGTTGGAGCATTTGTTGTAAAAATAAACGCATCGACATATGGATCTGGCTCAAGATAGTTTGGATCTGATCCACCATACCCCACTCCATCTAGATTCTTTGTTGCTTCAAGATGGACGTGAGGTCCAGTACTTCTTCCAGTATTACCACTTCTCACCAAAGGTTTTCCTGCTGGATAATTAATACTTAAAGAGTTTATTCCACTTGGAGCACCTTTAAAGAAGTATGCTCCTGCAGTTAAGTGTGCAAGTCTAACTCTTACTGATAGTGCTGGAATAACTACATCAACGTAGTGTCCGTAACCTGATTGAGTTCGTGCCTCTTTAATAATACACTCATATCTACAAGAAATTACAGTTCCAACAGGCATTGTAACATCAATACCACCGTGCATTGTTCCCCACCTCCAACCTCTACGACTGGACACTTCAGCACCAACTTCTGCTCCAGTTGCAACTGTTTCTCCTACTTTATATCTTTTATTGGGATCAAATCCAGATGGAAGTGGTGTTGCTTGTGCTGGTGGTGGTGCTGTGGTTGTTTGTGCTGGTTGTTTTTTTATTTTTTGTAAAACTGGTTTTAATTGATCAAATCCAACACTTCCTGTATTTCCTGGTAAAACATATCCACTAGCACTTTTAAGAGCTCCAAACTCTCTTGCTAATTCTTCACTAAGTTCCTCATCACTTATTTTTCCCTGTTCCCATTTAGAAAGTTTTCTATTTTTTTTCAAATATGCTATAGCCATTTTATCTTGATTCTCAGGTGAGAACTTAGCAGTCAGAGGAAGACCAGCAGCTGCAGCATAATTTTCTGGATATAACATTTGGTATCTACCAATTGCTGCTGATTTTCTTCCATCTTTTAATTTTTGTTTTTGGAATTGAATGACCTGAGCAATGGTCATATTCAATATTTGAGGATGAGATTCACTTGGATACATTGCAGAATATCCACCACCAGCAGACTCTCCTGAAGCAATTAGATTTAATAATGGTTTCCATTTTGCTTCAACTCCTCCACCAGTACCTGTTGGAGACTGTTCTGCAGGAGGTTGTCCACCAGCAGGAGGTTGCTCACTGGGAGGTTTCTCTTCTTTCTCCTCACCAAAATCAAAAGGTTTTACTAACTCCTGTAGAGATTCACGAAAATCATTTTCCATTCTATTAAATGATGTTTTCACTTTAGACAGAGAATCATCTACCTGCCTTCCCATTTCAGAAAAATCAAAAGTAGCAAGATCTCTAAGAAGAGTAGCAGATAGACTTCCCATTTCTCTTATGATAGAGAAAGTATTAGTCATAAAACTATTCATTACCTTAACTACTTTACCGATTCTTTCTCCTAGTTGATCAGCAAGAAAGATAATCTTTGGTAGGTTTAAAACTGCCCAACCAACCATTGCTATAGAAATAGCATTCAATATTCTCCCAAGAAAACCTTTTGAAGAATTTGATACTACTTTTCCTATTTTCTGAACGGTGTTAGTCGATTTACTAGCCTCAAATAAATCTCTTTGATTTCTTCTACGAATACCGTCTTTTCTTTTTTGATAGATGTTTTCTTTCTTCGCAATAGACTGTTTTTTGAATAAAGATTGTCCTTCTAACGTTTTTCCAATGTTTTTAGATATCTTTCTAGATTGTGTAGCATTCTTTTCAAGAGTATCTGCGGTCTTGAAAAGTCTATTAGAACTAAGTTTTAGAAATGCTATTGCCATCTTAGATCACCACGTTGTAATTCGCCATTGAATAATACACGTAGAAATTATCAGAATTTGAGGAGGGAATATTTGGAATAGTATTAGCGATTGGATTTGTTGTAGTTGGAACTTCTTGTGCTTGTTGATCAGCAGATGTTACAACGACGTTAGTTTGAGCTTCTGGGGCAGGACCAATGGTTTGTGCCCTAACAGTTGATGATGGTGGCGTAGTTTGTATCGTTGCTGGAGTTACACTAGCAGTTGAACTTTGATTTGCGTCTGGAGAAGAGAATAAGGACGATAAATCAAGTCCGCCACCAAATGAAGACGCTCCAGATGTAATATTACTGAAAGCGTTTTGCCCCATCTCGTTCAACATTGGATATGCTAAAAATCCAGCTCCAATTTTAATTGGTAGTGGTAAAAAAGGAATCTTAGAAAGACCATAAAGAGATCCTACACCAAATGATGCTCCAGCAAGTGCTTGTGGAAATGAAGAACCACTAAACAAATTAGCACCAGTTCCAATAGCAACCTGTCCAGGTGGTCCTAACAAGGCACTACCGAGTGATTTCATACCACTCATAATAGAAGAACCTAGAGTTTGTGGTGGTGCAGTAGATGGGGATGCAGTAGTTGGTGATGGATTATTTCCTCCAGGAATAATTCCTTTTATTTTATCAATCGTTCCCTGAACAATATTCCTTAGAACATCAACAGGATACTTGAACAAACCATTTGAAATTGATTGCTTAACTCTTGAAGTTGTTCTAGAAATACTTCCAACTATATTTGATAGTCCTGCCGTAATATTGCTGAATACATTCTTTATACCAGTGAATCCTTTATCAACTAGATTCTTTACTTGATTGAATTTTTCAACACTAAACTTGGAAATAGACTTGATGCCTTCAAGTATATTTGGTCCTAACCATCCAGTCAATATTAATGAGAAAAGACCCATCAAACGAGCGAGGGAAGACTGTGCCTTAACTGCTGCTTTCTGTGCAGGTGCAACAGTTGCGTTTTCAATCTTTCTTTCTACTAACGCTTCCTGTCCCTCTCTAAGTTGAGATTCAGCAATTCTTCTTTCTCTTTCCTGGTCTATTGCTTCTTTCTGTCTTTCTAGAAAAGTATTCTGAGTTATAGAAGCAGATACATTTTGCAAAGATCTAGATAGATCTACCATTTGTACGGTAATTCTATCTAGTCTTAGATTTAAACCACCAACTAAATTTGAAACTGAAGCGATTAATTCCTGTCTTTCAATTTCAACAGCACCAGTCGCCGCTTTAGGAGAAATCATTCCTCTAGCGTTATTAATTCCACCTGCGATTGGTGATGCCATTTCAGCCATTTGATTTGCTCTTCAGATTTTCTTCTTCTATAAAATTCTGGAGAAGAGAAAGATAAACTTCTCTTTCCCAAGGTATCATATTTTCTAGTTCGGTCAATGAATATTTATGGTGCTGAATCATAGCAAAGTTAGTTTTATAGTATGACTCAAGACTTTCATGAGCCATACTCACCCGAAAAAAGCAGTTAGACCCTCCAGAAGAACATCACTTTTCACTCCAGTATTTGGATTCTTGACTGTAATCGTATGAGAAAGTTTTGGCATCGTTTCAAAGAACTTTTCAATTTCTTTGAATTGCTTTGAATTCAATTGCTCTAAAAATTCTACAAGTTCTTTTTTAGAATAGTCAGAAGAACTCCAAGACTCTTCTTCATTATAAATCTGCTCAATACAACTTGAAATTAGTTCAAAGGTATCATCAACACTTACAGAAGATTCATCAACGTTAAAGTTACTCTTGATGAACTCGTTCATCGACGGATACTTCATTCTCAAACTTAAATTATCATCTAGTTTGATATCTCTGTTATGCTCTTTGCTGACCTGAACTTTGATTTCATCCAGGTTAATCAATGTAGGAACCTGAGTCATTCCATCATCAGGACACGTGATTAATACTTCAATATCTTCTCCTACTGACTTTCCACGAATATTTAAGAAGAGATATTCAATATCAAAAGTAGAAAGTTCATCTACTTTGACTCCCTTAGTTAATATGCAGTTTGTAATTACAGTCTTAACTGCAGAAGCAATTTGTTTTGGATCCTCAGTTTCCATTGCAATAATGAGGATCTTTTCTTCCTTAACTAGAAAAGGACGGTACTTGATTTTCTTTTTATTTGAAGGCAACTCAATTTCATAAGTTGGAGTCGCAACGGTTGGTAAAGGCATAATATCCTATAGAGTTCAGTTATGAATATTTAGTTAGTAACCGTTAATGACTGGAACCCCGGATAAACTAGTGAAAGAGTTTGTTACTGTAGTTTGTCCTTGAGATACATCAGCATCTCTAAAAACAACTCCGCTGGATCCACGAACAGGAACTCTACTTGCCCCTGGTTTGTTTGCAGTTTTATCTTCTTGCTGTGTTTGCTGTCTTTGATTATTGGGAATTAAATTATTGCTAATTCCAGAATAAACACTATAACTTGAAGTCTTACCACAAACATAACGATCAAAGTTAAACGATGCAGAGACTTTTAAAATATCAGAATTCGCATAAGAAACAGGAATAGAGTTCATTGCAATTGGAAACAAACCATAGAAAGTATATTCCACTTGCTTATCATAATCTCTATCAAATTTAATTATTCGTGTAGAGTTAGTTTTATATTCTTGTGGGTATCTCATTCTAAAGAAATATCCATCTCTTGCTGGAGAAACACCAGAACCAAAGGAAATAAATTCAATCCAGTGTTCCAAAAACTTTAGAGATCTGTATGAAGAATCAACATAAAACTCTAAATCAATTTGTGTGAATAGTCTGGTGTGTGCCATCTTCTCAACAACACCAGTAAAGTTACCTGAAATATCTGCAGTTCCAAGAGAACTACCTGGAAGAACAGCAGAATTGCATAATAAACCTACATCTTCTCCAATAAAACGAGCGTCTATTCCTCTAGCAGCTAAGTGACCTCTGAGCGGAGCAGATAACCCACCAAATATAACTTCATAGTGAGAAGTTTGTGCTAGATTTGTTACCAGTGGTTTTATATCGGATATTCTTTTAGGTGTAGGCACTCTAAATACCTTATACGAGTATTATATTATTAAGTATTTAGATGGCATATAGCGGTAAATATCAACCATCCTATCCAAAAAAATATAAAGGTGATCCAACTAATATAATCTATCGTTCTCTCTGGGAGCGTAAGTTTATGAAATATTGTGATCTGAATGAAAATATTCTAGAATGGGGAAGTGAAGAAATGTTTGTGTGGTATCGTTCTCCAATAGACAATAAACCACATAGATACTTCCCAGACTTTTATATTAAAGTAAAAGAATCAACTGGACAAATCAAAAAGTATATTATTGAAATTAAACCTCAAAGACAAACTGCTCCACCACCAAAACCAAAAAGACAAACTAAAGGTTATATTCGTGAAGCATATGAATATGCTAGAAATCAAGCAAAATGGGAAGCAGCAAAAGAATGGTGTCTTGATAGAGGATATGAGTTCAAAGTTCTAACAGAAAACGAACTTGGTATTAAGTAATGCCTAGAAAGAGTCTCAAAGAAAGACAACAAAAAAAGGTTACAGATACTGATAGTAACCGTAACCGAGTTCGTGCTGTTTCTGATGGTCTCGTTGGTAATGAAGATCCAGATGATATTATGTTAGAACTTATGGAAGTATTAGAAGAATCTCCAAAGATTCCTCAGTCGGGAAAGTTTTATGTCTTTGTTTATAATCCAAAGACTCCAAATATTCAATATGATCAAAATCCATTTGTTGCTGTAACTGATGTTTTTCAGTGGGGATTTCGTGGAATTAACTTCCACTGGGGAGAAATGCGACAATACACTTGGGATGAAATACCAGGAAGCATCTATGAAGTCTATGCGTCTGAAGTAAAGGATCTACAACAACTACCTTTTGCTAATTTTCGTCTAAATACTTAAAAAAGTAGTGCTATAAATGGCTTTTAATGCAATACCATCAATAGGAAGTGATGCATCAATAGCAGCATCTGCAGAAAATGCTTATGCATCAAATGGTGGTGGAGAAAAAAAGAAGTCTGCAAAGGTTCTTAGGTATCCTCTGAAGAGGATTGAAAGTAATAGTGATTATCTAGAAATAACTGCTGTTAAATATGAACCACCAGGATTTATAGCAGTATCAGAAACTAAAGCAGGACTAGCAGACATTGGAAATGCTACTGATAATATAAAAGCAAAAACAGAAATAAAGACAAGAATACTTTTACCAATTCCTCAAAACTTATCAGATACAAACTCTATTACTTGGGGTGATGATACATTAAATCCACTTGAAGCTTTTGGTCTTTCTGCTGGAACTGCTCCAGGAGAAACATTTAAAAAATTTGTAGAAATATACAAAAGCGGTGTTGGAGCACAAGTAAGCGAGTCAATATCCAGCAATCAAGCAGCAATAACTGCAACTATTGGAGGAGCATTATATAACGCTGTTGGTGGAAACGTCAGTATTCAAGGTGTGATATCAAGAGCCACTGGACAAGTATTAAACCCAAATTTAGAATTACTGTTTCAAGGTTCAAACATTAGAAGTTTTCCTTTCACATTTGATTTTGCTCCAAGAGATCAAAGAGAAGCAAAGGAAGTGAAAGAGATTATTAGAATGTTTAAACGTCATATGATTCCAAAGAACACCAGTTCTGGGTCTCTAGGAAAAATCTTTATTGGTTCTCCAGAAGTTTTCCTAATCAAATATAAAACTGGAAATAGAGATCATCCATTCTTAAATAAATTCAAACCTTGTGCTTTGACTGATATGCAGTTGAGTTACACTGGTTCTGGAACTTATGCGACTTATCAAGATGGAACTCCAGTTCATATCACAATGTCTTTAACGTTTAAAGAACTCAACCCAATTTACTCTGAAGATTATGATGAACTTGATTCAAAAAAAGATACTTCAGTAGGTTACTAATATGTCTTACTTTAGAGAACTTCCAGACTTACAATACCAATCTACAATTTCGGAGAGAAATTCTTCTCTTGAATATGTAACTGTAAAGAATCTATTCAGAAGAGTTAAACTTCGTGATGATCTTCAAAATGTATTCACTCTCTTCAATAAGTATCAGATCAAAGATGGTGCTAGACCAGATACAGTTGCAGAAGAAATTTATGGTGCTCCAGATTATGATTGGGTTGTGCTTTTATCGGCAAACATAATCAATGTTAGAGATCAATGGCCACTTTCTGACAGAGACTTATATCGTTTTGCAGAGGAAAAATACACCGTTCAAAAACTAAACGATGTAAAATTCTATGAAACCAGAGAAGTTAAAGATTCTTTTGGAAGAGTAATTCTCCCAGCAGGTAAAGTTGTAGATGCTAACTTTAGAATACCAGATCCAAGTAATCCTCTAACAACTTTAAATCCTGTAACTGGGGTTTCTAACTATGAATATGAAGTTAGGAAAAACGAAGATAAAAGAGGAATCTACCTATTAAAACCAGGATATCTTCAGCAGTATGTAAATGACTTTAAGGATATTATGTATTATCAAAAGTCTTCTCAATATGTCAATAACAGACTTATAAAAACAGAGAATACAAGAAATACTTCACCATAAGAGTTCTAAACTCTTATCAAACATCATCACATATCGGTGCTTGCGGGAGCGTTCTTTCCATTCTCCCTCGGCACCTTTTATTTTACCTCTTGAATGCTTGGTGCCGTCAGCATAGTAGAAATCTTTTTTTGCGTCTGTAAGCCCACA
>Ga0129333_10003150_pt1 | contig 15402 bp, 13 predicted proteins | sample CPB6_08_DNA_FD_94474 | JGI IMG/M metagenome (GOLD analysis project Ga0129333, IMG submission 94474) | Freshwater to marine salinity gradient microbial communities from Chesapeake Bay, USA - CPBay_Sum_0.6_0.8_DNA | ecosystem: Environmental > Aquatic > Marine > Coastal | place: USA: Chesapeake...
ATCGAAGGCGATGTCGTCGAGTTCGTCCACGGCGGCCCGGAGTCGGTCGACGACGGCATCGAGTCGTTCACGGGTGTTGCTCATCTCGTCTCCTCGGAAGATGTCCCGGGGATCTGCGCTCCCCGATCGTTTGTCGTCTCGTTCGACGTCGCGATTCGGTCGACGAGAATCTGCACCGGGTGGCGAACCTCGATGCCGGCTCGAGCCAGTCGCCGGTCGGAGGCGAGATGCATCGAGCAGCCGGGGTTGGCCGAGGCCACCACGACGGAGCGGCCGTCGGCGAGAGCGAGGATGCGGTCGACCTTGGCGGTGCGCAACGCGGTCGCCTCCCGCGGATGGGTGACCGAGTAGCTGCCGCCGGCCCCGCAGCAGAGTCCGTCGTCGGCGATCCCGCGCACCCGAGCCACGCGTCCGAGAAGCCGGTGCACCGGTTCGGCGGCTCGCTGCACGTGGCGCAGGTGACACGGATCCTGCACGATGACGTCGGGGCCGTCGGTCGGTGCGATCTCGACGTCGAGACGCGACTCGAGCCACTGGTGCACGTCGAGCACCCGGGCGGAGAAGCGGTGGGCCTCCTCGGTCCCGAGCAGCGATCCGTACTCCTTCAGGGCGGCCCCGCAGCCGGCCGAGTCCACCAGGATCGGCGCGTCTCCGGGCATCGAACGAATGGTTCTCGTCGCCCAGATCGCGGCGGTCTCGCGCAACCCGGCGTGCGAGTGCAGGGCGCCGCAGCACTCCCCGCCGCGCAGCGGTGTTCGCAGTGTGTGGCCGGTGGTGTCGATCAGACGGGCGGCGGCCCGGTGGACGTCGCGTTGCCACGCGTCCATCACGCATCCTGTGAAGAGCCAGACATCGGGTGCGCGCTCGGCGGTTGACCGAACCGCGCGACCGGACCACCACGGAACTCCGGCGGTGCGCAGCCGACGCGGCACGAGTCGAAGAGTGATGGCGGCCCGCACGAGCGGAGTGGAGGCCACGAGAAGGCGGTGCCGGCGGAGGACGCCGAGGATGAGCCGTCGGAGTCGACCTCGTCGACGGTTCACCATCTGGTGTCGGGCCGACTCGATCATGCGTCCGTACGGCACACCGCTCGGACAGGCGGGTTCACAGGCCCGGCACTGGATGCATCCGTCGAGGGCGGCGGTCTCGTCCTCGTCGGGCCACCGACCGTCGCGGCTCGCCAGGGCCATCAGGGCGATGCGGCCTCGCGGCGAGCGGGACTCGTCGCCCGACAATCTGTACGTGGGGCAGTGTGGCAGGCACAGTCCGCAGCCGACGCAAGACGAAAGATCGTCGTCGTCGATCGTGAACACGTCGTCACGATACTTGTGGTGGGTCGTTCGTCGGGTTCCGTGCGAGCCACCTTCTGCGACCCGCCGTCTAGGGTCGAGACATGACCGTTCCCCGCCTCCGCTCAGACATCTCGCGCATCGCCGACATGGCGGTCGGTCGACTCGATCGACCGGTGCCCGATTGCGGCACCTGGACGGTGGCCGATCTCCTCGCGCACCTCGCGGGGGTGTACTCGATGGTGGCCGAGGTGCTCCGCACCCGGGCGACCGGACCGGTGCGCCCGTCGGCGACCGAGACGGACCCCCTCGAGGCGTTCAATGCCCGCTCCGACGAACTGTTGGGCGAGATCGCCGGCATCGATCCCGCGGAGCCGGTCTGGACGTGGACGGCCGACCGGACCGCCGGGTTCTACGTTCGTCGGATGACGAACGAGACGCTCGTTCACCGTTGCGACATCGAACGAGCCTTCGATGCACCGACCGTGGTGGACCGCGACCAGGCGGTCGACGTCATCGACGAGTACTTCGATCTGATGCTCCCCGGCTTTTTGACCCGCAAGCCCGAGCGTCGACCGTCGGGATCCTTGCATCTGCACTGCACGGACGGACCCGGTGAGTGGCTGATCACGCCCGGTGACGGAGAACTCGAGGTGGTTCGGGTTCACGCCAAGGGAGACTGCGCGTGGCGTGGTCCCGCCGACGGACTGATGCTCGCGGTGTGGGGGCGTCGCGTCGGTTCGGTCGAGGTCGTGGGTTCCATCGAGGTCTCCGACTCGTGGCGGCGAGCCGCTCCCTGACCGGCCCGACGGACTCGAACTCGGGACCCGCGACTCACGCCGGTCGTCGGCGATGCGATTTCGTCATGACGAAATTCGGGTCGTGACGGAGGTGCGCACGATGACGGGCCGCCGAACGCTCATCGAGCGAGATCGAGGACGTCGACGCCCGGATTGAAGCGACCCGACGGATCGAAGGTCGTCTTGACTCGTCGACACAAGTCGACGACGCGTGGATCGGGGCGTGGAGGTGCGAGAGCCTCGCCGAGCGGACGCGACGAGTGCACGATCCCCACTCCCACTTCCGTGACGCGGCGCGATTCCGCATCGCGTGCCTCCACCGCCCTCACCGCGATCTCCGGATCGAGCGAGGTGCGCACCGACTCCGGCAGCACCGGACCGTCCGACACGGCGGTCCAGTCGTCGGCCAGACGGGTCAGGTCGTCGGGATGGCCCTCGGCGAACATCCACAGGTCGGCACCGTCCCACAGAAGCGATACCGGGCGATGGGTCGCGACCCGGATGGCGAACAACTCGGATCGATCGGAACACGAGCGCCGAAACCAGCCGCTCGCGCGAGGAACCGGGTTGGTGCGCAGGATCACCTCGGCTAGTGCGCCGAGGGTTCCCCACGATCCGACCATGAGGCGGGGCAGGTCGAATCCCGACACGTTCTTCACGGTGGGGCCTCCCCCGGCGACGAGTCCGCCGCGGTGATCGATCCACACCGCTCCGAGCAAGGTGTCGCGCACCGGACCGCGTCCGAGTCGAAAGTGATCCGACCGGCCCCGGGCGAGTGCGCCGCCGACGGTCCCGGCCGTCGTGGGAAGAGCCACCCGTTGACCCAGTTCGGCGAGAGCGACACTCAGTTCGGCCACCGGGGTGCCGGCCCGGCAGCGAACGGTCATCTCGTCGGCTCGAACCTCCAGGATCCCCGACGGTGCGCGCACCACTCGCCCTCGTCCGTGTGGGCCGGTGGAACCCGATCCCACGATCGACACGGCGTCGGTCGGGCCGATCTCTTCGGCGAAGGCCCGCAGCACCGGGTCGGACTTCAGGTCGCGCACGTCCGGCCCCTCAGATCCAGGTGCCCTCGGGAACGCCCTGGAGATCGCCGCACGTCGCCGCCGTGGGGAGGACCTTGCCCGGATTGGCCAGTCGACGGGGGTCGAAGACCGACCGCAGGAGATCCTGTGAGTGCAGATCGTCGTCGTCGAACATGAGCGGCATCAGATCGCGTTTTTCCAGTCCTATCCCATGCTCCCCGGACAGGACTCCCCCGTTCTCGACCGACAGTCGCACGATCTCCTCACCGGCCGCGTGGACTCTCTCCATGACGCCCGGATCCCGTCGATCGAACATCAGGATCGGGTGGAGATTCCCGTCGCCGGCGTGGAAGACGTTCATCACCTGCAAACGGTGGCGATCGGCGATCTCGTAGACGCCGCTCAGCACGGCGGTGAGACGGTGCCGGGGAACCACCGTGTCGTGCAGGTAGTAGTTGGGGGCGATCCGGGCCACGGCGCCGAAGGCCGACTTGCGGCCCTTCCACAACAGGGCGCGTTCGGCGTCGTCGGCGGCCACGCGAACGGTGCGCGCTCTGTTCGCCAGGGCGATCTCGGTGATGCGTCGCGATTCCTCGGCGACTCGTGCGGGGTCACCGGTGGTCTCGACCAACAACACCGCCGCAGCGTCGGTGGGAAGCCCGGCGTGGAGGTACTCCTCCACCGCGGCGATGCACAGTCGGTCCATCATCTCGAGCGCCGCGGGCACGATGCCGTCGGCGATGATCGCACTCACCGTCCCGGCACCGTGAGCCACGTCGACGAAGTCGATGAGCATGGTCGACACATCGGACGGCGTTCTGGTGAGGCGAACGAGCACCGCGGTGGCGACTCCGAACATGCCCTCGCTGCCGACGAAGACGCCCCGCAGGTCGTAACCCGCGGGTTCGGCCTCGCTGCCCCCGAGTCGGGCCGTGCTCCCATCGGGCAGCACCACATCGATCGCCATGACGTGCGCGGCGGTCACGCCGTCGGCCAGACAGTGAGGTCCGCCGCTGTTGTTGGCCACGTTTCCGCCGATCGAGCAACTCTGCTGACTGCTCGGGTCGGGAGCGAAGTGCAAGCCGAACCTCTCGACCCGTCGGGTCAGATCGAGGTTCAGAACCCCGGGTTCCACCCAGGCGGTGCGCGACATCTCGTCCACCTCGAGGACGCGGTTCATGCGGACGGTGGAGATGACCACCGCTCCCACCGGCGGGGTGGCGCCACCGGTGAGTCCGGTTCCCGATCCGCGGGCCACGAAGGGACGCCCGTGGGCCGCGCACGATGCGACGATCCGCCGAACCTCCTCGGCCGATTCGGGGAAGCAGACCGCGATCGGCTCGCCGGCGAGCATCGAGGCGTCGTGGGAATAGAGGTGCCGTTCCATGGAACCCGACCGCAGTCGTTCCGGAGGAAGGAAACCCGACAGGTCGTCGAGGAGAACCGACGCCGACCCGCCGTCGTCCGGCTCAGGAGGCACGGCGACTGCGGGTCGGGCGACGCGGCGACTCGCGACTCTCGACCTCGATGGAGTCGACTCCGCGCACCACCACGATGTCGTCGCCCTGCAGACGTTCGCCGTCGACGAACACCGCGTCCACCGGTGCGATCGTCTCGGCTCTCCCCTGCAGGCGCGCCCTCAACTCGGACTCCTTGTCGCGCATGGCCGAACGCCCGTCGCGGACGGCCTCGGCCACCCCCTCCACCGACGAACGGACCCGACGTCCAGCCTGCCGAGCGACCCGCGTGGGAGCCATCTGGTCGACCGTGTCGCGCACCCGGCGTTTCACTCGTCGACCCGCCATGACCGTTCCCGCGGCTCCTCCGACCGCTCCGGCCACGAACCAGACGAGTCGGCGAATCATCGGCCGGCTCCCAGTTCCCGGCGACGGGTGCGACGCAGGCGGCGAGCCGCTCGACGGGTCCCCGACGCGATGGCGGTGGCCTTGATGACCGGTGTCGCGAAGGCGATGCGGGCGGCGCGACCCGACCCCGACACCGCGTCGCTGATGGCCTCGGCCGAGCCGAGGACACGGTCGAAGCGATCGAGATCGCGCTGGGCCTCCCGCACGGCTCCGCGTGCCTCGGCGGTGGTGTCGCGCAAGTCGTCGAGAAGGGGCGCGGTCTCGGCGCGTAGCTCGGCGACCTCGCGTCGCAACATGCGCAAGGTGTCCAGGACTTTCACGAGCACCACCACGAGGGCGGCGAAACCGATCGCGCACAGGACGACGGCGACGACGACGGCCAGCTCTCCGGTTGTCATGTTGCCTCGTCCTCCTTTCGTGCCGTGGCCCCGAGAGGCATTCCGCTCTCGGAGGTTTGGTGTCTCGCCGAGCCACGCGTGCCCGGGTCGACGAGACCGGATTCCGAGGGGATCAGTCTGCCACCGCCGCCACCGGTCGTGGCCCTCGGCTCCCACCAGATCCGTTCCTCGACGCCGACCGGCAGGTGACTCGGAGGTCGCCAATCAGGAGGTGCCCGATGAGGGTCGACGTACCCGCTGCCGTGCCCGATCTCGGAGGCTCCGGAGTAGTGGGCGTCGCGCAGGAAGGCCGGGACCTCGCCGGTCGCTCCGTCGCGGACGTCGGCCCGGGCCGACCAGATGGCGTCGGCGACCGACTTGCTCTTCGGTGCCAGAGCGAGATGAACCGCGGCTTGAGCCAGGTTGAGTTGAGCCTCCGGCAGACCGACGTGCTCGAGAGCGTGGGCGGCGGCGACCGCGACACCCAACGCCGACGGATCAGCCAGACCGACATCCTCGCTGGCGAAGATCACCATCCGGCGGGCGATGAATCGCGGGTCCTCTCCGGCCTCGAGCATGCGGGCCAGCCAGTACACCGTGGCCTGAACCTGGGATGCGCGCATGCTCTTGATGAACGCGCTCACGACGTCGTAGTGATCGTCGCGTCCGTAGCGGAGCGCACTCGTGCCGAGAGCCGACTCGACGTGAACGAGGGAGATCCGATCGGGTCGAGCCAATGCCGCGGCCACCTCCAGCGACGTGAGCGCCTGCCGACCGTCCCCACCGGCGCGTTCGACCAGCAGATCGACGGCGTCCGCGTCGGCCTCGGTGGAGAGTGCACCGAGGCCTCGATGCACCAGTGTCGCGATGGCGGCTGCATCGAGAGGTTCGAGGCGAAACAGGGTGCTGCGCGACCGCAGCGGGGCGTTGACCTCGAAGAACGGATTCTCGGTGGTCGCTCCGATCAAGGTGAGCGTTCCGTCCTCGACCGCCGGCAACAGGGCATCTTGTTGCGACCGCGAGAACCGGTGGATCTCGTCGAGGAACAAGATGGTGCGCTGGCCGTGTTGGCCCAATCGATCGATCGCCCGCTCGATGACCTCGCGGACGTCACGCACACCCGCGGTGACCGCCGAGAGCTGCTCGAACGCCCGACGGGTGGTGCCGGCGATGGCGAGAGCCAGAGTGGTCTTTCCGGTGCCTGGTGGACCCCAGAAGAGCGCACTGGTCAGGGAGTCGGTCTCCACCAGTCGGCGCAGGGGGCGGCCCGGACCGACGAGGTGGTCCTGCCCCACCACCTCGTCGATGGTTCGGGGGCGCAGGCGAGCCGCCAGCGGTGCACTGCGTCGGAGGTGATCCTCGGCCGCCGCGGTGAACAGATCGGGAACGTCGTCCGGACTCACTGTGTCCTCACGGCAGCAACCGCGTCAGGGCGCGCGCGTACGCCGAGCGTCGCCACTCGACCACACCGTCCACGAGTCGGTGCGGATCCATCCACCGCCAGTCGACGAACTCCCGTCCGTCGGGGTGGATCCGCGCGGCGAATTCGTTCTCGTCGAGTGAAGGATCGACGCCGAAGAGGAACCAACGCTGCACCTGACCGATGCGACCGTGCTTCTGTCGAACGATCACGTCGGCCGGCCATTCGTAGGCGATCCAGTCGTGAAGCCCGGACACCAGTCGCACGGTCGTACCGTCGAGTCCGGTCTCCTCGGCCAGTTCGCGCCACGCGGCGTCGGTGGGGTGCTCGCCCTCGTCGATCCCACCCTGTGGAAACTGCCACGCCCCGCGATTGTCCGCTCGTTCGAGAGCGAGAACGAGTCCGTCCTCACGGCGCACCACGGCCACCACGCCGGCCCGGAACGTGGCGGCACCCACCGTCAACTCGTCGGGGGGAGGACCCGCAGGCCGAGTTCGGCCAACTGACGCGGATCGGGCGGAGTCGGGGCGCTCGTGAGGAGGTCCTGGCCGCTCTGGGTCTTCGGAAAGGCGATCACCTCGCGGATGTTCTCCTCGCCGGCGAGGATCGCCACGAGGCGGTCGATGCCGAACGCGAATCCTCCGTGCGGAGGCGCACCGTACGTGAAGGGTTTCAGGAAGAAGCCGAACTTGCGGTTGGCTTCCTCCTCGCCGATGCCGAGAGCCGCGAAGACGCGCCGTTGCATGTCGGGTTCGTGGATTCGGATCGATCCCGATCCGAGTTCCCATCCGTTCAGCACGAGGTCGTAGGCGAGAGCCCGCACGGACAGCGGATCGGACTCGAACTTCTCGAGGTCGTCGGGATGGGGCCGGCAGAACGGGTGGTGACCGGGTTTCGGCCGGCCGGTCTCCTTGTCGACACCGACGAACAAGGGGAACTCGGTCACCCAGACGTAACGGTAGGGACCCTGGTGCACCGGAGGACGTCCGAGATCGTTGCGCAACTGCCCGAGGGTCTCGCAGGTGGTGATCCACTCGTCGGCGACGATGAGCAGGAGGTCGCCCGGTCGGGCTCCGAGTCTCTCGACCAGGCCCGCTTGTTCGGTCGCCGACAGGAACTTGGCCACCGGCGATTCGAGTGCGCCGTCGGCACCGACCTTCATCCACACGAGACCCTTGGCACCCAGCTTCTTGGCCCGGTCGGTGAGTCCGTCGAGTTTGTTTCGACCGAACTCCTCGGCGCGACCCTCGGCCCGTATGCCCTTGATCGACGTCGCGCCGGCGAACGCCTTGAACTCGGTGGCGCCGAAGAGGTCGGTGAGCTCGGTGAGCTCCATGGCGAACCGCAGGTCGGGCTTGTCGACCCCGTAACGATCCATCGCCTCGCGCCAGGTGATGCGCTCGATCGTGGGCGGGCGATCACCCGTCACAGCCTCGGCCGCCGACAGCACGGCCTCGCTGATCGCCGCGAGCACGTCGTCCTGGTTCACGAAGGACATCTCGGCGTCGAGTTGCATGAACTCGTACTGACGGTCGGCTCGAAGGTCCTCGTCGCGCAGACACCGGGCGATCTGGTAATAGCGATCGATGCCGGCCACCATCAACAACTGCTTGAACAACTGCGGGCTCTGCGGCAACGCATAGAACGATCCGGGCTCCTTGCGCGATGGCACGAGGAACTCGCGGGCACCCTCGGGAGTCGAGGGAACCAGCATGGGTGTCTCGACCTCGACGAAACCCTGCCGCTCCATCGCTGCCCTGATCGCCGAGTTCACGCGCGCCCGCAGTCGGATGTTGCGTTGCATCCGCTCGCGCCGGACGTCCAGGTAGCGGAACTGCAGACGCACGTTCTCGTCGACGTCGTCGGCCCGGGCGTCGATCGGGAACGGTGGCGTCTCGGAGGTTCGCAGGATCTCGACACGGCACTCCCCGACCTCGATCCGACCGGTGGCGAGATTGGGGTTCACCGTTCCCTCGGGGCGTTCGCGCACCGTGCCGACGATGCGCACCACGTACTCGCTGCGGACGTCGAAACCGTCGTCGATCACGCACTGCACGAGACCGCTGTGGTCGCGCAGGTCGACGAAGGCCAGCTTGTCGCCGTGCTCCCGGCGACGGGCGACCCAGCCGCAGAGCGACACCTCGCGACCGACGTCGGACAACCCGACCTCTCCGCACAGATGGCTGCGCAACGACGTGGACGACACGGAATGGGCGGTCGGATGGGGGGACGTCATGGCTCGATCCTCTCGAGGTGTTCGATCAACTTTTCGCGCGGAACCGACTCCTGCGAGGCCCGGCGCAACGAGCGGAGAATCACGGTGCCCGACGCGACCTCGTCGGATCCGACGATCACCGCGATGGAGGCGCCACTGCGGTCGGCGGCCTTCATCTGACTCTTCATGCTTCGCTGGTCGTACGAGCGCTCGGTCGGCACACCGGCGCGACGAAGTTCGTTGGCGATCGACAAGGCTTGGAATCCACCCGTGGTGTCGACCACGAACACCCGGGGTGACGGGTCGGGTGCACCGAAGACGCCCTCGTCGTCGCATGCGATCAAGGTTCGATCAACGCCGAGGGCGAAGCCGACTCCGGGCGTGGCCGGACCACCGAGATCCTCCACCAACCCGTCGTAGCGACCTCCACCACCGAGTGCGTTCTGGGCCGAGTCGAGCGTGAGACCCTGGAACTCGAACGTCGTGCGTCGGTAGTAGTCGAGACCGCGCACCAGACGGTCGTCGACCACGTAGGGAACCGCGAGGTGGTCGAGTCCGCGACGGACGTCGGCGAAGTGCGCCGCCGCCGACGGACTCCAGAAGTCGTGGATGCGCGGGGCGGCCGCCACGAGTGCCTGGTCGGCGTCGCGCTTCGAGTCGAGCACCCGCAAGGGGTTGCGCACCAACGTCTCCTGCGATTCCTTGGTCAACTCCTCGCGGCGGTCGCCGAACCAACCGGCCAGGGCCCGCACGTAGGCGGCCCGGTCGTCGGGTTCGCCGAGCGAGTTCAGCACCAGTCGCACCCGGCGAAGTCCGAGGGCGGCGAAGAAGTCCCAAGCCAGGGCGATCACCTCGACGTCGAGATACGGATCGTCGCTGCCGAGGGCCTCCACCCCCACTTGATCGAACTGGCGGTACCGACCCCGTTGGGGCTTTTCGTACCGGAAATTGGGGCCGTGGTACCAGACCTTCCAGGGAGTGGCCGGTCGATGTTGGACGAACGCCCGGCAGACGCCGGCGGTCTGCTCGGGACGCAGTGCGACGTGACGACCACCCTTGTCGACGAAGTCGTACATCTCCTTCGACACCACGTCGGTGGCCTCTCCGACGCGTTGGAAGACGCCCAGGTCTTCGAGCAACGGGGGCGCGACGAGTCCGTAACCGGCCGGTCCGACGGTTCCGGCGAATCGATCGACGAAAGCCCTCCAGCGTCCCGAATCGGGAGGCAGGACGTCCCGCATTCCGGGGCTGGTCTGGAATTCCGGCACGGTGACCGAGGTTATCCCCCGGCCGTCGGCCGTGAGCCGAGTATTGGGAGGTCAGGACTTCTGGACGACCCGATTGGCGTCGTAGACACCGTCGATGCGCCGGATGGTGCGGATCACGTCGTCGAGATGACCGGGATCGGCCAATTCGAACTCGAAGCGCATACGGGCCACCCGGTCCCGCCCGGTGTGCGTGCTCGCGGCGACGATGTTTACGTGCTGCTCCGACAGGGCGTTGGCCACGTCGCGCAGGAGTCGGGACCGGTCGAGAGCCATCACCTCGACGGCGGCCCGGAAGACCGTGCCGTTCGTCGAGCCGTCCCATTCCACGTCCACCAGCCGGGCGCTCTGCTCCTCGGCCAGTGAGGCGGCGTTGGCACAGTCGCTCCGGTGGACGCTCACGCCGCGTCCACGGGTGAGAAACCCGATGATCTCGTCCCCCGGGACCGGAGTGCAGCAACGGGACAGTCGGACCATCGTGTCGTCGAAGCCCTCGACGTGGATTCCCACCCGCTCGCCTCTCGAGCGGAGCTCGTTCGGATGGAGCACGGACGACGCGAGGTGCTCCTCGGCACCGGCGTCGCGATAGCGCTGGGCGACGCGCTGGGCCAGAACGCGGGCCCCCTCGGTCCCCTCGCCGATCGCGAGCAGTAGCGCGTCGATGTTCTCGTGACCGAGTTCGATGGCCGCTTCGGCGAGCACCGGACCCTCGAACACGCGATTCACCGGAAGACGTTCGGCGCGCAACTCGCGCCCGAGCTCCTCGCGACCGGTCTCGATGAGATCCTCCCGCCGTTCGCGCGTGAACCACTGCTTGATCTTGTTGCGCGCCTTGGGCGAGACCACGAAGTCGAGCCATTCGCGAGCCGGTGCCGCGGTCTCAACCTTGGAGGTGAAGATCTCGCACGTGTCGCCCGATCGCAGTTCCTGGGTGAGTGGCACCAAGCGGCCGTTCACGCGGGCTCCGATGCAGGTGTTTCCGATCTCGGTGTGCACCGCGTAGGCGAAGTCGACCGGCACCGAACCGATGGGCAGGGCGATCACCCGACCCTTCGGAGTGAAGACGAAGATCTCGTCCTGCTCGAGATCGGTCTTCAGATTCTCCATGAACTGCGTGGGGTCGGCGACGTCGGTCTGCCAATCGATGATGCGGTTCAGCCAGTCGATGTCCGGGGTGTCGAGCCCTTCCTTGTACGCCCAGTGCGCGGCCACGCCCCACTCGGCTCGTTGATGCATCTCGCGGGTGCGGATCTGGATCTCGAGCGGCTTGCCGCCGGGTCCGATGACCGTCGTGTGGAGACTCTGGTAGAGGTTGAACTTCGGCATCGCCACGTAGTCCTTGAAGCGTCCGACCACCGGCTTCCAGTGGCCGTGGATGCAGCCGAGTGCGGCGTAGCAATCCTTCACCGAGTCGACCACCACGCGAATGGCGACGATGTCGAAGATCTCGTCGAACTCCTTGCCCTTCTGGATCATCTTTTCGTAGATGCTCCAGAGATGCTTGCCGCGACCGGTGACCTCCGCGTCGATGTTGAGTTCGGCGAGTCGGCTGCGGACGTCCGCCATGGCCTTGGCCAGATACACGTCGCGTTGCGGACTGCGGGACGTCACCAGGTGGTCGAGTTCCGCGTAGCGCTTCGGGTACATTGCCGCGAAGGCGAGGTCCTCGAGTTGTTGCTTGAGTCCCTGCATGCCGAGCCGGTGTGCCAGCGGTGCGTAGATCTCGAGCGTCTCGTTGGCGATGCGCTGCTGTTTGTCGATCGGCATCGCCGCGATCGTGCGCATGTTGTGCAGGCGGTCGGCCAGCTTGATGATCAGGACCCGCAGATCCTTGGCCATCGCCACCAGCATCTTGCGCATCGTGGCGGCCTGCTGTGCCTCCTTTGAGTCGAACTGGATGCGCTCGAGTTTGGTGACCCCGTCGACGATCGTCGCCACCTCCGATCCGAACTCGCGGTCGACATCGGACACCGTGATGTCGGTGTCCTCGACGGCATCGTGGAGGAGTGCCGCGGCGACCGTCGTTTCGTCGAGCCCGATGTCGGCGACGATCTTGGCCACCGCCAACGGGTGGTTGATGTAGCCCTCCCCGCTGCGCCGAACCTGCGCCGAGTGGGCGTTGCGAGCGGCCTCGTAGGCCTTGGTCATCATGGCCGTGGTGGACTTGGGGTGACGCCGTCGGAACGAGGCGATCACCGGCGCCAATTCGTCGGTCGCCGTCGAGTGGTGCCGACGCCACGGGAGCAGACGGGTGACGGCGGCCATGGTCAGTCGAAGACGAGCAGACTCTCGACGCGTCGCCCCGTCAGGCGGTCGCGACCGGACAGACCGGCGATCTCGATGAGCACCGCGAGACCGACGACATCGGCTCCGAGAACGTCGCACAGACGACAGGCCGCGGCCGCGGTGCCGCCGGTGGCGAGCACGTCGTCCACGACGAGGATCCTCTCCCCGGGGTGCAGGGCGTCCCGATGGATCTCGAGCTTGTCGAATCCGTATTCGAGTTGGTACTCCTCGCGCACCACCGCCCACGGCAACTTGCCCGCTTTTCGAATGGGCACGAAACCGGCGCCGAGAGCCAACGCCAACGGCGCGCCCAGAATGAATCCGCGAGCCTCGATCCCGATCACCCGGTCGATGGGAGTTCCGGCGAAACGATCGGCCATGGCGTCGACGGTCGACCGGAGTGCCGCCGCGTCTCCCAGCAGCGGTGTGATGTCCCGGAACACGACTCCGGGTCGGGGGTAGTCGTGAATCGCCCGGACGTGCTCGGCGAGACGATCGGACATGTGCCGAGTCTACCGACGGCGTTTCTTGCGGGGTCGTGGCGGGTGGCTCAGGATCGCACCGGGATCGGTGACCGGACCGGCGCTCTCGTTGCGGTTCTCGTCGGAACGAGCACCGGTGCCTCCGGCGCCGCTCGTGCGACTGGCGCGAGTGGTGGTCGGGAGGCCCGACACCACCAACTGCGCGAGCTCACGGCCCCGGGCGTGCGAGCCCACCAGGTTCCGGAATCGGGTCTCGCGCTGCTTGAGGATGGCGAGCAAGGGAGTCGCGATGAAGATCGACGAGTAGGCGCCGGTGATCATTCCGACGAGCAGCGCCACCGCGAACTCGCGCAACGCCGTCGCGCCGAGAACACCCGATCCGAGAACCAGCAACGACAACACCGGTAGGACCGCGGCCAGACTCGTGTTGAGCGACCGCATGAGCACCTGGTTCATCGACACGTTCACGATGTCGGCCACGGGAGTGCGCGAGCCGGAGAACTTCTCGAGGTTCTCGCGGACCTTGTCGAACACCACGATGGTGTCGTAGAGCGAGAAACCGAGGATCGTGAGGAAGGCGACCACGGTGGCGGGAGTGACCTCGAAGCCGGTCACCGAGTAGATGCCGACGCTCACCAACACGTCGTGGAGCATCGCCGCGATGGCCGCCAGAGCCATTCGCCACTCGAAACGCCACGCGATGTAGAGCGCGACGAGCACGAGGAACACCACGAGGGCCCGAACGGCCTTCTCGGTGATCGACCGGCCCCACGACGACGACACCGAACTCACCGAGACCTCGCCGGATTCGACGGCGGCGGCCTCAGCCAGAGCCAACTGCACCGCTTCGCGAACCTCGATCGGTTGGTCGCCCACCTGGATCCGGATGAACTCGCCCGAACCACTGGTGAGAGTCTGGATCTTCGCGTTGGACGTCTCGACTCCGTTGTCGTCGACGACGGCACGGGCCTCGTCGATCCCGAACGACTCGGACGCCGGAACCTGCCACGCGACGCCGCCCTCGAAATCGATGCCGAGGTTGAGACCCCGGCCGAAGAGAGAGACCAGGGTGACCACGATCAGGAGCGTCGAGACACCGAAACCGATCCGGCGCCGCCCGTAGAAGTCGAACGACGTCTCGCCGCGGTAGAGCCGTCCGAGAAGACCATTGCTCACGCCGTCACCTCCGCACGGTTGCCGACTCCGAAGGCGCGTCCACTGGACGCGCGTCGTCCGCGGGCCACCAGGAGCATCGTCGGACGGGTGAAGAACCAGGCGACCACCATGTCGCACAAGGTGGACAGACCGAGGAAGAAGGCGAAGCCGCGCACCGATCCGACGGTGAGATACCAGAGGGTGAACGCGCCGAGCAACGACACGATGTCGGCGGCCACGATTGTGCGCCACGCCGACTTGAATCCCCGCTCGGCCGAATTGCGTAGGGTGCGTCCGGCCTTCACTTCGTCCTTCAGCTTCTCGAAAAAGACCACGTACGAGTCGATGGTGACACCGATCGACACGATGATTCCCGCGGCACCCGCCAGGCTGAGCGCCAGACCGTTCGTCTTCGAGAGCAACGAGATCACGTTCCACTGGATGAGGCCCGAGATGCCGAGACCGACGACGACGATCCAGGCGAGCGATCGGTAGTACAGCAGCATGAAGAGAAGGACGAGGACGATTCCGAGCACGCCCGCGATGATCGCGGCCCGGAGGGAATCCTCGCCGAGGGTCGGCGACACCGTTTGGACCGCCTGCACCTGGAGTCGCACCGGAAGGGCTCCGCTCTTCAGCACCCGGGCGAGATCCTTGGCTTCGGACTCGGTGAAGGCTCCGGTGATGTCGACGCCGCCGGAGAAGGACGGTTGGTTGACGGTGGGGGCGCTCTGCACGACGCCGTCGAGCACGATGGCCATCCGCTGGGTCGGGCAGGTGGTGGCCTTGCTGAAACACTGACCCGCACCGACGTTCCAGAGGTCGGCGCCGCCGGCTCCGTTCTTCAACGTGACCCGGACTCCCCAGCCGCCACCGATGATGTCGGCGACCGCGTCGCTGTTGAACACCTCGCCGGTGGCGAAGGCCGGTCCCAGTTGGAACAGTTCGGTGCCGTCGGTGTTCTGGACGATGATCGTGGCCGACGGATCACTCGGATCGCCGCTGAACGACGCCGGATCGACGGGTTCGGTGGTGCCCGGATCGGTGGCCTCAGGGTCGGTGGTGCCGGGATCGGTGGTACCGGTTTCTCCCTCACCGGTCGGGGTGTCGGGAGGCGCCGTCGTCGAAGTGTCCGGGAGCGTCGCGTTCGGGTCGACGGGAAGCGTCGTTGCTGGTGCCGTCGTTCCAGCGGGTGTCGTCGTGCCGGGTGTCGTCGTGCCGGG
>Ga0129333_10003151_pt1 | contig 15401 bp, 19 predicted proteins | sample CPB6_08_DNA_FD_94474 | JGI IMG/M metagenome (GOLD analysis project Ga0129333, IMG submission 94474) | Freshwater to marine salinity gradient microbial communities from Chesapeake Bay, USA - CPBay_Sum_0.6_0.8_DNA | ecosystem: Environmental > Aquatic > Marine > Coastal | place: USA: Chesapeake...
ACTGAAGAAGAATGGGACAAGATGGATACCTTCATCGACCATTCTAAAGACGAGGCTTATAGCTATGCCGCCATTGAGCAATTAATAGAAAAATATCTTGTGCGTAACCGCAGCACAAAAGAAATTTACGAGACCCCACAAATACGATATATGGTCGCAGCAGCCACAGTCTTTCATAAGGAAGAACCTCTTTCTGCTAGAATGCGTTATATAAAGGAATATTACAATGCTGCTTCTGATGGTTTGTTCACTCTTGCTACTCCTGTGCTTGCTGGCCTTGGCACCCCAACAAAGCAGTTTTCCAGCTGTGTGCTTATTCGCAGTGACGATGATCTTGATAGCATTTTCGCATCTGGCGAAATGATGGCTAAGTATGCTAGCAAACGTGCTGGCATTGGACTTGAAATTGGACGTTTGCGTCCACTGGGCAGTCCTATTCGAGGTGGTGAAATCATGCACACCGGCATGATTCCTTTTTTAAAGAAGTGGTTCGGTGATTTACGCAGTTGCTCACAAGGAGGAATTCGAAATGCTAGTGCTACTGTATTTTATCCAATTTGGCATCATCAGTTTGACGATCTTATCGTTCTTAAGAACAATCAAGGAACAGAGGAAACCCGAGTCCGTCATATGGATTATGGGGTTGTGCTTTCCAGTTTTTTCTGGCGAAGATTCAGAAACAAAGAAAACATAACCTTCTTCGACCCTAACGAAGTGCCGGACCTCTATGAATCATTCTATAGAGACACAAAACGGTTTGAGGATCTATACGTCAAGTACGAGAAAACACCGGGTCTCCGCAAGAAAACAATGGCTGCGGAAGAAGTTTTCAAAAGCGGAATCTTAAAAGAACGCACAGATACTGGGCGTATCTATCTTGTGTTCATTGACAATGTGATGAATCAGGGTCCATTTGATCCTGAGTTCCATACCATTTATCAAAGTAATCTTTGCTTAGAAATTTTGTTGCCTACTACACCGTTCAAGAGATTAGATGATCCTAACGGCCGCATTGCTCTTTGCACACTTGGTAGCATCAATTGGGGTTCGTTCCGTAATCCAGAAGATATGCGCCGTGCATGTCGCATACTACATCGTAGTCTTAATAACATTCTTGACTATCAAGATTTCCTAAGCATACAGAGTAAGTTGTCAAACGATGAGATTCGTCCACTAGGAATTGGGGTTACAAATCTTGCATACTGGCATGCTAAACGTGGGATGAAGTATGGCGAGAAAGACGCATTACAAGAAGTTAAATCTTGGATGGAACATCAAATGTACTATCTAACAGAAGCAAGTGTAGAACTTGCTAAAGAGCGTGGTAAGTGCCTAGATAGCGACAAGACTTGGTATGGTCGTGGCATCTTCCCTTGGGAGCGCCGTGCTAAAGGTGTTAACGAATTAGCTGACTTCAAGCCCGAATTAGATTGGGAAACACTCAGACAAGAAATGAAACAATATGGTGTTAGAAATGCTACAAACGGTGCCATTGCACCCGTAGAATCTAGCTCAGTAGTGATTAATTCTACTAATGGTATTGAAATGCCAATGTCATTAATTTCTACGAAGGAAAGTAAAGCAGGAAGCTTTACTCAAGTAGTTCCTGAATATCAAAAATTAAAGAACAAATATCAACTAATGTGGGATCAAAAAGATTGTACGCCGTATCTAAAAACAGCGGCAGTACTGCAAGCATATATTGATCAATCTATCAGTACAAACACATTCTACAATCCGGCTCATTTCCCGGAGAGAAAAGTACCCACAACAACTATAGTTAAAAACTTAATGCAGGCCCAAATATGGGGAATTAAAACATTCTATTACAGCCTCATTAATAAACAAGGCTCAAGGGCCATTGAACAATTAGAAGTACCGCAACAAGACAGCATAGACGAACTAGAAGATGATTGTGAGGCTTGCAAGTTATGAAGATCGGGATATACGGAGATAGCTACGCAGATTGTGACTCTAGTAACTTAAATTTTTGGGTTAATATATTGCAAACGCTGTTATCTGCGGATACTAAAGTATCCATAGATAACTATGCCAAAGGAGGCTCATCTCTGTATTTTTCATATAAAAATTTTTTAGTAACACAACATCGTTATGACTTAGTACTTTTTCTAGCTACTGAGCCTCACAGATATCCAATCTCTTTTGAAACACAAGCTGCAATCGGAAAAAAATTTTATATTACGGGTATACCACACATAGATCAATTAAAACTAAGTTTGAAGTTAACTTCGGGTGAAATTGAGTTTTTAGATTCTCTTAAGGGTTGGTTCTCCGCTAGTTCGCAGCCATATAACGATGATATGGCAGATATTATCTTAGACAAGGTTGAATATCTACACAAAAATGTTATAATATACCCTTGCTTTACACAGTCTTTTAAAAAAGAAAGATATAAAAAATATAATCTAGATCCATATTTGCACCCGTTGCATTGTTTTTGGCATAGACAGTTAGAGTTATTTGACATAGATCATGTTAATTTTTCAGCACAAGAAAAGAAAACATTAGCATGTCACCTAACACCAGAATTCAATCAATATTTTGCTAAAGTGTTATACTCTAAAATAACAACGGATAAATATGATCACAGTGGGTTCTTTGACATTACTATCAAAGAACCCAAAACACACTATTACAGTAATTGGGACTAAAATGAGCGATAAACAATATAATTTAAAAACTAAAACAGATTACCTATCCAGAAAAATGTTTTTGGATCCAGAAGGTCCTGTAACTATACAACGTTTTGAAGAAGTCAAGTATAAAAAGATTGCTGATTTTGAGCAGACTGCAAGAGGTTTCTTTTGGGTTCCTGAAGAAATCAGTTTAACGAAAGATGCACAAGATTTTAAGGATGCTAGTGATACTGTAAAACATATTTTTACTAGTAATTTATTGCGTCAAACTGCATTAGATAGCTTGCAAGGTCGTGGTCCAAGTCAAATTTTTACTCCAGTTATTAGCTTACCAGAACTAGAAGCACTAGTATATAATTGGACTTTCTTTGAAACTAACATCCATAGTCGTAGTTATAGCCACATTATTCGTAACATCTATAATGTACCTAAAGAAGTGTTCAACACTATCCATGACACTAAGGAAATTGTTGAGATGGCAAGTAGTGTCGGTAAGCATTATGATAACTTACATAAATTTAACTGCATCAAAGAAGTGGATGATGATCCGTACAATTGTCCAGAAGAATCACATATCAAAGCTATATGGTTAGCATTACATGCAAGTTATGCATTAGAAGCTTTCCGTTTTATGGTAAGTTTCGCAACGAGTTTGGCAATGGTTGAGAACAAAATCTTTATTGGTAATGGTAACATTATTAGTTTGATTCTACAAGACGAACTTCTACACAAAGGTTGGACTGCATTCTTGATTAATCAAGTAGTAAAGGAAGATTCACGCTTTGCAAAAATTGCGTCAGAATGCCATGATGAAGTGTTGCAGATTTACAAAGATGTTATCCGTGAAGAAAAAGAGTGGGCAGATTATTTGTTTAAGTACGGTCCTGTTATTGGACTTAACGCAAACATTCTTAAAGATTTCGTAGATTATACAGCAGTGGGCGCATTGAAAGATATTGGAATTAAATATTGGAATTCTGCACCCAAAACAACTCCTATACCTTGGTTCAATAAACATAGCGATACAAGTAAAAAACAAACTGCATTGCAAGAAAACGAATCTACTAATTATGTTATCGGAGTAATGAGCGACAGTATAGATTACGAACAACTACCAGCAATTTAAGGAGAAAATATGAAAGCTATAATTTGGAGTAAGTATCATTGCACATTTTGTGACCAAGCAAAAAAGTTGCTTGAACAGAATAAAATTCCATACGAAGAAAGAAAAATCGGAGATGGATACACAAAAGAAGAATTGCTAGAAGCGGTACCCAACGCACGTACTGTTCCGCAAATCTTTTTAGACGACAAACTAATCGGTGGTTATACCGAACTTAAACAATTTTTATCAAAGGCAGCATAATGACATTAGAAACAGGTAAAGTATTCACATTCAAAATGAACAGTGGAGAAGAATTAATAGCAAAAATCGTTAATGTAGGTACAGAAATTACGGTCACAGATCCCGTTAGTATCGCCCCTGGTCCTCAGGGTATGGGTTTGGTACCTAGTATGTTTACCGCAGAAGCTGGTAAAAACGTGACGATAAATACTAATAGTGTTGCTATGTACGCAGAAACTGAAGATAACGTAAAGATGAAATATCTTGAAGCTACCACAGGAATAAAGGTACCTAGTAAGAAGTTAGTATTGGGGTAATAAATGCCAGCAGTTGCAAGACAAGGGGATAGTTTCAGCACAGGACACGGTTGTACCGGTCAGTCTACACTTACCGGTCCATCTGGTGATGTGTTTGCGGATGGAATCGGTGTTGAACGTCAAGGTGATCCCTGTGTCGAGCATACAATTAAAAGTGGAAAAAGATGCGTACCACATGTCGTTAATATATCAAGTGGTAGCGGATCGGTGTTTGTAAATGGCAGACCTATTGCTAGAGTGGGTGATTCTATTGATGCAGGTTCAATAACAAGCGGATCACCTAGTGTAACTGCAGGATAACATGTATTGTGACAACACCAAAACAAACACCTTTAGGTATTAATGTACAAGGATCTCTATTACAAAGTATAGGGATCAATATTAATCCTATCAATCAAGGATACATAGGAGTTAGCAAAGTTAATCCTACGTATACCTTCGGATCTATTGTCAATGATACATGTCTTAAGTTATTAACATATGCAATCAACGATGCATATAACAGAGGAGTAGTAACTAAAACTCCCGCTGGTACTAGCGAATATGATGATTTAATATCTATAGGTGAAGATTATTGCCCTGCATTGGGAAATTCTAAACCCCCTACTTATGATGCGGTAGATCCTAGCGGGCAATGGACAGGAGCAGGAACGCCTGCCACAACAGGCTATGCCAATGATGTTAATCCTGATTATCCTAACAATGATGAAGGTCAAGGACAACAAGCAAGTTGGTTGCCTTATGACATGACTAATCCAAACAATTCAGTTACGCAATGGGGATTCTTACGAAATTATGCGTTACAAGCTTGGAATGAATTTAACTATAACGGATCTAGCCCTAGTAGTTCGTCAGTAAGCTATAAAGATTTTCTTAGTTCATTCTTAACTGCTAAAGGATTTATAGATAGTACAAACACATCAATTCATGCAATGACTAATAGTGAAACTTTTTTAAAAGGAACCTATAGCAACATGAATGATTTGACCAGTGCTGATATCACAGGTGTAAACTTAGCTACTGCTGAATTTGGACAAGATTGTGTTATTGCAGGAAAAGCAATTGACTTGACAAAGTTAGATAAGTTCGGACTTCCGTCTGTATTGTTACAAACAATTAAGAAGTATAACGCTATATCTCAGTCATTAACTGTTGCATTACTTTCTGCTGGATTCAGTCCTGATGAAGTAGAGAGCATTGCAAATAATACTGCACCTTATATATCAAAACAACAAGAACAACAATTATACGGAGCGTTCTTAGTTATTGTTGGAACAGATTTACAGGATATTTTAGTTCCCTTGAACTGTAAAACTAAGGAACTAAGTTCATTAGCAGACTTGCTAAATGTACAAAAGTTGTTCCCGAATAGTTATAGATCAATGACTGTTCCTGTTTATAACGTGACTCAAGGTCCAACAAATAGTAAAACATATTATCCTATATATGAAAACAATGGATTGAGTCCTAGACTAAAGAATCCAACTATCGTCAATCAAATCGGTGAGGTAATTCTTCCAGGCACACCTCCTGTTATTGAAACAGCAACAATTCTAACTGTAGAAAATACTTCTTCATATCTTGATGACAGCAGCAATCCTGTTAACGGACAAGGAATTTAATAATGGCAGATCAACCAAATTTTCAAATTCCACCGTTAGGTTTTGGATCGTATTTACAAGATATTTTACCTGAAGATGTGGCTATTGCCGCCGGCGCCTTTGCTGCGTCTATGCAGCAAATACGAAACATTAAGAATGTAAACTTCGAAGAATTTGCACAAGTTGCATCTTCAATTGAAGTTACTACTAAGAATTTAGATATGATAAATGGTACTGATGTACCAACCGACACAGCACTAGCAGACGCAGGAAAAAATATACTAGCATTGGGTAGTGGTCCTAATGGTGCTTTTACTGCTAGTGATATGTTCGGTTGTATGTCTGGTTTGCCTTATAGCTGGAAAGAATTACAGAACAACATAGAAGCATTACAAACTACTAAATTATCTAATATCTATAATCAACTTTATTTGGCTACAACCTGGGACTCTGCTGTAATCACTGTACAGTACACAACAAACGCAGGTCCTACTTATACAGTTACAGGTGTTACGATATCTATTCCGGGTGGTGGTTATGGTAGAGGCGGCGCAGCAGCGCCTACGATTACTATCGCCGGTGGCTCAGGAGCAACAGCAACATGCACCATAGGCACAGATCCCAGTGATGCTGGGTCAACTGGTAGCGGAACATTTGGTAGAGTCACTACAGTAACTTTAACATCAGCAGGCATAACAACAGGTACTATACCAACAGCAACGATACAATGTCCTCCTACTGCAACATTACCAGTTGCTATCGATGGTAGCATATCAACTAGTGGTGTGAATACTGCCAGTGGTACAGCAGGTTGGCCTGGAATGAACACTGTTGTAAGTGATTATGTTGCACAAGCAAATGCTGAAATTCAAAGTATTGTAGCAAATAATCCTACACAGGCTAAAATCTGTAATACAGTATATAATGCAGCCGGCAAACAGTTAATGATAGAACAGAGAACTAGATATAATGGAATAGCTCCGGTACCACCTGAACTAGATACGTACATTAATCAGTATCTAGGTACTGTAATTACATTCACAGATGCATTAGGAAATCTTGCAAAAAATACATATCCACATATGTATGCACAAACGTTAGAAGCTATAGCAGACTTGTCCACAACGGGTGGACAAAGTATTGTGGGCTTGATGCGTCAAGAAAGAAATGCTGCTAGATTAAGCGAGATAGGAATAGAACTAGATACAGAAATACCAGGCAACATAGGTGAAAACACATGCCCGGTATTAATATCGAATAACACAGTACCTACAGCAGAAGCAGGTATCGATGTTACAGGTATTAACGGAAACTCAGAAGATCCAGTAACAACATATACAGTTCCGTCCATATTGTTACAACAAACAGATGAATTAATAGCACCAAAACCATATGGCTACTATGATCCGAACACAAACGAATATATAAGAGTAGGCAACACAACCAATATCGAACAAAGTCCACCAATTCAAGGTATTTTGAACGTTGAAAATACTGCAACCAACAATACAAATTTACTAGGACCCTATAACAATGGAACAGGTCCTGCTATTCCAGTTTCATTAGTTGCATCAACTAATGCAGCAGAATTACAGTCCGGTTTAACAGATACAGCAATCGGAGGTAGTACTGCAACACAGACGCAACCGATTGCTGTAGTAACAGTAGGAGCAAGAGTCCCTACGGGTCAAGGGGTTCCTTTAGATGTGGGTAAAGCAGAGTTTTTGGGTAGCTTGGCAGGCTCTCCAGCTACCAATTTAATACCTTGCACATTGAATTCGGCGTACACATCTTCCGTTCTTTTACCGAATCAGTTGTCTGTGCAAGAAGCTATAGATGAAGTAATTAAATGTAACTGTACCTGTTGGGTAGATTGACCATCCGTTTTTCTTGAGTATTATTACCGAAAGTAGTAAACTTAAGAACGTTAGTATTTCTACCTAATTTTGGGTAACTCTAACTTAGAAAGGAAGTTGAAAATGGAAACAACTATAAAAACATTCAATAGGCTTTTGGGTCTATTTTTAATATATGTATTGGTTACTAACATAACCTCTTTTAAACTACAAGGTGGTTTTAACACCGATTCTTTTAGTTTTACGAATTCGGCCAAATCTTATGTTTCTTCTAAGACGGTGGATAAAACGCTAGAATGTCTAGCAATCAATATCTACAAAGAAGCCGGACAAGAAAGCTTTGAGGGTAAAGTGGCTGTGGCTCAAGTGACACTAAATCGAGTCGATCATCCAAAATTTCCCAAAGAAGTTTGTAGTGTTGTATATCAAAAGAACGTGATTATGGAGAAAGTCGTTTGCCAATTTAGTTGGTATTGTGATGCAGTCCATAGATCCCGACCGGTTAATAAAGAAGCATATGCAGAAAGCTATGCCGTCGCTAAAAAAGTTCTCTTAGAAGGTTTTAGGTTAGACTCTCTTAAAGATGCTCTTTATTATCATGCGGATTATGTAAACCCACGCTGGCCGCATGAAAGAATAACGAAAGTGGGGCGCCATATTTTCTATAGGAGCAGAACATGAGCTACATGAATACAATTATCGAATTTGTAAAAGATTTTTTCTATAATAAGCTTGGAAAAGTATCAGCCGAAACATTAGGGTGGTTAGCAAACATTGCATTGCATTGTGCGACTATCCCTTCGTTCTTCGCATTGATGACTGGAATTACAGACAAACCACCAGCAGTTGACCTAGTGTTAATGATTTGGGCAACACTTGGTCTATTGTTCTTTAAGGCAGTTCTATTAAAAGACTTATTGAATATCGTAACGATTGGTGTAGGATTTATTGTACAAGCAGCAGTAATGGCTTTGATATTTTTCAAGTAAAAAACATCATAGTAAATACTCTACTTAAGGAGATTTATGAGTTACCTATTTACAAGTGAAAGCGTTAGTGAAGGTCATCCGGACAAAGTTGCTGACGCAATTAGTGATGCGATTTTAGATTTGATAATGGTCAGCGAGGACTCCTCTTTGCGTTGTGCATGTGAGACTCTTGTTACCACAAACAAAGTCGTAGTGGCAGGTGAGTATAAGGGCTCTCTACACGAACTTCAAGTAGACAGTTCAGTAAGAAAAGTTGTTAAACAGTTGGGTTATGAACAAGAGGGCTTTGATTGGAGAAAGTTACAAGTAGTTAACCTCTTGCACGGTCAAAGTGCTGACATAGCACTTGGCACGGATTCGTTCGGTGCAGGAGATCAGGGGTTGATGTTTGGTTATGCTTGTAACGAAACTTCGGCTTATATGCCCAGTGCAATATATTGGTCTCATCGAATCGTAGAAAAACTAGCCGAATTGCGTAAGAACAAAGTTATGACCTGTTTAGGTCCAGACGCAAAGAGTCAAGTAACATTTGAATATGACGAAAACAATAAGCCAATTAGAGTTGCTAAAGTAGTTTGCTCTACACAACATACAGAAGATACTGACATTACGGCTCTACGCAAAGCAGTACAAGAAATTATAAGGGCGGTTTTACCGGCTAACTATGTTGATGATAATACAGAATTTTTTATTAATCCTACTGGTCGTTTTGTTGTTGGTGGCCCTGATGGAGACACGGGATTAACAGGTAGAAAGATTATTGTTGATACATACGGTGGATACAGTCCGCATGGTGGCGGAGCATTTAGTGGCAAAGATCCTACGAAGGTAGATCGTAGTGCTGCATACATGATGCGTTACATTGCTAAGAACATTGTAGCCAGTGGTAAAGCGGATTGGGCAACTTGTCAAGTAAGTTATGCGATTGGTTTAAAAGATCCTATGAGTTTCTACATTGAAACTGCTGATACACAACAAGCTCGCCAATTAACACAATGGGTTAAAGATAACGTTGATTTGACGCCCAAAGGTATTATTGATAAGTTTAACTTGTTTAGACCTATTTACAGCCAGACAACAAACTATGGACATTTTGGAAAAGCCAATTTGCCATGGGAAAAAGTAGATATGTTCTAATGAATGAAGAAAAAAGCAATCTTGCTAAAGGTCGAGATAGCTTTGATGCTACGGTAGGCGACAGCCTTATCCAATTTTTTAACAGAAACGTGACCCCCTACCCCACAGAGGCAGGGGGTCCAAAGTTTGACCTTGTCCCGGTTACTAAACAAAAGGACATAATGGTCAATGTTGCACGTTTACATGCACAACAAGAATATGATAGAATAATGCAACTTGTTGAAGTTCTGCAAAAACAGGCTCAACAGATAAAACGTAGACTTGATTTGACAGATATGGTCAATAAAGCTAAATATGAGTTTCAAACATATCATGGTCAATTTTATTGGCTAGTATATGATCATAGAAAAAATTTTTCTAGATTGACACCAACTGGACCCAAAGATTGGTGCACTGGTAAACCGGAAGAATATGAATATTTGTGTCGTATACGATGGTTGGGTGATTATACGTGGTTAGAAGTTGACGAAAATGGTAATGCAATATGATATCTAAAAGCCCAAAACGAGGAACTTTCCAACAAGAGAGTTCATTAAAAACATTGAATGATCCCAATAGCTCTGAAGAGGCGCGCCAAAATGCTTTAGACATGATTAACCTATATAAAAAATGGCGCCTAGAAGCCGAATCCCGAGAGTCAGATCCATTATGGCAAAAAGATAACATGGAGTATGACTTGCGTACTAGTTCCTGGGTATTAGAAAAAGTACGAGCTAGCGATACATATGCACAGAACCTGTATGCAGCTATGTGCAATAATGATTTTATTAAAAATGATGTAATGCCCATTTTAAAAGAACAGAAATGGAGTTGTTCTTGGAGATATGCAGGTGGAATAATTGCTGATATGAGGCAAGAAGGTGATTATATTGACTGGTATTGCTCTGGTATAGGTGATGGATTGGGTAACGGAGATAAAGACCGAGTTAAGGGTTATGTATCTGAGGGTGTAGTTACTGAAGAAATTAAAGCTGACCTACTTAAAGTAGGTTGGATTGTTGTAGAAGAAAATGACGATGTATAAATATAGAGTGTGGATAAGATTGAATCCATACCAAACTGCAAATGTTATTGTGTATGCAGATAATGATTATTTTGCTAAACAAATTGCTGAAGCACAATATGGTGTAGGAAACGTATTAAATTATACAAGGATAGAAGAAGATGGCGTATAGCGCACAAGTTATAGATCACTACGAAAATCCACGCAACGTGGGCAGTTTTTCAAAAGATGATGTAGACGTAGGTACAGGTATGGTAGGTGCACCTGCTTGCGGAGACGTTATGAAATTACAAATCAAAGTCAATCCAGAAACGGGGTTAATAGAAGATGCTAGATTTAAAACGTATGGGTGCGGGTCGGCGATTGCTAGCTCAAGTCTTGTCACAGAATGGGTTAAAGGGAAGTCCCTCGATGAAGCCGCAACAATCCGAAATACTGAAATCGCACAAGAACTTGCCCTCCCCCCAGTCAAAATCCACTGCTCAATCTTAGCAGAAGATGCAATCAAAGCTGCCATTGATGACTACCGAAAAAAACATTAAAAGTCCCTGCATAAATTTATGCAGATTGGATGAATTTAATGTTTGTGTAGGTTGTAAAAGGCATATCGATGAGATTGCTGAATGGTCAAGAATGGGATACGAGGAAAAATTAAAAATAGTTCAACGCACACAGAATGCCTAAAGCCTATATTTTAGTCGGAGTGCCTGGGTCAGGAAAATCTACATGGATAGCAAAAGCACCAGTAGACTGGAACAATACGGTAGTTGCTAGTACAGACAACTATGTTGAACAAGAAGCTAAAAAACAGGGAAAAACTTATAGTGAGGTCTTCACAGACGTAATGCCTGCGGCAGTCAATCATATGGCTGCAACTGTAGTCAATGCAGTTAAAAATAAGCAGGATATAATTTGGGATCAAACTAGTACATCTAGACACACACGTGCCAAAAAAATTCGAATGCTCCCCAATGACTATGAAATCATAGCGGTGGTATTCCCGACTCCAGATGAACAAGAATTATCTAGGAGACTTGCTGGGCGCCCCGGCAAAATAATACCACCTGATGTTATGAAGTCAATGATCGATAAGTGGGAAGAGCCCACTGAAGATGAGGGGTTCGACAAAATCATTCACGTAAAATAACATGGATCACGAAGAACTTAAACGAAAAAACTCTACACGCCGTCACCGAGACGAGGTTGCAGTAAAAAAACAAGTACGCATTGCCAAAGAGCACCAAATGTTAGAACCTGGCAAGTTTCTAGAAAACGCACATCGTTTTCATAAACGACATGCTATGGATTGCGGAAATCCTCAATGTTATCTATGCGGTAATCCTAGGAAAACTCACAAAGATAAATTGACACAGCAAGAAAAAAGATTGTTTCAAGATATTGATACACCAAACGACAAACATAGTAATGGACTGCCACCTGCAGAAGAAGAATGAACGTTTTATTATTAGGTGGTGCCGGATACATAGGTTCCCTATTCTCTCAAAAAACTAAACATCAGATAAAAAATGTAGACCTTTGTCTGTTCAGGGGAACAGCAGCATCTAATTTGGCTATAGAAAATTACAATAAATCAGATATCAATGAAGCTGACGTAATCGTTTGTTTGGCTGGACATAGTAGTGTGCAAATGTGTGAACATAGTCCTAGTAGGTCTTGGACAAACAACGTTCAATACTTTAGAAATCTATGCGAACGTTTACAGAAACATCAAAAATTAATATATGCTTCTAGTGCTAGTGTTTATGGAAAAACATCATCAGTATCTACTGAAGATAGCGATATTAACTTCAACGTGTTAAATCACTACGACCTTCAAAAAATTACCATTGACTTAATAGCCAATAAATATATCGCTGAAGGCAAAAACATCATAGGATTAAGATTTGGAACAGTAAATGGAGCTAGCCCAAATACTAGAAGTGATCTAATGATAAATTCTATGGTTAAAGCTGCCACAGAAAAAGGAGTGTTAAACGCTAAAAATCTAAGTATTCGTAGAGCAATTTTAGGCATCAATGATGCTTGCCGTGCTTTAGATTTGATTGTAGAGGAACACATACAACCTGGTCAATACAACTTAGCTTCCTTTAACAGCAATGTGGGGGAAATAGCTAATACTGTATCAGAGATTATGAAGGCCGACATTATCAAACACCCAGATGATCTAATAGCATATGACTTTGAGTTAAGTACTCAAAAGTTTATTAATGCTACTGGATTTACGTTTAAAGATAACTTAGAAACATTGGTTCAGGGATTACGAGAGTACAGACCTTTAATAAATTTTGATGTGAGAGATAATGATAGATACTTTGAACATTACATGGCTTGATAAATGTCTTTGTTGCCAAAGCGATAATCTCACGACCGTATTAGATTTACAAACACAACCCCTAGCTAACTCATATCTCAAGGATAGTTCTGAAAAAGAATTTGACTATCCATTAGCACTAAACTACTGCAATAACTGTGGTCATTTGCAATTAACTCATACAGTAAATCCTGATCTTCTTTTTAAGAATTACCTATATGTAAGTGGTACTACACAAACATTGCGTGATTATTTTGATAAGTTCGTCAATATCATAAGCGTATATCTACCTCATCCTGGTCCATACAATGTATTAGATATAGCATGTAATGATGGCTCACAACTAGACGCTTTTAAAAAATATGGACATAACACATATGGTATAGATCCTGCAGAAAATCTATATCACCTAAGCAGTAAAAATCATACGGTAGTATGTGATTACTTTAACCAACAATCGATAGAAAAATTAGATGTACAGAACTTTGATATTATCATAGCTCAAAACGTTTTTGCACATAACTCTTATCCTGAAGAATTTTTAAACATTTGTAAGTCTAAGCTTAGTATTAATGGTAGGTTGTTTGTACAAACTAGTCAAGCAGATATGGTAAAATACGGTCAATTTGACACGATATACCATGAACACATTTCGTTCTTTAACGTGCATTCAATGTATCATTTAGCAAAACGTACAGGAATGTATCTAGAGGATGTTTTGAAAACAGACATTCATGGTACTAGCTATGTTTTTATTTTGACAGCCGATCCTAATCATGATAACTCTACTTTGTTGCTAAAGAGTGAATCGAAACAAACATTTCAAGACGCACAACTTTTTGCTGAAAAGGCATTATTAACTGTAAACAATCTAAAAGAAGAACTGAAAAACTATGAAGATTGTTACATTGTAGGGTATGGAGCCGCTGCAAAAGGAAACACACTACTTAACTTTGGTAAGATTGATTTAGATTATATCGTAGATGATAATCCACTAAAGCACAGTATGTATACTCCTGGAAGAAAAATAAAAATTGTGTCATTGGATGACATGCTTGAATTAGCTGGTAATCGTGATATAGTATGGGTTCCATTGTCATGGAATTTTTTTGACGAGATACGTAAACGTGTTAAAGCAAAATATGACAAACCTACAACCTTTATTAAATATTTTCCTGAACTAGAAATTATAAAATGAAAACTGTCATTACACATTTTTATAACGAAGAACATTTGTTGCCGTGGTGGCTTGAGCATCACAAGAAAATTTTTGACTTTGGAGTATTGATAGATTACCACAGTACAGACCGTTCTGTAGAAATTTGTAAAGAAATTTGTCCAAATTGGCAAGTAATAACTTCTATGCATACACAGTTTGATGCTGAAGCATGTGATTTTGAAATCATGTTTTATGAAAATCAAATACCAGATTGGAGAATCACACTAACTGCGGCAGAGTTTTTAGTAGGTAATGTTGACAGCTTATGCAACAGTAATCCAGAAAGACAGCAACACATCATACCTGGAATACGTTTTACAAAATGGGATCCGTTAGGTTCACTAGATAGAAGCAAACCATTATGGGAACAAGTAACAACAGGTATATCGTATTATCAAAATCATATAGCACATCAAGGCAGAAGTTTTCATAACTATAACGATATAAAATACCCAATTGGTCGTCACTATTGGCCTCCCACAACAGAAGATGTTATGATATTTCATTATGCACATGCAGTTGTGGGCAAAGAAATGATTAAACGAAGATTGCAATTCCAACATAAAATTAGTGAAAGAGATAAAGAAAGAGGCATAGGAAATCATCATTATGTCAACAAAGGTGGATTATCATTTAATGACCTCTATGATATGCATGTAAATTACATCGCAGAAGGTCAAACCGATTGTTCCTTTTTCATTGAAAGAATTTTCGGAAAACGATAGAATGCATCATGCGCTTGTAGTTCAGTGGCAGAACGAGGGTCTCTAAAGCCCGCAGGCATGGGTTCGAATCCCATCGAGCGCACCAATCATAAATACATTTTTAGGAGAAAATAATGTCGTAGATTGAATTTGATTGTAAGGACATAGTGTTCCACTTTAATAAGGCACACTTAACAGATCAGACCATTCCCATGTGGGTCTTAAAATTTCATGGTGAAAC
>Ga0129333_10003153_pt1 | contig 15397 bp, 13 predicted proteins | sample CPB6_08_DNA_FD_94474 | JGI IMG/M metagenome (GOLD analysis project Ga0129333, IMG submission 94474) | Freshwater to marine salinity gradient microbial communities from Chesapeake Bay, USA - CPBay_Sum_0.6_0.8_DNA | ecosystem: Environmental > Aquatic > Marine > Coastal | place: USA: Chesapeake...
ATAATGAGTGCTAGGATTTTGGACATAATAGCGATTATAATAATGAAAATCGCCCTCCTTCAAGGCCCCAGTTGATCCCTCATAAGGCAAGCCTACGCTGGCATCAGTTGAGAATATAATTTCATCGCCGGCAGAAAGACCGTGATTTGGAATCTGTATTTGCATTATATAGTTCGGTGGGCCAGTCCAGATTACAATACAATCTCGAACCTTCTTTACCGCTCCATAATCCGTCCTATCCATTCTTAAATAAACAACGGGATTACGATCTTCAACTTGCTTTCGATAAGTATGACTTGAACTATGAACTTTGATATTATTCAAAGAACGAAGATCAGACATATGTGCAATCACCTTAGGCCGCACAATCTGTGTATCTGCGCTCAGACTTTCTTTCAGTTCATCTGAAATAGGTATCATGACTCTTCAAACTCCACAGATAGTTCCCAAATAAAATTGCCGGACTGAGGATCTCTCCTTACAAGAGTCTCCTGATAGGAGTTTACAAATACAGTAAATTCTTCCCATTTTCCATTTTGATAGAAAAATCTGAGAGTGTGTGAGCCCTCGGTGTCGCCAAAAAGACTGAGCATTGTTGCTCGAGATGCATATCCGTCAATATTGCAAAGATCGTCATCTGCTAAATAAGTCCAGCTCGTAGAGAATGTATGCTTCACGGCTTTTGTATAGCGCTTTCTTGTGCCATTTGCAAGCTCATTAGATACATATCTCTCATCGCGTGAACGCTGAATTGGCGCCCGCCCCTGATCGGTAAGGGGGACATTATCAATCCATATCGCTGCGGGGAAGAATAAAGTGCTACCTGAAGTCATCGTAACCTATACCTGTCATTATAAGATGATACCACTCTTTTCTGCTGCCCTTCAATCTTTCTTTGGCGGGGAACAGTTTTCATGTTATATTTATTGGCCATTTCAGCAAACCATTGCTCTTCACCAATGAAGGTATCAACTGAGATATATACATCCCCGCCCATTCCAGAGGCATATTCAACAGACTCCGAGGCCGCCCCGGCACTCGTGAACATCCCGCCAGCGGCTGCCTTGATCGCAGCCCCTGACGCCATCTTCACGCCAAGCTTTGAGGCAGCGGCTGCGAGGTAGCCCAAGTTTGATGCACGATACTTTGGATCGGTGGTAATGACGTATTCATCAAATCCGCCTTCGCCAATTTGAGCAATTACACCATCCTTCTTTGCCTTAACAAGACCGCCCTCGGCATACCCTAAGGCTGCTGCGGCGTTACCGAAGGCAGTTGCCTTTATTCTTGCAAAAATTCTCCTGAACGGACTTGTATCCGGATCATCAGCAAGTTGATTATTTGTTTCAGAGATCAATCTATACAGTCTTCCAAGAGTTGCCTTTGCGCTATCATCATCAACTGATACTGGTATTAGAACTTGCTGTCCATTGACAACTGATGCTTGATATCCAAGACCCTTAATTCTTTGCTCATATTTTGATGCTTCTTCTGTTCCTGGTTTAATACCCTTTGATATCATCTCTTGAAAAACACCCTGAGCAAGTTGATAAGATACTGTACTCGCTCTCATTACGCTATTAGCATTTTGTATTTGAATTTGAGTGATTTTTCCTGATTCATCCTTAATGGCATTAGCAGTTTCTCCAAATTGATTTACCATACCATTCTGTGTTACAGTCCATTTGTTGCCAAATTCATCCGTTAAATAGGAGAGGGTATTAGTAGCTTGATCCCAAACTTCATTAATTTTCTTCGCCTCTCTTGTGCCCATATTGCCGACATTCTTAAAAGAATCAACAGAGCTTCTAGTAAAATCAATATTATTATTTTTCATAATAGTACTAGCATTTGTCCAAGCATCTGCTATTTTTTTTGCCATAACTAGATTATTACTTTTAAGACCTTGCTCTTTTCCATATAAAGCAATACTTCTTTCCTTAATAGAATTAGACTCTTTTTCTGATATAAGAACTTTTTGATACTCCGCTTCCATCTTCTTATAATGCTCAGAGCCCGGCATGGTTTTGCCACGCTCAGCCTCTGGCACGCCGGCCGCGGCTTCAGCGCTCTTGATATACTCAGACTTCTTCTCAGGAGTCATTTTATCCCAGCCCTCTGGCTGCTTATAGCCAAGCAAGAATCCTTGAGCATCCGAAACACTTATGCCACCACCGGGAGGAATTGCAGGTGCCTGCGCTCCTGCTCCTGCTCCGCTAGACCCGCCTCCAGCCTTTGCAAGACCAGCCTTCAATATTCTAACCACCTCCGGCTCAGCAAACGCTGCAACCCATTGCAGTAGAGGATTATTCTCAGAACGATTAAATTCATTAATAACTGCCTTATTTGCATCTCTAAGAGCATCACCCATTCTTTTCATAGCACCAGTCGCATACTCAGGCCAAGTTGCACCATTTGCCTGAAGCACTCCGTTAATCTGATCCATCATCGACTGGAACTGATCGACAGTGACAGGAGTCATCTTATAAAGTTCATCAAGATAATCTTCAAAAGCTTGTTTTTGAATATCAAGCCGCTCTTTTGCAGCATCTTTCTCAATGTTAATTTGATCTTTGGCAAGTTCCCTAGAATCTTTCAAAAGATCTCGAGATCGATCTTGTTCTAAGTTTGTAAGATCTTTATTATATGATGTTTTATCTGATTTTTCCTTGAGATCAAGCATTCTTGCATCATCATATCTACCTTCATATACAGCAAGAGCTTTATTTTTCAGATAATTTTGAATATCAATGCTTCGTCTTGCAAGCAGCTCTCTTTTATTAGACAAATATTCTTCGGTCTTATAGAGTTTTTCTTCTGCCTTCTCTTGATCTTCAATCGCTTTTATTCTGTCATCATAAACTTTAAGAGCAGCTTCCTGCGCCTTCTCAAGAGCATCAGTAGCACTTTTCCGCAGCTTCTCAAGTTGCTTATCAATTTGCTCAACAACTTTAGAAATCCATTCTTTAACCCAGCTTTCACCATCTGCGGCGTCCCCGGCTCCTCCGTTAATTGCATCGCCAAGAGTTTCTCCAAGATCCTTGCCGGCGTCCTGTGCTTTTATCTTTGCCGGCCCAGTGTTCCCGGGTCCAAAAATACCTCCAAGTCCAGACCTAAATGTTTCGTCAAGGAATGGCGTGAATCCACGATCAGAGAATCCTTCAACTGCATCCTGAGCATCCTTCAATCCATCTTTCCAACTCTGTGGAACAATGGGTATCCAATCTATAGCTGATCTTAGAAGACCTATTATTGTAGATAATGCTTGCGCTATTGCTTTGGCAACAACATCAAATGCCATAATAACAGGTCTTGCCCATTCGTAAACAATTCCTAAGGCATACATAAAAGCATCTGCCCATTGGCCCTTAAATAGTGCAGAAATAAGTCCTACAACATCTTTAATAATATATGCTGTTCTTTCAAAAACAGGCCATAAAAATTCTATTGTTGATCCGACGAAGTCGATGATAATTGCAACTGCATTAAATGTTTGAGAAATAATCTCCCCAACGCCCTCAAAAGCGCTTGCAGCTGACTCACCTTCTTTTGCTCCAGAGCCAAGTTGACCAAAAATATTCATCATCTTATCGAAGACACCGGCAAAAGTTTCCTTCAGACGATCAAAAGCAGCCTTAATCGCGTCAATACCAGGCTGGATTTTAGCCATAACTGCTTCCCAATTAGTCTTCATACCCTTAAACATCATGACGACAAATGCAATCAAACCAGCAACAACGGTAAGAATGAGAGTTACTTTATTAAACTTTAAAAATAGACTAATAACATTTCCAAGTGGGCCGCCCATAAGATTTAATTTGCCAGTAAAAATACCAAAAACTTGGCCTAACTTACCAAAAATTTTGCCAACTCCACCTAGATTCGACATAGCAGCAGCTCCGGCCGCACCAGACAGCGCTCCAGATTTACCCTTTCCAAAAGCGCCGAACGTAGCAGACCCGGCTGAAATTACACCCTGCCCAACCGCCGACATTTTTGCGGCTTTCGCCATAGCAATAATTTTCCCCTTAGCAAAATCAGCAGCTTTTCCAACAGGCTTAAAGAAAGATTTATCAGCAAAAGAATACAAACTAGCAAATTGAGCTCCTACCCCACCAGCTTTTGAGCCAAATCCCATTCTAGTCATTAATGGAATTGTAGGTTGATTCTGAGCACTTCTAATAATATCATTGTACTGCGATGTCATAGTTGCAGTCATAGCGCGAGCTCGAGCTTTTTCTGCTCGAAGCTCATTATATCTACGCAAATCTGCCTGATTTTTTGCAGCATTAGCCCGAACTTTTTCTGCAGCTCTACTTCTAGAAAGATGCTCTTCAAGATACGCATCTACCTCCTGTTTAGCTACAAACTTTCCATTCTTTCTATACTGCGCTCCTGCTCTAGCTCCAGTAGCCTCATAGCCCCCGCTTTTGAGAATCCTCTTCTTCTCATCTTCCATCTTCTTTCGGGCTTCCTGCACTTTTTGAAGAGGAGTTTTAAAAGCATCTGCATTTTGCTGGGCAGCTCTTTGTGTAGCAATGGTCTGAGCATTCATCGCCGCTGTATTTGCGTTATGAGAAGCCGACTCTACCGCCTCTGCCGCCGCGACTCTCGCTGAAGCAGTCTCAAGTGCGTTTTTCGCAGAAGTAAGTGCGCCAGTCGCAGTTGTCTCTGGAGCCATAGATGATGCCGCTCCGGCGCCTCCCGCTGCTTTTACAGCCTTCTCGGCTGCAGTTGGAATTCCAAGTTTTACTCTAAATCTATCTGCAAACTTTTGTAAACCAACAAAACGCGAGCCAATCTGCGCAACATCACGACGACCAAGTGCTGCCATCGACCTAGCCATGCCTTCTGTGATATCAACCATTTTAGGAAGAACTGCAGATGCCATTCTTCCCATTGAAGCCATAGCGTGAGTAGCCTGAGCAGACATATATGCCAAAGGACCTAAGACAGCAAGAAATCCGGCGGCTCCAATGATAGCTATTTGAATTCCTGATGGGAGATTTGTAAATGCATCAAGAAGAGACGTAAGTTTTTCCCCAACAGCCAGCAGTGCCGGCGCCACAGTGGCTCCAAGCTGAACTTTGAAATCATCAAAAGCTGATTTTAATTTTTTCAGACCAATTGTAGGATCTTTCTTAATTTCCTCAAGGGCCTTGTTGTATCTTTCTAGAGGCCCAGTCGCTCCCTTAACGCCAAACCCGGCAGCAACAAGGCCGCGAGCATAATCGGAAGTTAGATTTGCAGCATCTAATGTCCCCGCTGAAAATCGTTCCAACTCTTTTCGACCAATATTTACATCTTGGAAGAATGACTTCATTCTAGCGCTTTGACGAAGACCGAAAAGTTCCCCTAATGCCTTCGAAGCAGCCTCTGCGCTCATCCCTTCTTCAAGATTTTTGGCCATAGCCATAATCTCAACATCAGCCTTCTTAATATTTCCAGAAGCATCAAAAAACGAAAAGCCCATCTTATCAATAAGCTCTTGAGAATCTTTAGTCGGAGAAACAAGTCTCTGCAAAGCGAACTTCAGGCCGTGAGCGGCTTCAGTCGCAGGAATACCACGCTTATACATACCCGCCAAAGAAGCTGCGACACCAGCAGCGCTGAATCCCATCTGAGCCATAACAGGCGCAACTTCAGGGAAAGCCTGCGCAAGATCTTGAAGCTGCAGTGAAGTCTCATCGGCAACAGCACTCATCTGCGCCATAAGATCTCTAGTATTAGCAAGACCCTCTGCATTCGTTTTGCCCTCAGCAAAAATGGCATTCATCGTTCTGAAGAACTGCATGGCGGTTGATGTATCGACATCACCAACAAGTGCAACTTCAGATACAGCCTTTGCAAAAGCCTTAATATCATCTTCGCCATCAACACCAAGAGCAGCAACGTCCTTGAAAAGCGCTGTCGCAGACTTACGGCTTACACCAAACTCTCGTGACATCTTCCTAATGCCATCAGCCCCATTTACAAGAGAGTCATAAAAAGCGTTAGCATCATTGGTTGCAGCGCCAAACTCAGTAACCTTTTTTAACTGAATCATCTCAGACTGAACAGCCATAAACGAGCGGACAGCCATAGTTCCGAATCCAACGACCGGAACTGTGATACCTTCAATCATTTGGCGACCAATCCACTGCTGATCCTTAGCAGCAGACTGAAGACTTTGAGTTACACTGGCTATATCTTTTCGCAGTGAAGCAAGTTGTATTTTAAATTTCTCGCCTCTCGTCAAGGCTGGCATAAAGGCAATAGATCCGGCATCATGAACTGCTCTAATACTTGCTTGCGTAGCAATACCAGCAGTCGTAGTTGATTTCAAACTTTCAGCAAGATTTCGCTGATTACGCACCAGCATTTGCATGGACTTGGCTCCGCCCATTACAGGCGTGCCAATTGCCTCCATGCGTTCCTGATATTTCTTAACGGCCTCTTTGTCGGACTTATCACCGATAAATCCTATGCCCCTAGCTTCTTGGCCTTTTCTAACTTCGGCATTTAGTGCCTTAACTTTATTAGCTAAGCTATCAATGGCTTTTTCTGATGAGGAAGAACCAGATGTTACTGATCTAGATAATTTATCAAATTCTCTTACAACAGAAGCAAATTGCCTTCCGAGTACGTCTGTGTTTAGCCCGCTTCTAAGCTGCTTATCAATAGCAGATAATTGATCTCCAAGCCTTTTTAGCGCATCAATGCTCTCTTTGATGCCAGCAGTCGATGCCTGAATGGGTATATTAACTACTGTATTTTGTCCAGAAGAACCTGCGGCCATATCTCACACTCACTTAACCCTCACGGATTACTGCTCACCCTCAATTATAGAATAACCAAGATTTATAGGCAACTTATGAACTTCATCTTCACCAAATGCCGGCGTAACCTCTCCCCCGACCTTGGGATCAACCAAAGCGGAAGGCAGATATGATCTATCTTTTTCGACACTAGTATCAGAATCAGAATATACATACTGAATAGCAGATTCAACATCATCAGAGCCTCCTCCCCAAGCAGCAGCCATAGCTTTCATGGCGCGAGACTGCCGCTCAACGGTAGCCTCATAAAGCACAATCAGCTCGTCAAGCGACAGAGATTCTTCGAGATGAGGGAAATTAACCCATGCCCCACATTCGCAGAATACTTCTTGTTCCAAAATTGTCAGGGGGATTTCATCAAAGGTGACATCTTCGTCACCTCCCCCGCCTACTCGTTTGGGTCAGTCCCCATCGCAGCCGCAATGAGCTGATTGAAAGACTTAATATCAAGAAGATCCTCAACGAGATCCGCATCGGAAGCGATCTCCGGCTCAATAGCCTCAAGAATAATTGAAGCAGCCTCAACCATGAGATCCACGGACTTGTCGTCGTCCTCAGAAATTTCCATATCCTTCATCACCTTGTTGAGCTTGCGGAGCTGACGTAGCGAAACCGGATAGATGGTTCGGGTCTTGTCAGCGAATGCAATCTCAACGCCGGGGCGGATATTATTTACTTTTGCCATAAAACACACTCCTAATAAGGTCAATGGATATTATATCACAAAGAGGGGCAGATTGCTCTGCCCCTCTCAATGTGAATGTGTTTTTGACCCTATCAGATCTGATCGACAATGGTGCCGTATTCCTGACCCGTGTTTGACGGATCGGGAAGAATACGGAAATCGACGGGGTATGCTGCATTCTCGGCTCGCTTCAGCATATGTGAGCTTGAGCTATACTGAATGACTCGTCCACAGCTGTAAGTCCGGGTCTTAGTGGTCGTGCCGCTAGTTCCCGGAGCGTTTCCGACGAGAGTAATTGCACGCTCTACCGGATATACCGACTGAATACCCATGCGAAGAGTCTTGTCTGAGACACCATACGAGATCTCTGACTCAGCGCCAGTGGTCTGCAGGTTCCAAGAGTAAGCAAGGTTCTCAAGGGTTGCCTCAGCAAGCTTCGTCTTAATCGAAACCTTAATCTTCGATACGATAACGCGAGCGGCGTCACCGAACTGATCGATTTCGATGTCAACCATGTCTGGCTCCCAAGCGATCTCAGCGCCATCCTGCGTGGCTCCAATATCGGCAACAGTTCCAAGAGTTGCCCCGATCGAAAGAATGCCTTCACCAGTGATGATATTCGAAAAAGTTACTGCCATTTTATCCTCCTATTCCAATATAAATAGTTTCTTACCTTTTTTAGTTTTTCTCTTAGCAATTTTCATTGCATGATCAAACTCAACTTCGTCCGAACGGCTACCGATCCCCTTGGATTTTTGCCATTCAAACTCATAGACCTTATTTTTAATTCTCACAATCTTGCCAGAGCCTTTACCTATATAAGTTATTGCTCTATACACAGAATATCTCCGATCTACTTATAAAGCAATCAGACATCGAGAAAACCCACCTCAAACGACCTGACAATGCTTGCGAACCCATCTCTTTCAAGGGGTGGGAACATATCACCGCTGGACATCCGGCACCAGCAAAGCCTATATGTGGGATCTACCATATCGGCTATTATATCATCGATACGATCTCCGACATGAAGATAATCTTCAATAGCTTTGGCTATATCTTTAGCTCTAGACAAATCAGTGTCATAAACATAATAAGTTAAAACTGAGTCTCTGAGCCAGAATTGCTCTGAATTTCTTGTTGACACAGTTTCCTCCCAAGTTATAAATGGGGCTGGGCTGTCTCCGTATCCGGTAAGCGGCGTAATTTCGATATCACGATATCCTTGAGCCACAAGGTAGTCTTCAAGAAGTGGATTTAAGTCTACAGCGATCATCTTATTGTCCTCATTCCCATACGAATTTCAGCCAGCGATTTCGCCACAGCGGCATCAATCTTTGATTTTAGCGAATCAGTGCCGGGATGCGTAACATTTCTAGCAAATCTATTGTTGCCAATCGGCATCGCTTGACTTGAAGAAATATAGTGCGATTTAGTGCCAAGATATATATAAGATCCAATCGCATCTCTGGTCTTTAGGCTGACTACCATATATCCTCCGGCTGGATAAATATTGACAATAAAGTGTTTACTTTTTTCACCTATTGCCTGGACTAAATTTCTTGATAAGGCCGCTTTTGCCATCAAAACGAGCATAGTCTCTCTAGTTTTTTGCCTTCGCTCTTCCTGCATAAGTTCATTAGAAATTTTATTAATAACTTCCATGTTCTTAATCATGGCTCGATCACGCTCTTTAGCTTTACTTGCAAATGCTGAATTTGTCCAGAAAAAGAAATATGCTTATCAATTTGTATAACCTGCATCCACCTAGACTCAATGACTTCTTCTCCGACAATTACCCTCAAATCCTTAAATCTTGTTGAATAATTAACCTCTGCATCATGAGGAAAATAAACTGTAAAATAATCGGCCTCTTCAACCGAAGGGGTAATTCTAATCGCAGTGCTCGATGCCGAAGGGACATACGAGCACAATTGGCCGTTAACAGAGAGATTCCATGAAGCCTTATTCTGGCCCATGTCATTCTTTGTAGTAATCTTGGTATAAAGATCTACCTTGTGAGCAAATCTTATATAGGAGCGCTCAGGTGACATAATCCATCGTCCAGACTACGAAATCCATAAGCAAAGTGTCTACATCAATATTCCCCGTTGAGTTCAAGATTGACGGATCAAATTCGAGACGATGAGAATCTTGCTCAATACGCCGGATTCCGTAGCGACGATTCTCTCGCTTGACATCATTAAGAAGATCAGCGATGAGGAGAGAAGTCGCCTGCTGAATCTCCCAAGGCACACTCAGCCATCCCCAATCTCCCGTCACATAGACGACAGAATTTTTTGGAAAAACTTTAGCTCTAATATCTTCAGTGTTAGTCTCCTCAATACTTGGAGCTGGATAGATCGTCTGCAAAAAATACTTTGATCTAAAATCAACTCTGACAGCTGAGGTGTAATCAGTGTCATCAACAAGCACACTTGAAAAATTATTTAGTCTACTTCCAAGATAAAGAGTAGTTCTGTCATTGCCATCATACTTATAAGTTTTATTCTTAATAAACTGAAAGCTTTGTCCAGTATAAGTATCAACAATACGCCGAGCAATTTTTTCAGTAGCAGCAAACTTCGAAGTATATTGTGGTAAATCGAATTCCGGAAAATCCGTAAAAAATGATGTACTTGAAACATACGCGTCTTCAACTCTGAACTCAGTGTACGAATAAAACGCTACATCAGAAATTTCACAAGACCACTTAATTCTATAAGTCCCAGCCGCGCCCATAAGATCATCAGAGATCGTCAAAGAATATGTATTCCCGCTTACAAGAGTCGGGGCAGTTGCCGCAACAACGGTATCTCCAAGATCATAGTAAACAGTTGCCGATGCAGTAGCAGCGTCAGGGGCGCTTGGATATGTAAAAGTCTCAGTTACTGCGCTGTAAGAGGCATAAGTGTTCATATAAAAAGTATAGCACTGTAAGCTTTTTTAACCAAGCGAGTAGAACTCTTCGACCTGTTCTTTAGTAGCATAATCGAAGCGATACTCCATACTATTAATCAGCCTAGCTGCCTCAATAGCATTCATAAGTTGAAAAGGTTGCTCACGAGTAAATGATACTTCAGGAGAAGAGTAAGAATAGCCGTTCTTCATGAATACCATAACTTTTTCCTGATTAATCTTTGAGATCGGATCATCAGATGAATCCATCACAACATCATCAACAACCGGCGCCTCAACCTTCTTCTTTCGAGCCACTTTGCTCTGAGAAACGTCCTCGGTGGTACTCACAGATTGCTCTGATTCCTCCGTATTTGGCTTCTGAGCGGTTTTCTTAGCGGGGGGCATACAATTACTCCTTAAATGATAAAAGCCGGGGATTTCTCCCCGGCATTCATCATACCACAAAACTAGTTGTTACTAGGCGCGGACCTTAACGTTGCGGACATGGACATAAGCCGCAGCGTTCTCGATCTGGCAAGCCACACGAATGAACTGAGTGTACTCAATCGCATCCTTCTTGGGCTTGAACTCGCGATAGACAACAATGTCGCGCTGCATACCGACGATACGGTTCTGGGGGAACGTAAGCTCAACGACACCGTGGTTGCCAGTGGCAGCCGTGTAAGTGCCAGTCTCAGTCTCCTCGTAAAGAGGAACCTCAAGAACCGGAATGCCGAATGGACGAATACCAGCGACATAAGCCGTTCCAGTACCGCCACCCTGAGCACCACCAAGGCCAGCGTTGACGATAGCGTCACCCATGACCGAACCAGCGGAAGGACCGCCAGTGGCAGCAACATCAAGAGTCAGACTCCAAATGTAATCCTGCAGAAGCGAGCTTGACGTTGACCAAGCAAGCTGTGAACGACGCTGAAGATACTTGTTGGGCATATCACGAAGCGCTGAGTCGAAGACTGAGCGAGTGAGGTATGCACCAGCGGCATCGACAACAACACCATTGGCCCGGGCAAGCTTACGCCAACCGTTAAGAGCCTTGATGAGAGGCAGTGAAGTCTCCGTGGTGTCACCGTGGATCAGAAGATCCTCGAGATCATTGGCAGTCTGACGGGCCATAAGTGAAGCGACATGGTCCTCCAGAGAATCACCCTCAATGTTGTCCTCCAGACCCTCGGTGGTAAGCTCCCAATCAAGACGAAGCTTAACGGTGGTCATGGAAATCTTCGTGAAAGTAGGATCAGCGTTGCTGCCGTCATCCGTACCTTCAGTAGCCTTGCGCATAATGCGCTGACCGATATCAACCTTGTCGATGTCAACGGTAGGCTCGTTCATACGAACGACCCGAGCCGTCTTCATAAGGACAGACTGATCAAAGACGAAATCGATGAAACGATTCGCCTGCTTTGCATTCAGAATACCGCCGGAACCGGCGCCAATCTGAGTAGTATTAATTACCTTTTCCAGTAAATCTTTGCTGCTCATTATATTCACCTCCTAATTATGAATCGTAGCCTAAAACCTTGGCAACTGCGACAGGAACAAAAATTCCGCCCCAGAAGCCCTCGGAATCGGCGCTCTTTTCGAGAACCTCTTCCTCAACAACGTCAGCCTCAACATCAGCTGACTTCTTTTCTGCACCTGAGTTAGCAACCTTTTCAAGATCGCTTGAGATTTCCTCGGCTGACTCCTTTACCTCAGAAACGGACTTCTCGATGGCTTCGATCTTCCCGTCTACCTCTGCTGTAATGTCAGCCTTTACCTTCTCCAGCTTCTCGTCAAGGAGATTGCTCAGGCCTTCAAGTACCTTTTCAAAATCCATTTCTTCTCCTTCATCAACCGAAGATTCTTCCTCAGACTTCTCAATCTCGGCCTCTTCGGCCTCAACAACATCGGACTCGGAATCCTCAGACTTTTCTACGTCATCTTCCTTCTTAAGATTTTCATCCATATCGGAATCAGCAGACTTCTCTTCAACATTATCTGAAACGTCAACAACCTTCTCAACTTCCTCGCTCTTTCCAAAAAGGAAATCGCCAAGCTTCGAAAGAATGCTCTGCTTCTGTGTGTCGGTAAGATCTGCATCAGACATATTAGTTACAATATCATTAATTTCGTTTTCTTGCAAATTCATAGAATCTGTGCCTCCTTTCTCAAAGATATCTTCTAAATAATTTGAATCATCACGCTTCAGAATTGCAGGCAACTCGCGATCAGGTCCATTGACCTTGCGCCAAGCTGCACGAACCTTTGCTTTAACTGAAGCAAGATCTTCTGCTGGAATCTGAACTCTATTTCCTCGGAAACCTGAAGGGCTGAGCGCCGCAACGGCCCGAGAAACCTGTGCTACAGTCTCTCTTTCATCGAGACTGTCCCAGAGACGCAGCTTCCAAGTTGACGGCATCTCTGGGTCTGGAACATAAGCGAAAGCCGAAGCGGGAAAGTCCTCACCATCTTCGCGCTTAGTAACTGCTTTATTCATATCTCTAAAACTTTCTACTTGAGCAAGACGCGCTTCGGCCTCTTGCTTTGACGGATAGCATCCAAAGCTTCTTGAGCCATCCTCGGACATGACGCAGAATTCACCATCACGTTCAACAACAACCTTCTCTACAATAAAATCAAGATCATTTCCCTGATCTGGATTCTTAATTCCACCGCCACCTTCGCCAATCTGGCCAGTATCAACAGACTTATCAAGATCGGCAATCATTGATACGGTAGACGACTTATGTCCGACATAAGTTTCTGTTGGGGCCCATCCATCGGCACCCTCACGCCAAATTTGAATAAGAAGAGCCGGATTATCTGGCGTTCCCTCAACTTTAAACTCAGAGTTTGGAATATCAATCGAGCCATTGTTCTCAACTCTAACGACCTTTCCGCGAGCCGTACCACCAGAAGAATTCCAAGAAACAAAATCTCCACGCTTAGCTGCAGCCTTAGTCGTTGACATCATATCAGAAGGTCCATCAATATTCATACCTTCAACATCAGTTCCAACGCCCTTGCTCATAGCCTCAATACGACGAGTAATTGCGCGCGCCCAAGTCTGACCCGGATCTCCGCCCCACAAAGCCCAAGCAATTCTGCCGGCAGACGGATACCCATCACCGGGAGTAAATCCCTTGCCCTGCTTGTCAACCTCATGGCGAGAAAAGAAAGAATGCATTCTACGAACAGTAGAAATGCTCAGCCTATCCTTGTTCATAATATCTCGAGCCCTAGCAACACCTACTGGAGTGCCACCTCGATTGAATTCTTTGCGCCACTCAAGCCCCCGACGCGCCTCTGCGGCCATAGCGTCGGTGGGGACGGTGTTGATATCAGAAAGAGCCTTCTCCATAACTTCTTCGTAATTAGAAATTAATTTATTAATTACGACGCTGTCAAACTCTTCGGCCTTGCCGATAATAAGCATCTCCTCAGAACAGGCGGGACAGACGCTATCTGCGCCAATCGAAGCATACTTGTCATCCTCGCAATAAAAAACGTCTTGCATATCGCCGGCGACATACTCAAGCTTTCCATCGATGCTTTTAATCATCGCAAACATTCCGGCGGGATTGCAAGGATTGTCAACTACACTAAGTTCTCCAAGGCTATAACGCATAATTTCATTAATATTGCGTCCCAGCTTTTCCATAAATCTGGTCTTGCGATCCTGAACCATGCCGCCAATTGAGAATCCCCGTAAAGTTCCATCGAGGATCTTCTGCCAAGTGTTCTCGGCCCCCTTGGAAATATATACGGAAACCTCAATTCCACGATAAGTTTCGCCATTGTGCTGAACCGGAACTTGCTGCCAGTCCACAAGCTTCCCTACGGCGATAGGGGAGTGCATCTCCCGAATATTGCCGATCCAATTGGAAAAAGCCTCTACTGAGGCCTCAAAGTTAACCACATCATCTGCCAAATCAACATTGTCTGCCGTGGCGATTCCTGTGACAATTCGCTGTTCTCTATCAATTTTTTCAAACGGGAAAGTAAATTTTAAATCCGCTGAGTGCATCGTCATGCCTCCCAATCTTGTAATTGTACTGCAATTTGACAATTATGTCAATAATAGTCCTAGAATTCTGCGTTTACAAACATTTTACCACTTGTATTGGCATATAGCACTACAGCTGTTTGTGATATTATTGCGCTACTGAGATTTAAGTCAAATTCAACTGAATGGATGGTATTGTATTGAGTTCCAATGGAAGAAACAGATGGAGTATTTCCACCATCGAATACATTGACAGTTCCGCTAAAAGTGACATTCGGAGCGGCTCTCATGGTTGTTCTTAAAACTGTACCGACCCGATAAGCCACCGATTGATTAGTAAATGCTGCAACACCGGTCATATGGGGTTGATCATAATATTGATAAAATCTTTCACATAAAGTAGTTTCTTGCTGAATATTTCTAAACTCATAAGGGGTTGCATAAGAACCACGCTCTACTTGAACGCCCCAAATATGAAAAGTATTGCTTTGAATTCCAATAGAACTTGTTCTTGAATTAAAATCTGATCCAGCAGAAACCCATAAATATAAAGAAAGATAATGAGTATTTGCTGTAGAGCCCAAGGTTTTGCCACTTAATGACGGCAAAGTCGTTGTAAAAGAATATCTTGCCCAAGATGTAGAAATTGTTGCCGCACCAAGAGCGGTACTTACCGCTGAAGACGGTGACCCTCCTGTTCCAAAAAATTGAGAAAATTCTCCAGCAATTTTTGGGGTTCCACTTGTAGCCTTAGCGTAGAAAGACACTGTTACTGTTTCTCCCGCAAGAGTTCTGACATCCTCTATATTTTGACCAAGAATTGCGTAATGACTAGTAGCAGTTTGTCCAGTTGTAACTAATTGCACATAATTAGTATTTTCATAACCGGTTGCAGCCGGAGATCCGAGGGCAAAAGATTGAGAGCTCATCGTAACTGTCCCGCCAACATTTACTTGAAACCATCTATCAAATCCAAAAGTTCCATTC
>Ga0129333_10003154_pt1 | contig 15395 bp, 12 predicted proteins | sample CPB6_08_DNA_FD_94474 | JGI IMG/M metagenome (GOLD analysis project Ga0129333, IMG submission 94474) | Freshwater to marine salinity gradient microbial communities from Chesapeake Bay, USA - CPBay_Sum_0.6_0.8_DNA | ecosystem: Environmental > Aquatic > Marine > Coastal | place: USA: Chesapeake...
AAACTTGTATTTGCAGGTTGATCATTTCTCTGCTTTGTTTCTCTATCATATACTTTTAATAATTCATCTAATGTTGTGGGAGGTCCTTCTAATACTTCATCTTTAATATCACCCACATTTTGTAAAGTTATATCAAACAATTCAGGGAATAAAGGAGGCATTAAACCAAATTTACCACGTGAAAATCTGATTGTTGAAACTATACTTAATAAACCTGTTGCATCATCAATTGAATATCTTTTATCAATACTTAAAATATAACAATAAAAATCATTATACTTTGCTAACTTTTCAAGTTTTTTAATTATATCTTCTGATGCATTTTGTGATAGTTGTTCAATTGTATCTTCATTAAATTTAATTCTTACCCAAGAACCTTTTAAAATCTCTGGACTTAATTCACCAACAAATGTAAATGTCCCAAATGAATATTTATTACCTTCACCATAAATTGTATAAAGACGTTCAGCAATAGAAGTTAAAAATTCTGTTCGAAAACGATCTGTATTTGCATTTTGAATAAACGGATATTGTATATTATATAATCTTAATCCATCCATTAAAATACCATACCATTGAAAAATTTTACCTATATATTTATTTGGATCATTTTGTCCACCTGCAATTTGTATACCAAGATTTTGGTTTTGTGGAGCAGCAGATACGTATATTGAGTTAACTCTTTGATTTTCATCATTATACATATCAAAATCAGTTAAATCATTAATGGATAAAGATGGTATTAAATCTGCATTACAAGCATCTTGATTAATGAAGCCTGAGTTAGAATTATATTCTTGTTCTAATATATTAGTTTCCGTGTTTATAAATAATTTTTCACTTGCAAATTCTATATTTTTTGCTAAATGATCTTTCAATTGGTTACCGTATCTTACTTTACTTTCATCCCTTACATTACCCATTATATCAAATAATTGTGAATTAGCTACAATTGATGCAGAAATTAAATTTTTATAATTTTTCATATTTAATGCTAAATCAGGATTTAATGGTTTTAAACGATAAATAATGCAAGGAATTGCACCTAATTTAATATAGAATTGTCTAACAACATCAGAAATTTTTTCAAAAAATAATGGTTCAATAGGGTCATTTGCAGTTATTCTTCTGGTTGTATTATCCACAGTTTGATTAAAAAGTATTTCACTGTAATTAATTAAAGGAATTAATAATGGAAAACATTCTATTAAATTAGGATCAGGTACAAAGGTTCCTGTAATTAAATTCCAGGGTTGTGTTCTGTTAATACCAAAATTTTTAAATCCTTGAAATTGAGTACCAATAACAGATCTTACCGGTAAAAATTGTCTATAAACACACGACTCAGGCAGATGTGATTGTTCAGTAACAACATTAATCATGGAGCCAACTGTTAAAAATCCATTAGGTACCAATATATCTCCTGCAATTTCATCTTTAATTTCAGCTCTCTCTCCATATAATCCAGGGTCAAAAGGATGTAATTCAACAGGTAAATAATTTGTTCCAAATGATCTAATTAAATTTGTCATATTAGACCTAACATTAATAACATTTGATTCATTATTTTTACTATCTTGCTGATTTTTACCAGTTGCATAATATGAATGTAAATTAGAATAATATTCTGGCGTTTTTAAAATTCTATTAAATGCTGATGAATATGCACCGTCATTAATCCCATAATTTTTAATTTGATTTTGTCTTGTAAAATTATATTCATATTTGTTTTCATCATTTTGTTGTACATCTTCTTTTAACATTAATTCACGTAAAGGTAGTTGAGATAAATAATCACTTTTTGTTAAATCAAAAATAAATGAACTACATGATAATCTGACAAAAAAGAAAGAATTTCCAGTACCTGGATCAACTGTAAAACGTTGTGAGATATTTGTTAATTTTCCAAAAAAAATACAAGTAAATTCACTTTCAAATGCAATATCAAAATTTTTAGGTGTTTTTTGGGTTAATTTATTTTCTTTGTTTTTAATTCTTGCAGTTGTCTGTGCTGATTTTATTGCCTTTGATTTTTCTTGTTCTAAAAAATCTAAAACAGGGTCAAATGCTGGATCAACACTTCTTTTAGGTTTAATACCTTTAGTTCCTTCATTAATTGCTTTAATTTGCTCTTGCAATATAGCATCGAGTTGATCATAATTTTTATCATAAATAATCTCATTATCATGATTATAATATGATTTAATAGGTATACCTGATGTATCATTCCAGGTAGAATCATTTTCTGTATTTAAATGATTTGCAGTTGCTGCGTAATATGCAGTAGGTCTTTTAACTGTAATCCAATGTCCTGTTTGCATTTGTCCTAAACCATCACCAAAATACCATCTAAACGAATCGATATCCATTTTTAATTCAATATTACATCTATCATATACATCGACACCAGCACCATCAATCGATTCTTCAATTGTTAAATTAGTAATAAATCTTGATAAATCTAATTCAAGTTCATTATTTCTTTTGTCACTTGCATCGTTTTTTTTCTCCATCTCATCAACCACTTCATCAGTTTTTGCTAATTTTAATATCTTAGACAACTCTTCAAATCTTGGTAAATATCTATTGACAATAAAAGGTCCTGCATTACCTGAATTACCAGTTACTTTAGTACTATAATTTCGTGCTGCTTCAGCGCCTGATTTTTTTGACATTTTTTATGCTCTTTTCTTTATATAATTATTAAAATTGTATATCTTCATACGGATCATTTTCTTGTTTACTTGGTGTTGCTGGTGTCTTTGGAACGTCAGAAGGTTTTTTAGGAGGATCGCCACCAAGAAATTCAGGTAATGTTCTTCCTTTTATTGTTGCTCCAACACCACGTTTTTTAATATCAGCAATCAGATCATTCAGATACTCAACAACGTTAGCAGTGGTTTCTAGTAATTTCAATTGTGCCTTAGCTAAATCTTCTGCAGCTTTTGATAATACATCAAAGTTTTTGCTTAGAAATTCTAATTGCTGATTTTCTATTTGTTGATTTTTTTCAGCTGTTTTCATAATAACATCTCGACGATTTTGAACACGATCTGCCTCAAGTCTAGCATTTGTTTGTGCAACTTCATTACCTGCAAATGTATCATCAAATGTTTCAAATGGTGAAAGTTTTAAATTGGCGCCTTCATATTGTGCTTTAAATGATTTTAATTCATTAGTATTAAAATCAGATGACATCATTTGCATTGCAGATTTTACGCCTCTTGTATCTGCTAACATTTTAAATTTATCAAAAGATGTTGCATTTTCTTGTAATTCTTTTGCTTTTAATGTATTAAATCCTGCATTTTTTAAAAATTGAAAATTAAGGGTTGATTGTGCTAAACCTTCTAATGGATTAGCTATTACTCCTAAATTTGCAGCTTTGGCTTCACGTTGTATCATTGCTTGGGTACTAAATTCACCAAATCCTAATGAACTAAATGCACCTAATGCACCTGTTAATGCATTTTGGTCAAAACCTGTATTAGCACCACTTAAGGCTCTGTTTATTTGCATTGAATATATATCTTGCATAAATTGTGCTTGCATAGGATCATTAAAACCCATTGATCTACCCATGCCAAATGTCGCTAATTGTAAATCGTTTCCACTACCTCCCATAAATTTATTACCAAATATATCACCCCTTAATCTTTGAGAAAAACCAACAGTATTAGCTGAATATCCTTGTCTCATCATTTGTGGTAAAGTTCTTCCACCTACATCCATGAATGCACCACCATTTAATGCACCAGTTGCAGTTAACATTTGACCTAACAATCCAGCACCTTCAGTTGGACCAATACCTAAAGGTTGGAATTCGTTTGCCATAGCATTCATGCCTCTAAAATTACTAACACCACCAGGTTGTAAATCTAATCTATTTCGACCTGCCTGATTTAATTGTAAAGATGTTTGCGTCGCAACTTTTTCATAATTGCTCATTTCAGCAAATCTACCTTGTGCAATTGCAAAAGGTGTACCTAATGATGCTAATAAACCACCTACAAATGGAATTCCACTTAACCCACCAAATAAACCTGGAATTGATGATGCACCTGCTATACCACCTCCTATATTACCAGCGAAACTTGCAGCTGCCGCACCTGCCCTAAACCCATTTTTAAGAAAACCTCCAGCACTATTGGTTGCAGCTTGTGCAATTGATCCATACCCATTAGGTAGAATTGGACCAGCGTTAGGTGTTCCGAAACCTGCATATGATGCAATGCCTTGACTTATTAAAGTACCTAAACCTGTACCACTTTTTAAACCACCTATTGTTGATCCAACTGCAGCACCAAAAGTTAATTGTTGTTGTTGTTTTGCGATTGAATGAACAGGTGCACCTCGACCACCGCCTCCACTAGTACCTGCTGCACCACTCATGGCTTGTGTTAATTGATTGATAGCTGATATTAATGAATTATTTGATTGAATTAATTGATCTCCACCACCAAAATTAGGTAAATTTTGACCTGAAACAGGTGAAGCAGGATTAGCGCCTAATCCTGTAGGTGCTCTATTATTTGCACCTTGGTTCATAAATGTTTGAATACTAGGAAAAGGAGATTGATTTAAATTCGGTATGTTTGGAATTGTTTGTGCAAGTGGTTGCGATGGATTTGAAGGGGTTTGACCAGACATAGGATATCCTTTTTATTGATGTCTAAATATTATATAATATATAGTTGGGACCATATGAATTATAGAAAAATAATATTATAAATTTTTTAATAGTGCGTCAATATCTTCAATATTACCTTTTTCAAAAGCCTTTTCAATTTCGTCAAGGTATTTATCTCCTGTTACTATTTTTTGTTTAGGTTTAGGAGTATTGTCAATAGCTGTTTCTTTTTGATTTTGTTGTTTTTTAATTTCATCATCTGTTAATAAGAAGATTTCAAATTGTTCTTGACTCATACATAAAAAAGCAAATTGAACATTTTCCCAACATGTGCAATGTTCAATACTTTTTACAGGTAAACCACTAGTCGCCAAATGCGTCTGTATTAATTGAAAACCTGGGCTTTTGCGCTGTTTCGCTACTATCCAGGGGATTGAGGCGAAAAAACCGTTTTTCGTGCTCCAATAACTGCAAAGTTAGATTAAATGCAAATTGAAGATCTTCAGCACATGCATTAAGTAACCATTCAGGTGCATCAATACATTGAGCCATAATTCTAGCTAATGATGCATAGCGATTTTGTGTTTCAATAGGCAATGAATCAAAAATAAAACCAACTGACATTGCTGCAATATATCTATCATATTTAGTACGCGCATCAGCATCCATAATTTTTGATGTTAATTTACATTTTTTTAATTGCCCTTGCAATTCATATTCAACATCAAAAGATAGAATCCTAGGTGTGATTTTAAATTCATCTTTTCTTTTTTTTTCTTCTGACTTTTCAACGTCTTTAATATTTTCTTGAACATTTTTAATAAAAGATTCTTGTGGGTCTTTTTTTTCTTTTTTAATTTTGCTTTGTTCGATGTCTTTTTTGATTGAGACTAAATCCATAATAAACCTCTTTTTAGTTTTATTTAAAATATAAGTATATCCATTCTAGCAATATTATAAAAAAAATATCATTTTTATTCTTAAAAATAAAAAAAGCGTCATAAAGACGCTTTAAAAACAAAAAATAAAGTAAAAAGAAAAAAATAAAAATTAAAAAATATTAAAGATTAGCTGAATCTTCACCTTCATATCTAACAAGATATTCAGCATCAAATGTAACTTGAACACCCATTAATGAACCACGATCAACAACAATATTTTGTGAAGAAATACGACATCCATGAACGCTGTATATAATATTTGGTGAAGTAGATGATGCAGTACCAGTTGCTGAGTCAACAATTTCTAACACAAAAGGTGCCTTATTTAAAACATTTGCAGTTCTATCTTTCAATGTTTTAGTTTCAGGTGAAGTTGCAACTTCAGAATGAAATTCTGTATTAACAAAACCATTGTCATCAGTTGTCACAAATTCGCCACCTGGCACATCTGAATATCCTTTAATATCTTGATTGGCACCAATTCCACTGATTGAGGAATTAAAAATTCTAATTAAAGAACATGAACCGGTAACAGTACGACTGATAGGTGTAATTTCACGACTATCAATATAACCTAAACTTTCAACACGTCCATTGAGTGTTGCTTCTGTGATATTGATGCCGGTTGCATAACCTACAACAATACCATTAATTCTAACTTTTGCTTTAGCACCTGTAATTACGTTTGCTGGCATTTTATTCTCCTATTGTTGTCACAAAAGCTGTGAGTTTAATAAAGTTTAAAGGATTAGCAACTGCTAAATCAAAATCGACGAATATAGTATCACCGCTTAAACGTGATTTAACATTTCTAAAATCCTTGATGACATTGGATGTTTTTTGGAAATCAAGTCTTTGTTTAGCTAAAGAATCGATTAGGCTTAATTTACTTGAGTTAATTGTTTCACCAATTTGTAATGATAAAAAGTTTTGTAGATCTGCTAAACAGGTACTTAAACTTTCACGAGCACTAACTTCAGTATTAACGCTAATATTATCTGCACGATAGGTGGTTAAGGCCCTTACAACTTTAGTATCACCTGTAAAGACTGCACCTGATTTGGAAACAACTGTAATACTCTTATTGATTGCATCTTGAATTACTTCTGAGTTATCTCTATCCCAAGCTTGATATGTTTCAGTAACATTTAATAATTTATTATTCAAAGGTGTTGCAGCTGGTAAATCACCTTGCATACACATTAAAAGGAATGCTAAATATTTAGGTTCAGAACCATTTACTATACTACTCTTAAATCCCTGTCCTACAATTGAGATATAAGGTGATTTAGCTTGTAAAACATAACTTGAATAAATTGATGATAAAGATAAATCTTTGGCAGCACCAAACCAACCATTACGATATTTAGCTAAACTTTCACATTCATCTAAATGTGTTTTAAATTTCAATAAAACAGCAGTTGTATCATCGAAACAAGTAATAATTTGAAAATTTTGATCTTTACAAGCAGCAAGTGCGCTTTCATAATCATCATCATCAGGTTCAGTACCATCAGAACCTACAACAGGAGAAGTTCCTAATGCACTAATCTTTTGATCAGGTGTCCCATTAGCAGGTACCGCAATTGCAGTAATACTACCATGAGGAACTCTTCTATTTTCAGATACAATTTCAGCTGTGAAGGGTAATGATTCAGCACCTAAAACATTGATTGCATCGATAATACCTTGGGTAAAAGCAGTTAATGTAATTTTACCATTTTGGGCAGTTTCAGTTGGATCAGCATCACTACCTGGTGCCATTAATTCATCAAGGTTTTTAGGTTCAATAATTAATGTATTAACTGATGATGGGAATGTTGCAAAATCTGTGTCACCAGGAGCATAAAATTCACCAGTAGAAATCAAAGCTTCAAATAATTCATTTAAGGTGCTAAATGCTGTAAGAGCTTGATTTAAAACTTCAGTGCCAGATCCATTTTTTACAATGACTGAACCGTTTTTAATTTTTACTGTTGCACCACCTGCATCTTTGACATATAATTCAATAGGATTTTTATAATTCGAATCCATAACAACAGTTTGTGTTTCACCACCTAAAGCTTTACCTTTAATAGTGAAAATATTATCTGCACTTTTTGTTAAAGAAACAGTTATATCTTTTCCTAATTTACCCCAGATTTTAGCTTTAAGTTTAATCAAATTACCAGCAGCATTATCACCATACAATGTACTTGAAATAAAGCCTTGTGATTGAGTACTAACTTGCGCATTTACAAAGGTTAATGTTTTTGAAGAAGTCCCAAATTGATTTTGAGGTGTAGCATTTCTCCAAAGCTTATTAAGATCTTTGATAGGGGCACTGGGACTTGGAATGACTGATTCTAATGTGACATTTTTTGCTATTCTATAATCTGATGCACTTGCAGGCTTTAATTGTGGGAAAGCCCCAACCACACAAAGATTTTTTTCGCCTAATTGCACTGTACCTGAAGTGTCTATTCTATATGAGCTATAAACCCCAGGAATGCTTGTTATCGCGCTGTTTATTGTAATTGAACTTGGCATATTACGTAACTCCATTCGTTTTATTTTAATTATGCTTTTTAATTTGTTTTATGAAAATTTATTTATTTTAAATTTATCATAATATAGTTGGATTTAGTGTCCATGGTAAATCAACAAAAGTATTTGTCGAAGTTTTAACGATTAATTGTGACTGTGCTGTATAAGACAATTCACGATTATAGATTACACCACCTGCGGCTGTTGGTATTTCTAAAGGTCTAAGATCACGTGATTGAATATATCTAATATCAGAATAACCAATATCTAAAAATGATTTTTTAAATAATAACAAAATACCTCTAATTATACGATGTAATAAACGAATATCAATCATTTCATTTGAAAAAACTTGAATTTTACACTCTTGATTATTTAATTCAGTAAATGTATTATATCCTGGTGCACCAATATTACCTAAAAATGCTGTATTATCTAATTCAGCTTCATTTAAAGAAATAGAAATCAAAGGGAATTGTTTTGTTTCACGTGTAAATGCTGCATCAATTTGAATTGTATCATAAATGCTTACTAATCGATTATAATATTGTATTTGTAATGTTGTTCCAATATCATTAAATAAACCTTTAAAATCATTTTGATTATCTTTGTAATATTTTAATCCGTTTTTAATGCAATGCAAAATATGTAAATCTAACATTTTAATCTCCTTATGATAATATTAGTTTAGCTTTTGCTTGTACTAATAATTCTTGTGGTGTTTCAACAGATAATGTTGTTCTATTTTTTAATAATGTATCTCTAATTGTATGAGGATGCTCAATAATCACATATTTAGGTTTTGTGTAATAAGCAACTGAATATTTAGTATTAAGTGCAGGTGGATTTGGAGAAGTACCTTTTGTCCAATCAATTTTACCATCAGTAATACCAAAATGAACACCTTGTACTCTTTCTCCGTTTAATGCTGCATTTCCATTAATATCAGCAATATGTAAGTATAAAACACCTAAAGTTAAATCACCTGTTTCTAAACCTAAAGTTCTTTCTACAATTGTATGTGATAAAGCTTCTACATTAGAGGCTGTTTTCTGTTTAACTTCACGCCAAATTAAAACTGAATTCTCAATTTCAAAATGATCACCATAAGAAGGTAAATGTTCAGGTAATAATGTTAAATTGATAATTTCATCTCTCACTTGTCCAAAACTACCAATTTTAACCTCACCTGCTGAAGATGTACAAATTGCCCTAACTATTTGTGGAGAATGTAATATTACACCACTTCCACGACATACTGGACAATCATGACGATGTTCACCTGCCTTTGCATCAACATCAGTCACATCTCTAAGATCTAAACCATATTGCCTTGTATCCTGATGACAGGGACAGTGTGCTGATTGAGACCATTTAACATGTAAACCTTTTTGAACAATTAATTTATAAAATTCATCAACACGAAAATCTACGCGTGTTTTATTTTTTTGTTTTTCAGTCTCAGCTATTGGAAATTGCATTATAATACCGCCAATCCATTACGAGCATATTTCTGACGTAATGCATCCATCATATCATTAAACTGTCTTTTATAATCCAAAATACGAGCACCATACCCTGCATTAGTAGCAGAAGCTGTGGTTGCAATTTGTTGTTCTAACCCATCCACCCCAATACTGAATTGTGCAATACCTGCCCCTGCAATAAGATCCCCAGCTATATCCAAAGGTAACATACCTGCAATGTATGAAATAGCTTTTAACATTGCTAAAGGAACGGTATGTACTTCCCAATCTACAATAACAGGACCATCAACGCCAGGTTGATTTAATTTAATAGTAAATCCATCATTTGAAATACCAGTGTTAATTGCTCTGGCAGTAGTTGCCTTTGCAGGTGATGCAATACGACCATCATCAGTAATTGTAAATTTAAAATTAGGCATATCAACAAATGTTTCATTTAAATCAATATGTAGTTCAGTTTCACCGACTGGAATAGTAGCAGTGCCTTTTCTAAAATTAAAACCAGCTTGATATGATAAATCAAAATAACCAGGAACCCTTCTGTAATAGGTGTAATTACTGATTGGGTCAATTAAAAGTGGAATAGAATTATTAAAGGTAAAGGCTCCCATAGATTCAGCAGTAGGGATTAAAGCGATAGAAGAAATAACTTCTGAAGTAATATTTACCCATGAGATTGGGATTGTAGCAGGTGGATAATTACCATAACTAATCTGAATGGAATTAACTTTTTTTAATGGCATTTGATCTAATATCATTGGCCACCAAGCTCTACGATTATCTGAGGCTGCATCATGACGTTCAGATTTAATATCTTGATGATCAATCACAATACCTAATTCAGTTTCAATCATATTGATTGCACCATCAATTGCCATTTGATACATTTCGTCTGGAAAAGGATCTCCATTATCTAATGTTAAATCAACACCTAATGCAGTTGTCTTTTTTAAATAATCTATTGTTAATATATCTCTTATTCCAAAATCGGCCGCCATGTTATCTCCTTATTTGATGTCTAAATTCATCCAGTGATATCTAGTTTAATCCAGATTGAATCGCGTGGATATTTTTTAATATTCTATAACGTTTCTATTTTAAATTCATCTGATGCGTTTCTGTGATTATAAATAAATACGGGACAGTTTAGCTGCGGACAGACTAATTCTTACCACAGGTTACTGTCCCTACATATTGTACATATTATATTGTTTATGATTAAAACAATTTTTTTTATTATGCTAATCTATCAGCCAATACATTTCTTAATACAAAATTCTTCTTAGGAGTCTTTACAACTGGAGAACCGAATAACATCAACATAAATTGTTGTGCTGCAGATACAGAAGCAAGAGGTTTACGCAAGAAATCAAGTAAACGAGCAAATTCAATATTATCTTGTGTCATTTGACCAATAACAACATTACCGCAACCTACTTTATTATGGCCCCAATCTTGGAACTTTCTTACACCAGCACCATAACTATTTGCTGCAGCCTTTGCCAAGCTAATTTCTTGAACTAATACACATGTAGAAGCAGCGCCACCTTGTTCTGAACGATAAACTCTAACATAAGAATTTGCATCTTCAACTATTCTTGCATTAATCCAAGTTTCATCAAATAAAAATTCAACAACTTGTGCATTTGATGGATTAATAGCACCACCAGCATCAGCATTACCTAAACCAGTAATAGTAATAGGAGCAGAATAACCCTTATTATTAACAGCAACTAGTTTATAAATAATAGAAGAACCATCAAAAGTAGCACCATCAGTAAAATTAGCAGGAGAAGCAACTTCAGCTACAGTAACATTTGCACGAACCAAAGCAGGAATACCAGAAGCACCGGTACTAGCAGATGGAGCACTAAATTGATTATGAAGGAATGTAGAACTAATTACAGGTACAGGTCCCATAGGTCCCATGATATGAATATTTGGACCAGCGCCATAAGTTTGAACGCCACGATCACCATAGTTAACAAGCATCATAGAATCATGACGACCATCAGCAATACTATCTCTAATTAAACCAGAATAAATCTTTGGTTCACACATAATAAAATCTGGCTTACCAAAACGTGGTGAAGAAGTAAGTTCACCAAGAACTGATTGTAATGTTTCAGGATTTAATGCAGCACCAGCATGATCTTTTTGATTTTGGCTGAGAGCTCTTAAACCATTTTCTTGTAATGCACCATCACGAGAAATTTGTTTGATAAGACCATCAAAACCAAGTACATTAGTATCTTCATTACCGTGGAAGAGTTGACTTTCAACTTTACGGAGAAGAGATAAAGTACCACGTTCAGTTTCTTCAGCAACAGCATTTGGATTAGCACCAATGATACCAACTAAAGAAGCAACATCAGAAATTTGACGACGTTCAGCCATATATTTGATCTTGACACTCTTTCTTTCATAAGAAGATTGAGAAGTACCGAAATCAGAAGAAGAACCACCACCTTCTTGAATGAATGGATCTAAATCAAGACCGTGTTCATTAATAACAGCATATTCATGTAAGGTATTGGTAACTTGAACTTTTGGAATCATTTGCCAGAGCTTAAGATCATTTAAGGTAAAAGTAGCTGAAGCTAAGGTTTGTTCAATAGATTGTGGAACGAGAGGGGCAAGAGCACCAGCACCAGCAGTAACTGCAGCATCTTGATAACCAACAGAACCGGCAGCACCTGGATTAAATACACCACTGATACCAGCTGGAGCAGAAGCCTTAGCAATTTGAGATTGATAAGCTACAGCGTTTCTGCGTAATTGTTCATTGAGATTTGCAAGTTCATTAACTTGCACTGTTTGATTAATGTCGAACATAATATATGTCTCCTATGATTTATTTCTTATTGATAATTTGTTTGATAATGGATGGATGAACGCCAGATTCGAGTTGAATAACAGCTTTTCTGAGTTCTGATTGACGTGAATTGCTAGAGGCCTTTTTCATTTCTTCATGTAATTGTGAGAAAAGATCCCCAATAGTTTCAGTTTTTTCAACTTCAACAGTTTTTACAGGTTCTTCAATTGCAACAGCTGATTTACGAATAGGTTCATCAGTCACCTTTTCAACTGTCTTTTGAATTTCTTCTACTTTGGCATCAAATTGCTTATTATTATCTTCTAATTTAGCAGTAATCGATTTTTCAATATCAGCCAAATTAGGAACATTTAAAGCATCCAATTTAGCGGAGAGTTGTTCGACTTTTTCTGTGAGTGAAGAAATTGACTTGTGTAAAGATTCAATTTGTTCAAAATTAGATTTAACCAATGCATCAGCCTTTTCTGCAACAATTTCTGCAGTTTTCTTCTCAAGATCTAATTGACTTTTAACTTCGCCAATCATTTCTTCGAGTTTTTGATTATCGATTGTCATTTGTAACTCCTACGTTATGTTTAATATATATAATGACGTTTGTATTTTTATAAAATATTTTTCAAAAAAATGTTGTATTTTTTTATTTTTATAAATTTTAAAAAAAAATATATCTTTTTTAATTGTTCTTTTTTAAAATTTATTTCATTTCTGCAGGTAAACCTTTACCTTCAGTAATTCTTTCTGCCACTTCTGCTACCACACGATAAAACATTTTCATATATTCATCTTTAGATAAACCAGGATAACGTCTCATAATGGTAGTTAAAATTTGTAAAGCTTCTTCATCACTGAATTTTAAATCAGCTTCATTTTCCAAATTTTCATAAACCGGTGCATGAATAGTCATATCAGCATTGGCAACATTAATATCTAATGAAGGTTTTGAAATTTCTTCATAAGATTTTTTGGCTGATTCCATTAAACTTGATGACATAGGTTTTTTATATTTCATGGATTCTTGAATTGAAGACCAAGCCATTTGAATTTTATCTTGAATTTCTTTCATTTGACCTGACATATTTTGCATCGATGCTAATTGTGATTTAGTTTCTAAATAATGATAAACCTGATGAATGTAATCACAACCAATTGTTAAATGTGATTGTAACCATTCTGGTAAATTATCTTCAGCCTTAATCATTTCCAATAAATCATCAATATGTTCTTTGGTCATTAACAATTCTTTTAATGCCCAAACCCCATCATGATCTTCTTCATATTCACTCACATCTGAAAAATCCATTTCATGTTGTGGTTCATTTTCTGCTTCTTCTGATTGCATTGCAGCATCCATAATTGTTGGACTCATTGCGCTATCCATAATTGCTGCTGATGCTTTTTCTATTTCTTGTTGCATTTGTGCCTCCATTGATTTTAATAATTCTAATACACTATCAGGATTTGCTGGTGATGCAACCAAAGAAACATTTAAAATTTTAGCTTTGGTAATAATTGCAGGATTTTTTTTATCACGTTCCTCAACTTTACCTTCAACACTAAATCCTAAACCACGATCTGATTTGGCTTTCTGCATTGCCTTGCATACTGAAATTATGTCTTGCACTTTGGACATATCACTAAATAAATAACCTTCCATATAGTGTGCAGGTTTTCCTTTATACATGCAACTAGAAACTTTAGTAGGTGCACCTAACATATTTTCAGCACCCTGCTTGTGTTCGCTATTAATGTATCCTCTTTTTAAAAAATATGAAAAATCTAAACCATCTTGTTTTAGAATTTCACCTTGGGCATCAACAGATTCAGTTGAAATAATGCCTTTAATATATATACGCCCATCATCATTTTTATCTGATTTAATTAAATCAAAATTAATAGGCATAAATTGACTAAAATAATTTTTATTCATTTTTTGTTTCCTCATAAGGTATGTCAAGAGCTTCTTGCAATGTTATACTATCATTTATGTATTTTTGTAACTGTATCATTCCATCTCCACCTAAAAGCCAGAAATCCAATTTATTTGGATCATTCCTATGCTTTAAATTATTAAAACAGAATTCAAAATCTGATAAATAAAGTTTGTCATTCTTCAATAGTTTTTCTGCATTTTTTGCAAGTTTTGGAGTATGATATTTATTTTTTGTCTGTTTTAAACCGTATTTCAATGCTTTTACAATTTGTTGTTTAATATTATATATTGCTTTATCATTAATTATTGCATCAGATTCAATTGATTTTTTTGCATTTAGATGTTTATCCCACAAATGTTTGTCAGCTTTACGAGCCCCAGATTTAGCATCAAACAAAAAGGCATACACTCTAGCAATAGCCCATTGTTGAGCAGTAGCTCCTGGAATATGACCTGAAGTTGACCAGGCTTTTAAACCTTTATCATATACTTCTTCAATAATATCTTTTGCAACGCCACTGACTTTTGAAGCTGCTCTAATAAATTCTTCTTTAGAATTATCTTTGGTTTCTTCTCTTACTTTTTGTGCCCCTTCAGTTTTTGTATATTTGGAAGGTTCTGTTTTAGCATCTTTATCACCTGGAAGATCTTCATATAGCTGAGGAGGTTTAATACCTTCTTCTTTTCTTTCTTCAATTTCTTTTTCACGTTTAATTTTAGTTTTTTCATCTAAACCTGTGAAATATTTTTCAGGATGACTTTGACCATCTTTATCATAATCAACTTTTTTCTTTTCAATAATTTGTGCAGCTTCTTCTTTAGCCTGTTTTAATAATTCTAAAAATGACATTTAATTAAACCTCTAATTCATCTAATTGTGATTGTTTTCTTTTTATGTAATCTTGTTTTTTAAGCCATGATGCACATTTATGTTTTGCTAAATTACCTTTATTTCCTTCATAACCACAACCATTTGGACAAGGATATTTAATTGCATTAATACGTCGATTTGTTTCTGACGTCGCAGGATTTGATTTACCTTTAT
>Ga0129333_10003155_pt1 | contig 15386 bp, 13 predicted proteins | sample CPB6_08_DNA_FD_94474 | JGI IMG/M metagenome (GOLD analysis project Ga0129333, IMG submission 94474) | Freshwater to marine salinity gradient microbial communities from Chesapeake Bay, USA - CPBay_Sum_0.6_0.8_DNA | ecosystem: Environmental > Aquatic > Marine > Coastal | place: USA: Chesapeake...
CGACCCGCACCGGCTCGATCGATTGGTCGGTGAAGATGCTGACGAGCGCCAGGTCGCGCTTCAGGTCCCAGGCGACCACCTGGCCGGCGACGCCCCGCGGACCGCGGGCGCCGAAGCAGTCGACCTCGATGCGGCCCTTGCCCTGCGAGTCGCGGAACACGTGGCCACATGTGAGGATCAGCGCCTCGCCCTGGCGGCAGTCGATCACGGTGCCCGTGGCCCATGAGACGCCCGAGGCGTCTTCGACCCGCATCCGGGCTGTGGCGGCAAGGAGTCGCTGTTCGAGCGCGGCGCGGCTTCCAGTCTCCACGGCGGCTGCCACCGGCATCACCGGTGACGCGGTCGCTGCCGGTTCAGTGATCGCGGCGAAGGGCGCGGCCGGGCGCGGCATGGCGGGCTCGGTGGTCGTCTTCCGTGCCGGAGCCGATGGGGGAGGGTCCGTCGCCAGGTGGGCGTCGGCCGCAGCGACCGCAATGGGCATGCCGGCGATCGGCAGCGGCTCCGTCGCCGGGGCGGATGGAGCCGCCGGCGCCGCGCCGCCCAGCGGGGCGGCCGCTTTTGCGAGCAGGTTTTCCAGTTCACCGCGGGTGGTGGCGCCGTTGATGCGGCCGACCTCATGCCCCTTCACGAGGAGCACGTAACACGGCACGCCGGTCACCCCGAACCGCCGCACGAGGTCTGTCTCGTGATCGACGTCGACGTGCCGCACGACCCATCCGGCGGCGGCGACCTCGGCGACGATCGGTGCCATCTGCTTGCAGGGTCCGCACCACGACGCCGCGAAGTCGAGCAGGAGCACGTCGCCGGACTGGGCCGCCGCGACGGGATTGGCCGCGGCAGGACGCGCGAGGCCGCCGAGGCCGCAGGCGGCGAACCCGGCAGCGATCAGAAGCAGACGCATCATCGGTCACTCCACGGATCTGGGGCGGCGTTGCCGTCGCCATCGCGGGCCACTCGGGGCCGGCGAGGGGCGGGATACTGCCCGCGGCACCGGGGGGCGACAAGCCCACTTTCGTGCCGGCATGCTTACCCAGTCGGCCGGCATTCCCTCGATTCCCCGTGGCTTTCTACAATCCGCTCGATTCCTCCCCTTCCGTCCGTGCAGTTCCCGCATGCCTGTCTCTCCCCGGCGCCGCATTCTCGTCACCTCGGCGCTGCCGTACGCCAACGGGCACATCCATCTCGGGCATCTCGTCGAATACATCCAGACCGACGTCTTCGTGCGGTTTCAGAAGCTTCGCGGTCACGAGTGCGTCTACGTGTGCGCCGACGACACGCACGGCACGGCGATCATGATCCGGGCCCGTGCGGAGGGCCGGAGCGAGCGGGAACTGATCGCGGAGATGCGGGCGGCCCATCTCGCCGACTTCGCGGGCTTCCAGGTGGAGTTCGATCATTACGGCAGCACCGACAGCGACGCCAACCGGCGACGGTGCGATGCGATCTGGCGGAGCCTCCGCGAGCGGGGGCTCGTGGTGAGCCGCGAGGTGAAGCAGCTCTTTGATCCGAAGGCGGGCGTGTTCCTGGCAGACCGGTTCGTCCGCGGCGGCTGTCCGCGCTGCCGGGCGGCGGACCAGTACGGGGATGCCTGCGAAAAGTGCGGCGCCACCTACGGCCCCGCCGACCTCATCGACCCGGTCAGCACGCTCTCCGGCGCCACGCCGGAGGTGCGGTCGGCGGAGCACCTCTTCGTGCGGCTCGAACCGATGCAGGGCTTTCTCCGGGAATGGACGCAGACGTCCGCCGCGCTCGATCCGCGGATCGCCAACTATCTCGCCGGCCACTTTCTCGGCGAGCCGCTCCGCGATTGGGACGTGTCGCGGCCGGCCCCCTATTTTGGCTTCGAGATTCCCGACGCCCCCGGCCACTATTGGTACGTGTGGTTCGACGCGCCGGTGGGCTACATCGCCGCCACCGACGAATGGTCGGCGGCGCGTGGCGGTTCGTGGCACGACTGGTGGACCCGCGGCGGCACGAATGCACCGGCGGCCGAGATCCACCACTTCATCGGCAAGGACATCACCTACTTTCACACCCTGTTCTGGCCGGCGATGCTCGAAGCCGCGGGTCTCGTCCTGCCGACGAAGGTGCGAATCCACGGGTTCCTCACCGTCAACGGCGAGAAGATGTCAAAGGCCCGCGGCACCTTCGTGCTCGCGCGGACGTACCTCGAGCAGCTCGACCCAGCCGCGCTCCGCTACTACTACGCCGCGAAGCTCTCGGGCGACATTGACGACATCGATCTCAACCTCGACGACTTCGCCGCCAAGGTGAACTCCGACCTGGTGGGGAAGGTCGTGAACCTCGCCAGCCGCACGGCCCGCTGGCTCGAGGCCACGGGGCTCGCCGACCGCTATCCCGACGACGGCGGCCTGTTCGCCCGGGCCGCCGCCGACGGGGAGGGGATCGCCGCCGCCTACGAGGACTGTGACTTTGCCCGCGCCATGCGGATCGTGATGGCGGCGGCCGACCGCGCCAACGCCTACGTCGATGTCGAGCAGCCGTGGAAGCTCGCCAAGCAGGGGCCCGCGGCGGCCGAACGGCTCCGGGACGTGGCGACCGTGGCGCTCAACCTCTATCGGCAGCTCATCGTCTATCTGGCCCCCGTGCTCCCCACGCTCGCCGCGGAGACCGCCGCCCTCGTCGGCGGCCCGATCCGCTCATGGGACGAGTCGAGTCGGCCACTCGTCGGCCTGCCGGTCGCCGCTTTCAAGCCGCTCGCCAGACGCGTCGAAGCGAACCAGCTCGACGCCCTGTTGGCTGCCTCGCTCTCCACCAGCGGGCCCGCCGCCGCACCATCCGTTGCCCCCTCCACGTCCGCAGGAGCCTCCACCGTGACGACCGATTCCGCCGAACCCCTGGCCGCCGAGCCCCTCGCCGCGACCTGCACAATCGACGACTTCACGAAGATCGATCTCCGCGTGGCCCGGATCGTGGCGGCCGAGGAGGTGCCCGAGGCGAAGAAGCTCCTCAAGCTCACGGTCAGCCTCGGCGGCGATGCCACCCGAACCGTGTTCGCGGGCATCAAGGGTTTTCACGAACCGGCCGCGCTCGTGGGTCGGCTCGTGGTCGTGGTCGCAAACCTTGCGCCGCGGCAGATGAAGTTCGGGCTCAGCGAGGGGATGGTGGTGGCGGCCAGCGGCGCGGGCGCCGCGGGTGTCTACCTGCTCTCGCCCGATTCCGGTGCCCTGCCCGGCATGCGGCTGCACTGACTTCACGGCTGAGGGGCCATCCATGGCCCCCTCAGCCGTGAATCGAGCATGGTGAAGCCGAAGGTTCACCATGCCGGGTTGGCTCGCCCTCCGGGCTTGCGTGGCGAGGGGCTGCCCGTGCCCCGCGAGCCGGCGTATGCCGCCAAGCGAAGCCAGGATGGCGAAGCGCAGGCGGCATCCGAGTGAGCGACGGGCAGGATGCCCGTCGCGAATGTCCGGCGACGGGGTGCGGGCAGCCCCGAGCGGTGTGACAGACCGAGATCCCCATCGCTTACGCGATTGGGCTTCCTTCTGGCGAATGTCCGGCGACGGGGTACGGGTGACCCGAGCGGCGCCCGGCCTGTGCGGCGCGCGGTATGATGACCCACAGGAAATTCGGGGCAGGAGCCGTCACCACCATTCAGCGGAGGTCTGCCATGGCCAAGACGATCGTGTTTCCCACCGACTTCTCCACCGCCAGCGACGCGGCCCTCGAACACGCCGCCGCGCTTGCAAAGTCCACGGGAGCGTCGCTGCTCATCGTGCACGTCGAGGAACCTCCGCTCGCCTACGGCGGCGGCGAACTCTACTACGGACTTCCCGAGCCCGATCCCACCAGGATTCTCGCCATGCTCGAGGACGTAAAGCCGAAGGATGCCGCCGTGCCCTTCACCCACCGCCTCACGATGGGTGATCCCGCCGGCGAAATCGTGCGGATCGCCGAGGACGAGCGGGCCGAGATGATCGTGCTCGGCACCCACGGCCGGACCGGCGTCACGCGGCTTCTGATGGGGAGCGTCGCGGAGGTGGTCGTCCGCCGGGCGCCGTGCCCGGTGCTGGTATACCGCGAGACGCCGGCGCGGCTCGCGAACGCGAAGGCCGCCGCTCGGGCGTGACTCGGCACTCCGCATGACGGCCCGACCGATCCTCGAGCTCCGCGCCCGGATTCGCCGCGGCCTGCGCGACGTCTTTGAGCGGCGGGGCTTCGTCGAGGTCGATACGCCGGTGCTCTCGCGGGAAGTCCTGCCCGAAGCCCACATCGACCCGATTCCGGTCTTCCTCGACGGCGACGACAGGCCACGGTTCCTGCAGGCGAGCCCCGAGGCGCTGATGAAGCGACTGCTCGCACGCGGTGCTGGGCCGATCTACCAGTTCGCGGAGTCGTTCCGTGCCGGGGAGCGAGGACGGCAGCACGACGTCGAGTTCTGCCTGCTGGAGTGGTACGAGCCGGGCAGCACGCTCGACGATGCGGCCGGCCTGCTCGCCGCGATCTGCACGGCAACGCTGGGCAGTCAGGGTCTCGAACGACTGACATGCCGGGATGCCTTCACCGCGCACGCCGGCGTTGATCCACTCGCGTCATCCACCGCCGATTTGGAGTCGGCGGTCGCGCGACACGGCGTGGTGACACCTGCGCCGGCCGTTGGAGCGTCGGCGGCGGACCGGTGGGACCGGGCGTTCGAGCTGCTTCTCGCCGAGGTCGTGCAGCCGCGGCTCGGCCGCGGCCAGCCGACCATGCTCATCGAGTGGCCCGCATCGCAGGCGGCGTTTGCACGACTCGACCCGCGGCATCCGGAGGTGGCCCGGCGGTTTGAACTCTTCGTGGAGGGCGTGGAACTCGCCAACGGCTGGGAGGAGGATCCGAGCCGAGAAACGCTCGCAGCACGGATCGAGGCGGCCAATCGCGCGCGGGCGGCCGACGGCCGTGACGTGCTCCCGGTTCCGGAGGGGCTGCTCAGTGCCCACGGCCGGTCGATGCCGGAGGGCGTGGGCGCGGCGCTCGGCTTCGACCGGCTGGTCATGCTCACGGCTGGCGTCGATTCGATCGCCGCCGTGCGATGCTTTTCCGGTGAGGCGTGAGCGTCAGCGGTCGATACTGGCTGCCACGATTCGCCACTGCTCGACGGAGCCTGTGGTGCCGCGCACTCGCCGGGGCACGACCGCGAGTCGCAGCATCGCGTCGGGATCACCGCACGGCGACAGGTCGGCCTGGATCACCCACGCCCCGTCGTCGGTGCCGGCCGCGGCTGCCTTCATGATCGGTGGCCGCGATGCCGTGCAGCCGATCACGGCCTTCACGGCGGTCAGTTCGGCGAACCGCTTCAATCGTTCCGACTCGAGCTCCTCGTGCTCGAGGTCTGGCGGTAGCGACGACGCAGGCAGGACCGTGGCCGTGCACAGGTTGAGAGCCTCGGAGGTCCGCCCCTCGCGAACGGCATCGATCCAGGCCTGGGCGGCGGCCGTGGCCCGTCCGGCCATGATCCAGCGGTCGACGAGCACGCCGGCGATCGCCTGCCCGCCGAACCCCACGGAGAGGGCGAGGGCGGCGAGGGCGGCGAGCCGTCCGGCCTTGCGGGCTCCGGGCCGGGCCACGTCGGCGAGCGCCGCACACGAGAGGGCGATGCCGACGAGAGGCAACGCCCACGCAAACCTCGTCACGACCGCCAGCGCCGAACAGCATCCTGCCGCCAGGGCCGCCACCGCCAGCGGACTCACCGGACGGTAGTCGGCAACCGCATCGATGGGCGATTCGACGGCCACGCACTCACCGCCTCACGCGGAGTTCGGGCTGCGCCTCGAGTTGCTTCCGCCGTGTCGCATACCGGACGATGAAATCGGCATCCTTGTCAAACGCGTGCTCCGGGCGGCCGAACGGGCCGTGGAGTGTCGAGCCGCGGACCCACTGCAGCCAGCATCGGTCCGGGGCGAGGCCGAAGAACATGCGGCCCTCCGGCGTCGCCTGGATGACGTCACGGGGCACGGCGGCCGTGTGCAGCGTGGCGGCGGTGAAACAGACGACGATCCAAGCCGTGGCTGCCGCCACGACCGGGCAGCCGAACATCTCGACCGGCTTGCGGAACCGGACCTTCGTTCGTGAGACGCGATCGGAGGTTTCCCGGAGCGCCAGGAGGATGATCGCGAACAGGCCCCAGATGCAGAGGAAGTCGAGCAGGTAGTCGTAGCTGGACAGGCCCCGTTTCATGAGGAACGCGACGAGCGTCTCATACCACGCCGTGGCGAACGTCGCAGCCGCGAGAACGTTCAGGAGCATGACGGCCGAGCTCCACAGGCCCTCGCGCCACAGGGCGAAGGTCACCACCAGAAAAAGGCCGAGGAGGAAGAAGTTGATCATGGTTTTTTCTGGGTTCTCTTAACGCCGGCCGCAGGCGTCTGCTGCTGTGGCTGGGGCGTCGCGAACACGCGCTGCACCTCGTCGATCGACGTGACGCCGTCGAGCACCAGCGCCTTGCCGGCCTCGACGAGGGGCGCCATGCCGTCCTGCAGGGCCGCCTTACGGATCGTGGCGGCGTCGGTGCCGGCAGCGATCGCCTTGCGGACGGTGGCACCACTCGCCAGTTCGAAGATCGCGACCCGCCCGAGATAGCCGGTGCCGCCGCACAGCCGGCAGCCATGGGGCGACGCCTTGCGGATGCGGCCACGCTGTTCGGGCGTGAGTTTCAGGTGAGCCAGCACCTTCGGCAGGGGCTCGGGGTCGGGCGGATACTCCTCGCGGCATTTCGGGCAGAGCTTGCGGACCATCCGCTGCGAGACCGAGCCCACCAGCGTGGTGGCGAGCGTGTTCGCAGGCACGCCGCACTTCAGGATCTGGGCGATGGCATCGACGGCGTCGGATGCCTTGAGACTCAGGATCACAAACTTGTCGTCGGCCGCCAGTTCCAGCACCTTGACGACGAGATCCTTGTCACGGACGTCGCGGGTGACGATCACGTTCGGGTAGGTGCGGAGGACACCGTCGAGCGCCGCCAGCGGTGTCACGCCGGTACGGGCGTCGTAGGGAACCGGCTTGACGTTCTGGATCTCGCGGGGTGGTGACGCGGCGTCTTCGATCGAGATGAAGTCACGGAGCAGCCTGTCGGCGGAGAGCAGGATAAGGTCAAACGTGGTCGTGAGGCCGGAACCCGGTGGCGACGAAACCAGGATCAGGCCTTTCTCGACCGCCGTCAGGCCGACGAGTTTCTCGGCAAGCGGCGCCGGCATGCCCAAGTCGGGAAGCTTCTTGAAGATCGCCGCCGGCGGGTCGATCTTTACCACCAACTGTTCGCTGGCGGGCTGGCGGGCGACCGAAAGCCGGCAGTTTCGCGGCTTGCCATCGACCTGCAGCACGAAGGGCGCTCCCTTCGCCTCCTTGGCGCCGACGGGGAGTCCGCAGAGTGTCTTGATGGCCGCCGCGACCGCCTGCCCAACCTCAAGACTCGATTTGGGCGCCTCGACCCAGGAGTCCTTTTCCCTCCGGCTCCGTGGCGGCTGACGGATCTTGGCCTTGTCCCAGACGCCATCCACCTCGTGCCGCACGCCCATGCCAGCCGGTTCGAGGTCGATGACGAGCGTGTTGGCCCGGGCCATCACGGCGCCGAGCATCGTCTTGCGGGCCTCCTCGAAGCCGGGGAGTTTCGTCGCGGCCTCGAGGCGGGCCGCGTTCTCCGTCGCGTCCTTGCCGCCGGCCGCGGCGAACTCGACTTTGGGGATCAGGTCGGCCTCGTCGAAGCCCGCGTCGATTTCGACGCCAAGCGGGGCCAGCAGGCCAGCGACGATCCGCCGGCCGTGGCCGACGGTCAGGATCCGTTCCGAGGGAGGCAGGGCCTTGTTGCGGATCACGGCATAGACAATCGTCGGCGCCAGCCAGGAGACGATCATCAGGGCGATGCCGCCGAGGGCCGACGGAATCCACCAGGCGATGATCGCGGCCAGGAACATGGGCAGGGCGCAGACCATGCCCCAGAAGGCGGGCTGGCCTTTGTGCTTGGTGGCATCGCGAGACACCCAATCGACCGTGCTCATCCACGCCAGCACGCAGAGCCACCAGGCCACGGCCGGGGCGATCGCGAGGCCGCCGCCCCCGCCGCGGCCGTCCCAGCCCTGCGGCAGATGCTGGGGCCAGCCGGCGGCATCGGCCAACGCCGGAGCCGCCGCGAGCGCGGGCACGGCGGCGAGGATCGCCCCGGCGAGCGAGGCCGTCGACGGGACGACGCAGCGGCGGTTCCGCATCACGACACCCCGATTCCCTTGAGCGCCATCTCCAGGGCCTCGCGGTTGGGCGCGATTTCCATGGCATCGTTGCGGTCGATCAGCTGCTGATCGATGAGGCTCTTCAGGCTCTGGGTGAAGTCCTGCATGCCGTCGCGGAACGATTTCTTGATGTGATCGGCGATCAGGTGGTCCTGTTCCTCGAGCACGTACTTCCGCACGAGGACGTCGAAGAACATGACCTCGCAGACCGGCACGCGGCTTACGCCCGGCTTGATCGACTTGAGCAGTTTCTGGGCGATGATCCCCTTCATGTTGAAGGCGATCGCGCTGCGGATCGATGCGTGCTCCTCTTGCGGAAAGAGGTCGAGGATGCGGCCGATGCAGCTTGAGGCGCTGGCGGCGTGGATCGTGCCGAATACGAGGTGCCCCGTCTCGGCGGCGTGGATCGCCGTCTTGAAGGTCTCCACGTCGCGAAGCTCGCCGACGAGGATGATGTCGGGATCCTCGCGGACCGCGTGCTTCATCCCGATCTCGAAGTTCTTGACGTCGCTGCCGATCTCCCGCTGGTTGATCAGGCACTTGTCCTCGGTGAACACGAACTCGATCGGGTCCTCGAGGGTGAGGATGTGCTTGCGGTAGGTGCGATTGATGTAGTTGAGCATCGACCCGATCGTGGTGCTCTTGCCGGAGCCCGTCACGCCGGCGAGCAGCACCATCCCCTGGTCGAGCACGCAGAGCCGCTCGATGCTCTCCGGCAGGAAGAGGCCCTTGAAGTCGGGGATCGTGTTGTTGACGCGGCGGGCGACCATGCCCATCGCCCCCTGCTGGGTGAGCAGGTTGACGCGGAACCGCCACTTCACGCCATCCACGACGCAGGTGTGGGCGAAGTCGACGCCCCCCTCCTCCTCGAAGATTCTCCGCTGCCGCTCGCTCATGATCGGCATGCAGAGCTGCCGCATCCGGGCGTCGTCGATCTTGGGGTGCTTGAGCGGCTGGAGCGAGCCCTTCACGCGGATGATCGGCGGCTGGTCGGCCTTGAGGTGGAGGTCGCTGCCGCTGAGCTTGACGAGGGCTTCGAAGAGCCGGTCGACCTCGTACTTGTAGCCGTTGGAGGCGACAGGCTTGGCGACGTCACTCGGCGCTGATTCGATCGTTGACATGGCGGACGCTGATCGGAGGGGACGAACCGAACGCTAGCGGGCGGGTCGGACGGAGATGCCGCGGCGGGCGAAGAGATCCTTGACCTCGCGGATCGTACACTGGCCGAAGTGGAAGATTCCAGCGGCGAGCACCGCGTCCGCCCCACCGAGTTCCACGGCATCGGCGAGGTGCTCGGGGCGGCCCGCCCCGCCGCTGGCCACGACCGGGATGCCGACCGCCCGGCTCACCGCCGCGGTGATCTCCAGATCGTACCCCTCACGGGTGCCGTCGCGGTCCATGCAGGTCAGCACGATCTCGCCGGCGCCGAGCCGTTCGACCTCCCGTGCCCAAGCCACCGCCTCGAGCCCCGTCGGCACGCGGCCACCGTTGACGAACACCTCCCAGATCTCACTGCCGTCCCTGATCACCCGCTTGGGGTCGATGTTGACGACTGTGGCGCAGCTGCCGAGGCGATCGGCCACGGCGGTGACGAGGTCGGGCGTGCGGACGGCCGCCGAGTTGATGCTCACCTTCTCGGCGCCCGCCTGCACCAGCCGCGCGGCGTCGTCGAGCGTGCGGATGCCACCGCCGACGGTGAACGGCATGAACACCGTCTCCGAAACGCGGCGGACGACGTCGAGCATGATGCCCCGGCCCTCGTGGCTCGCCGTGATGTCGAGGAACACGAGCTCGTCGGCTCCCTCGGCCTCGTACCGGGCGGCCACCTCGACGGGGTCGCCCGCGTCGACGAGATCGAGGAATTTCGTGCCCTTCACGACCCGGCCGCGATCGACGTCGAGGCAGGGAATGATCCGCTTTGCCAACACCGGGGTGGTTCCTGGAAGTCAGGTGGGGCGGACGATCCGGCCTTCGTCCGGGCTCGACGCGGTGGCGTAGAGTCGTCGCGGAATGCGGCCTGCGAGGAAGGCGAGCCGGCCGGCCTGGCAGGCGGCCCGCATCGCCGCCGCCATGCGGACGGGATCCTTCGCGTGGGCGATGGCCGTGTTGAGGAGCACGCCGTCGGCGCCGAGTTCCATCGCGAAGGCGACGTCACTCGCGGTGCCCACGCCGGCATCGACGATCACCGGATACGTCGGATCACCGTCCTTGAGGTACTCCAGGCAGATTCGCAGATTGTTGGCATTGAGCACGCCCTGGCCGGAGCCGATCGGGCTGCCGGCGGGCATCACGCTCGCGGCGCCGAGCCCCTTGAGCCGCTTGGCGATCACCGGGTCGTCGCTCGTGTAGACGAGCACGGTGAACCCGTCGGCGACGAGTTTCTCGGTGGCCTCCAGCGTGCCCACGGGATCGGGGAGGAGCGTCTTCGTGTCGCCGAGCACCTCGAGCTTCACCCACTCCGACGTTGCGGAACCCATGTCGCGGAGGAGTTCTCGGCCGAGCCGGGCCACGCGGACGGCGTCGTCGGCGGAGTAGCAGCCGGCCGTGTTGGGAAGGAGGGCGTACCTCGAGGCGTCGAGGTGGTCGAGGATGTTCTCGCCCGCCGCGTTGACGAGTCGCTCGCGGCGGACGGCCACGGTCACGCAATCGGTGCCCGAGACATCCAGGCTCCGGGCCATCTCGGCATAGCTGGCATACTTGCCGGTGCCCACGACGAGGCGGCTGGCAAGCGTGATTCCGCCGACGACGAGCGGTGCATCGTCGAGGGTCGGTGTCGCGGCGGTGGTGTCCACTGGACTCATAAGGGTTTCCGGTCAGCCTCCGCCGACGAACGTCACGATCTCGATCCGCTCGCCACCGACGAGCATGCGGTCTGCGAGTGCCGCGCGGGGGATCACGTCGCCATCGACCTCGACGGCGATCGGGCGTCCGGCGAAGCCGAGTGCCTCGATCAGGTCACGGAGCGAGGCGCCGGCGGCCGCCGGACGGGCGACGCCATTGACCGTAACCGTGAGGTCACTCGCGGAGGAGGTGTTGCCGGCAGGCATGCTACTGGGCCTTTTCTCCACCGCCGCGGGGCTTGGCGATGTCGAGCGGAACAAACTCCAAGACCGCCTGCCTGGCGCCGGCCGATGCCTGCTGGGAGTTCCAGGGAATGCCGTAGGCCACCGTGACACCGGTGGCCGCGTCGGTGACGTACAGCACCGACTGGGCCAACCGGCCGCCGGCGGCTCCGCCGAGGTTCGCGACGCCCGGGACGAGGAGGAACTTCGGCGTCTTCACCTTGCCCGGCTTGAAACCGAGGTCCTTGAGAACATTCCACCTGTAGGTGACACCGAACTTTCCGGCGTTCTGATTGAGTACGCTCCCTGTCAGGTCGCCGGTCTCGAAGTCGAGCACGAAGAAGCCCTCGATGGACGAGTCCATCGGGGCCGTGCAGACGGCGAACGATTCCTGCGAGAGCGAGGTCATCGCCGCGACGCGCGGAAGCGGCGACTCTGGCCGCCGACCGTAGCCGATCAGGGTGCCGGCGGCCACCGCGACCAGGACGATGGCCGCGGTCGGCCAGTGGCGGGATGGGAGCGAAGGGGGCATCGGCGAGACTCCTTTCAACGGAATGACGATCCAGGGGCGACAAATGGGTGGGGGCGGTGCCGGCCGGCGTCACGGCGCCGACGGAGGTTTTTGAACGACCGAGAGCCGGAACTTGCCGAGGGCATGCTGCCCGTCGGAGTACTGCTGGTCGAGTGTGATCGTGATCGGAGCCCCGGGGGGCAGGCTGGTTTCGGGGTGCACCGTGAAGAACGCCTCGTGCGGCTGGCCAATCCCGCCGCCGACCGCCCAGCCGGTTTCGGCCTTGTCATCGATGGCCGTCGCGGCGGCGTGTTGGGCCTGCTCCAGATCGGCCCGCGCCGCGGAGAACCGCACGGGAGTCGGCGTGTCAGCCGCCCCGGGCACGCCCACGAGGACCGCGAAGGTGCTGAGCACGAAGTTGCCGTTGCCGGCACGGCCCGGTCCCTTCATGGGAAGGGCATCATCGGTGAGCGTCTCGAGGCGGAATGCCGTCACCGTGCCGTCCGGGGGCAGCACCGCCTTGAGCGTGTAGGTGTCTCTGGCGAGCGTGCCCGTCACCGTCACCGTGCCGTCGGCGGCGATCGCCCCCGCGGCACCGGCCATGCTCGTGAACGCCACTGGGACGAGCTGGCGAGGCGCCGAAGCGGCCTCAGCCGCCGGCGGTGAAGTGGCCGCCGGGGACGGTGCTGGCGGAGGAGGCAGCAACTTCGGCGCCGGAGCCGCCACGCGTCTGGCGCCTTTGTGGGTTCCGACGAGCAGCGAGTTCGCATCTCGAGCGAACGCCACCGTCCAGACGCTCGACGCCGCCTTCTCGGGCCCCTCCTGCTCGCCGCGGGCGGCTGTGCCCCAGAGTTTCACGGCGCCGTCCATGCCGCCGCTGACCAGCCGCGAACCATCGGGCGCGAAGGCGAGCGACGTCACCCAATCCTTGTGGCCGGCGAGCGTGGCGAGTGGTTTGCCGTCGGCAGCAGCCCAGAGCCGCAGTGTGCGATCGGCTCCGCCGCTGGCGAGGGTCTGGCCGTCGGGCGAGTAGGCGACGGCCCAGATGGCGTCGCCGTGACCCTCGAGCTTCGCCTTCTCAGCGCCATCGACCGGATTCCAGAGCTTCACGAGTTTGTCGCTGCCGCCGCTGGCGAGCGTCTGGCCATCTGGCGAGAAGGCGAGGCAGGTGGCGGCGCCCGCGTGGCCGGCGATCGACTTCACCTCGGCACCCGTCGTCGGATCCCAGAGCACGACGGCCCCATCCTCGCCTGCCGACGCCAGCCGCGAGCCATCAGGCGAGAAGGCGACCGCACGGGCCCAGCCCTTGTGCTTCTTGAGATCGTGCTTCGGCTGCCGCGTGGCCACGTCCCAGACTCGCACGAGGCCGTCGTAGCCGGCCGTGGCCAGGAGTATTCCATTCGCCGAGAACTTCACCGCCCACACCGCCGTGGGATGTCCCACAAACTCGCCGATCCGCGACCCGTCGGCGGCCTTCCAGGCGACGACCTCGCCCGGCCGGTAGAGCAGGCTGTCGCCTCCGGCGGTCACGATCGTCTGGCCGTCAGGGGAGGTGTCGGCGGCGATCACCCAGCCGGTGGAGTCGGCGAGTGTCGCACCGCCGGCCTGCTTTGCTCCGACCGACTCGTCCGCGATCGCCGCACCGGCCAGCGCAAGCACCGACAGGACCGTCGGCGACCAGAGACGCACGCGGAGAGTGGGTTTCATGCGGTGACGATCGAGCGTGAGCAAGCGGCGGTTCCGAGACGAAGAGTATAGTTGCCCGCGAACCGCCGAATCCATCGCCCGCGGGGAGTTCGGCAGCGAAAACGTCGAGGAGTTCATCCCATGGCACAGGCGTCCGCATCCCCCCGCCGCTCCACCGCGAAGAAGGCCGTGCTCATCGCCAGCGGCGACCTTCGTGAGGAGGCCAATCGCGTCTGCTGGCCGGCACAGCAGGCGATGGAAAAGGCGCTGGCCGCAGCGTTCGCCCGGGCCGGCTGGACGCTCGAACGCGGACATTCGGTCTCGCGGAGCCGGGGGCACGGCTTCATCGCCGGCGCGCGTGAGGGACTCGACGTGTTCTCGAAGATCGACCCCGCCACGCCGCTGGTGGTGGCCGAGGCGGTCTGGCAGTATTCGAACCACGTGCTTCCCGGCCTGACCACGCACACGGGGCCGATTCTCACGGCGGCCAACTGGTCGGGGCAATGGCCCGGTCTCGTCGGCATGCTCAACCTCAACGGCTCGCTGACGAAGTCGGGCGTGGCCTACTCGACCATCTGGGCCGACGACTTCGCCAGCCCGAGCTTCGAGCGGCACCTCAGGGCCTGGCTCGACATGCGGACGATCCACCACGACACGAGCCATGTGGTGCCCTTCGAGAACGTCCGAATGCCCCGCGATCTCGCCAAGGAGGCCGAGGGGCTCGCGGCCGACCTGCGTACGAAGAAGGCGCTGATGGGCGTGTTCGACGAAGGCTGCATGGGGATGGAGAACGCCATCATCCCCGACCGGCTTCTGCACGCGACCGGCGTCTTCAAGGAGCGGCTCAGCCAGAGCGCGCTGTATCACGAGACGATGCGAACGAGCGAGGCCGAGGCCCGCGCGGTGCTGCGCTGGCTGGAGAAGGCCGGCATGCGGTTCCACTTCGGCCGCAACGAGGCGACCGACCTGACGCGGACGCAGGTGCTGCTCCAGTGCCGGATGTACATCGCCGCCCTGCGACTAGCCGACCGCTACGGCTGCGATTGCATCGGTATCCAGTACCAGCAGGGGCTCAAGGACCTGCTGCCGGCGAGCGACCTCGTGGAGGGCATGCTCAACGACTCGAAGCGGCCGCCCGTGACGGCCGAAGGCTCTGCCCGCGTGCTCTTCAAGGGCAAGCCACTCGTTCACTTCAACGAGGTCGACGAGTGCGCCGGCCTCGACGGCCTGCTCACGGAGCGGGTTCATGCGGCACTCGGCGAGCCGGTCGAGAACACCCTCCACGACATCCGCTGGGGCGACTGGGACGCCTCGCACACCACCGATCACTGGGTGTGGGTGTTCGAGATCTCCGGGGGCGCGCCACCGGCCCACTTCGTGAAGGGCTGGAAAGGGGCCGAGGGTTTCCGGCAGCCGCCGATGTACTTCCGGCTCGGCGGCAGCACGCTGGCCGGCGTGAGCAAGCCGGGCGAGATCGTCTGGAGTCGGATCTGGGTCGATGGCTCCAGCGGGACGGAGAAACTCTGCATGGACATCGGCCGCGCGGAGGTCGTGTCGCTGCCGGCCGAAGAGACCCGCCGCAGGCTCGAGGCGACGACGAAGCAGTGGCCGATCATGCATGCCGTCACCTACGGGGTCTCCCGCGACCAGATGATGGCCCGGCACAAGGCCAACCACGTGCAGGTGGCCTACGCGAAGGACGCGGCCGCAGCCGATCGCGCGGCTCTGCTCAAGGCCGCCGTGGCAAGGAACCTTGGCATCGAGGTCTCATTCTGCGGCACCCGCGGCCACGGCGCGACGGCGGCCGTCCGCTGGGACGCCTGAGCCGTCCGTTCTTCAAGAAGCCCAATCGCGGAAGCGATGGGGATCTCGCCGCCGCACCGCGAGGGGCTGCCCGTGCCATGTCGC
>Ga0129333_10003159_pt1 | contig 15377 bp, 17 predicted proteins | sample CPB6_08_DNA_FD_94474 | JGI IMG/M metagenome (GOLD analysis project Ga0129333, IMG submission 94474) | Freshwater to marine salinity gradient microbial communities from Chesapeake Bay, USA - CPBay_Sum_0.6_0.8_DNA | ecosystem: Environmental > Aquatic > Marine > Coastal | place: USA: Chesapeake...
CAGGTCAACTACGCCGAATACCTCGCGCACAACCTCGCCGTCGCGTCGGAGTACATCGACGGCACCCTGCTCCTCCCGGGCGAGGTCTTCTCCATGAATGAGAAGACCGAGAATCGCGATCCCGTCGGTGGCTACATGGAGGGCTGGGTCATCGGACCGGGTGGGATCTTCCGCCAGGCGCTCGGTGGCGGACTCTCCGCCGCCACGACGACGATGTGGTCCGCGGCGTTCTACGCCGGTCTCGAGCCGGTCGAGGTGCAGGCCCACTCGGTCTACATCTCCCGCTACGTGCCCGGGCTCGAGGCGACGGTCGCGTGGGACGGCTTCGACATGAAGTTCCGCAACGACACGCCGTACGGCGTCTTCATCACTGCCGAATCCGACGAGACGTCGATGACGGTGCGGATGTACAGCACCAAGATCTACACAAAGATTGATGCCGACGTCGGCGAGCGCTACGGGATCACCAGGAACAACAAGATCTACAACGAATCATCCACGTGCTCGGCTCAGACCGGCGGTCCCGGCTTCACTATCGACGTCGATCGCATCTTCTACGAGGGCGATGTGGAGGTGCGGCGCGAGACCTTCACCACGACGTACCGCCCGGCCCCCCAGGTGGTCTGCGGGGAGAAGCCCGACAAGAACAAGGACAAGGACAAGGACAAGGAGGACGGAGGGGACCCGGCCCCCGAGCCCACTGACGCTCCGACCGAAGAGCCGACGGAGGAGCCGGGCGACGGACCCGGAGACGCCCCGATCGAGGGCGAGTCGGTCGCGACGCAGGCGCTTGGTCCCATCCGCGGGACGTCGCAGCGCTAGGCCGCGGGCCCGGACGATACGGTGGCCCCGGCGTCACCCGGCGCCAGGCTGACTCCGGTCGCCAAGCAGGACGGCTCCGCCGTACCGGCCGCGACCCGGATCGGTCCGATGCGAGCGGCGCCCAGGTGCCGCCTGAGTTCGAAAGGCCCTGCGGTGACCTACGTCATCACCTTTGCCTGCGTGGACGTCAAGGACAAGTCCTGCATCGAGGAATGCCCTGTCGATTGCATCTACGAGGGCGATCGGATGCTCTACATCCAGCCCGACGAGTGCGTTGATTGCGGTGCCTGCGAGCCGGTCTGCCCGGTCGAGGCGATCTACTACGAGGATGACGTGCCTGAGGAGTGGTCGGACTACACCGCGGCCAATGCCGAGTTCTTCGCCGACCTGGGATCTCCCGGCGGAGCGGCCAAACTGGGGGCGCAGGAGTTCGATGCCGCCCTGCTCGCCTCCGTCCCGCGCAAGGAGTCGGAGAGCTGAGCGAGCCTGCTCGGAAGGGCTCAGCCGGCTCGCTGGACCTGCCTGACTTCCCCTGGGATCGCCTCGCGCCACTCGCTGCGCGCGTGCGCGAACACCCCGGACCTGCCGATCTTTCCATCGGCAGCCCTGTCGATCCGACCCCGCTGATCGTGCAGCGCGCTCTCGCCGACGCGGCCGACTCACCCGGCTATCCGACCGTCGCGGGTCTCGACACCGCCAACGTGTCTTTCGATGCCTGGATGCGACGCCGCGCAGACGTGCGGTCCGAGGAGATCGGTGTCATCCCGTCCATCGGCTCTAAGGAGCTCGTCGCCCTCCTGCCGATGCTGCTCGGGCTCCGACCGGGTGATCGCGTGGTCGTGCCTGAGGTCGCCTATCCGACGTACGTCGTCGGCGCACTTGTCGCCGGCTGCGATGTCGTCGCCTCCGATGATCCCGATGCTGTGCGAGGGGCCAAGCTCGTCTGGATCAACACCCCGGGCAACCCCACGGGTCGGGTGATGTCGACCGAGGAGATCCGCGCCTTCGTCGATGCTGCCCGCGAGCACGGTGCGGTGCTGGCTTCGGACGAGTGCTACCTGGAGTTCGGCTGGGATACGGAGCCGAGCTCCGCGCTCTCGGCCGGTGTCATCGGCGACGATGCGACGTCCGTGCTCGCCCTCCACTCACTCTCCAAGCGCTCCAACATGGCCGGGTATCGCTATGGCGCGATCGCCGGCGACCCTGCCCTGGTACGCCGGCTGTTGGAGATTCGCAAGCATATCGGCCTCATGACGCCCCTTCCTGTGCAGCGCGCCGCTGAAGTCGCGTGGGCTGACGATGAGCACGTCCAGGAACAGCGGGCGCGCTACATCGCCCGGCGCAGGGTGCTCGCGCCCGCCCTGGAGGCGGCGGGATTCCGCATCGACCACAGTGAGGCCGGCCTCTACCTGTGGGCGACGCGTGACGAAGACTGCTGGGAGACGGCGGCCCACCTAGCCGAGCGGGGAATCCTCGTTGCTCCGGGTGACTTCTACGGCTCCCGTGGCGCCCGTCATGTGCGCCTGGCGCTCACCGCACCAGATGTCGTGATCGCGGGAGCAGCTGAGCGCCTCGGCGCCTGACGAGCCCGGGGGAGGGCTGCCGGCGTACGCGGGATACGGTGGGGCCGCCGAGCCCCTTCCGGGTGAGACAACCGCACGTGAGGGGCCACGGCACCGTTGACGGACCCCCACGAAGGGTCCACGGGCACTGGAGGTAGCCGCGTGAGTGATGTCGTCCTGAATTACCCCGGCGGCGAATTGCCCTTGGAGCGTGCCCCCTCCACGATCGGGGAGTCCGGGCTCGACATCAGCGCGCTGCTGGCCACGACCGGCGACGTGACCCTCGATCACGGCTTCGTCAATACGGCGGCCTGCTCATCGGCGATCACCTACATCGATGGCGACAAGGGCATCCTGCGCTACCGCGGATACCCGATCGAGCAGCTCGCTGAGCAGTCGACCTACCTCGAGGTCGCCTACCTGCTCATCTACGGCTACCTGCCGACTGCCGATGAGCTGTCTGACTTCAAGTTGCGCATCAAGCGCCACACGATGCTGCATGAGGAGCTGCGGGCGTTCTTCGACGGCTTCCCGCGTGATGCCCATCCGATGCCGGTGCTGTCATCGGCCGTCTCGGCGCTGTCGACGTTCTATCAGGACTCGCTCGACCCGTTCGATCCTGAGCAGGTCGAGATGAGCACCATCCGCCTCATGGCCAAGTTGCCCACACTCGCCGCCTACGCCTACAAGAAGTCCGTGGGGCAACCCTTCATCTATCCGGACAACTCACTCGGCTTCATCGACAACTTTCTGCGCATGACGTTCGCCGTCCCCGCGGAGGAGTATGTCGTCGATCCCGTGCTGTCTAAGACGCTCAACATGCTCCTGCTGCTGCATGCCGACCACGAGCAGAACTGCTCGACGTCAACTGTGCGACTCGTGGGCTCCTCCCACGCCAATCTCTTCGCATCGGTGTCCGCCGGGATCAATGCGCTCTTCGGCCCACTGCATGGCGGTGCCAATCAGGCGGTGCTGGAGATGCTCGAGGGCATCCACGCGTCAGGTGGAGGTGTCAATACCTTCATCCGCCAGGTCAAGGATCGCCAGGACGGCGTGAAGCTCATGGGCTTCGGTCACCGGGTCTACAAGAACTATGATCCGCGCGCCGCGATCGTCAAGAAGGCCGCGTATGAGGTCTTCGCTGCCCTCGACGTCAAGGACCCACTGCTCGATATCGCACTTCGCCTCGAAGAGGTCGCGCTCGCCGACGACTTCTTCATTTCGCGCCGGCTCTATCCCAACGTCGACTTCTACACCGGCCTCATCTACAAGGCTATGGGCTTTCCGACCCGCATGTTCACCGTGCTCTTCGCCCTCGGTCGATTGCCGGGCTGGATTGCGCAATGGCGCGAGATGATCAACGATCCCGCGACCAAGATCGGCCGCCCGCGCCAGGTGTACGTCGGAGATCCGCTGCGCGACTACGTCCCCATCGAGGACCGCTCAGCCTGATCTCACTTCCGCTATCCACGCCGGGGCGCGTTGAACGCGGATGGTGGTCGCCGAGCGGAAGGCCCTGCTAGTCGGTGGCGTGGAGTGCGGCGTTGAGACCACCCCAGGTGCCGCTGCGCTGGACGACTTCGAGGGCGCCCGTCACCGAATGACGGCGGAAGAGCAGGTGGGGCAGGCCGGAGAGTTCCCGCGCCTTGACGATCTCGCCGTCCGGCAGTGTGATGCGCGAGCCGGCGGTGATGTAGGTGCCGGCCTCGACCACGCAGCCGTCGCCGAGGCTGATCCCGATGCCGGCGTTGGCGCCGATGAGGCATCCCTGGCCGACGCTGATGACCTCCTGGCCACCGCCTGACAGCGTGCCCATGATCGACGCGCCACCGCCGATGTCGGAACCGTCGCCTACGACGACGCCCGCAGAGATGCGCCCCTCGACCATGGAGGTGCCCAGCGTGCCGGCGTTGAAGTTGACGAAGCCCTCGTGCATGACGACGGTGCCCTCGGCAAGGTGTGCTCCTAGGCGCACACGATCGGCATCGGCGATGCGCACGCCGGAGGGTGCGACGTAGTCGATCATCCGCGGGAAGCGGTCGACGCCGAGGACGACCAGGTGCTCGCCGTGCGTGCGGGCGCGCAGCCGGGCCGCGGAAAGCTCGTCAAGGGCGACGGGGCCGCGCGTCGTCCAGGCAACGTTGGGCAACAGGCCGAAGATGCCCTCCAGATTGATCGAGCGCGGCTGCACCAACCGGTGTGACAGCAGGTGCAGTCGAAGGTAGGCATCGGCCACGTCTGCGGGGGGTGACTGCAAGTCGGTGATCTCCGTGCGCACCGGCCGGACCTCGACGCCGCGGACATCGTCGGTGCGGGCGGCCGCGTCGAGGCCGGGCACGGGGGGAGGCTCAACTCCAAGGGCGGGTCGCGGGTACCAGACGTCGAGGATCGAGCCCGCGCTGAACGTCGCGAGGCCGACCCCGGCTGCCGATGTCGTCATGGTGTGACGCTATCGGATTACCGGGACCGGCCTCCGTGGGTCGAGCGAGCTACTTCTTGACGGCCTCGACGTCCATCTCGAGCTTGACGGTGTCGCCGACGAGCACGCCACCGGTCTCGAGTGCGACGTTCCACACCAGGCCGAACTCCTTGCGACTGATCTCAGCCTTGCCCTCGAACCCGATGCGGGTATTGCCCCACGGGTCCTGGCTCGTGCCGAGGAGTTCGAACTTCACGTCGACGGGCTTGGTCACGCCATGGATCGTGAGATCGCCGGTCACGATGAACTCGTCGTCACCCTTGGCCGTGACAGCGGTGCTGTTGAACGTGAGGGTGGGGAACTGCTCGACATCGAGGAAGTCGGCGGACTTCACGTGAGCGTCACGCTCGTCGTCGTTGCTCGAGAAGCTCGAGGCGACGATGGTGAGCTGCGCGGAGGACTTGGCCGGATCAGCGCCGTCGAGCGTCATCGCGCCGGTGAACTCGGAGAAGCCGCCGCGCACCTTGGCCACCATGGCGTGACGGGCGACAAAGCCAATGGCCGAGTGGGTGGGATCGATCTCCCAGGTGCCCGTGGTCGCAGCGAGATCGGTGCTCATGGACGGTCCTCCAAGGACGATTGGGCCGGCGGGCCGGCGATGTAGTTGAGAATGCAATCACATCTCCAGTCCGAGCCCAACCACGTCGCCGGTCTAGGCCCTGTGAGAGCCGTCGGCGCCCATATCCGCGGGGCCGCCGTGTCCCGGCCCTCCGTGACCCGGGCCACCGGCCCCCGGCCCTCCGTGACCCGGGCCACCGTCCCCCGGTCCACCGCGTCCCCGGCCCCCTGCCCCGTCACGGCGCTCCTGGAGCTCAGCAGCCTTCTCGGGCGACAGGGCGTGGACGCCCACCGCTGTGGCCGTGCCTGCGTCCACCGTGGCGCGCACGTGTACGAGGTCGCCGACCTCGGGCGCGCCCTCGTCGCCCTCACGCTCGAGCCGGGTCTGGTCATCGACGACGTACGTCGACGTGTAGCCATCGGCGCTCTTCACCGTCAGCGACGTCGCCGTCGAGGAGGTCACCTCACCGTGCTGCATGCGTACGGTGATGAAGTTGCCCTCGGCATCCTCGGCGACGCCCTCGCTGTGAAGCAGGGGCCCGCCTCGGCCCTCGCGCATCTGGCCCGGACCGGCGCCGGGGCCCTGGTCATTGCCGTGGCCGTCCTTCACTCCGCGCTCACTGTGGACCGGCGCGGACGGCTGACCGTCAGCGGCGAGCGCCATCGTCGCTCCGGTGACGGTGCCGGCCCCGAGTGCTACTGCGGCGACCACGGCCGCGATACGTGTCTTGGTCATGTCAGTCCTTCCCTGCCTGGCCGACATCGCGGGCGCTGGTCGCCCGCCTCCCTCGGCTCGCCTTCAGCGTGAACCCCGTATGTGAGGCCGGCGTGCGAGCGGCGTAAGGGACAGGTAAGGATGGACGCATGGCGGGCGGGCTCATGGGACTTCTCTTCCTCATCGTGGGAGTCGCGGTGATCGGAGGGGCTGCTCTGCTCATCGCCGGTCGCTGGCGCGATGGGCTTCCCGAAGTGCCGCCCGACGGAGAGCGTCCCGCGTCGCTCGGTACGCAGGTGGCGGTGGGTGAGATGACGATCGATGACATCGACGACGTGCGCTTCGAGCAGGCACCGCGCGGATATCGCATGGACGAGGTGGACCAACTCGTCGATCGGCTCGCGCAGGAAATCGAGGCTCGTGATGAGGAAATCGCCCGCCTGCGAGGCCAGACGCGCCCCGACTCGTGAACGAGGGGGCTCGGGAGGGCGAGGACGGACTCCTGCGCTGTCCCTGGGGTGATGGGCCCGCTGACTATCGCGACTACCACGACACGGAGTGGGGCAGGCCGATCCATGGCGATGCCGCACTCTTCGAGCGCCTGTCGCTCGAGGGGTTCCAGTCCGGACTGTCATGGTTGACGATCCTGCGTCGACGCGAGGGCTTCCGATCCGCCTTCAGCGGCTTCGAACCGGTCACTGTCGCGGCGTACGACGAAGCGGACGTCGATCGACTGGTGGTGGATGAACGGATCATCCGTCACCGGGGCAAGATCGAGGCCGTCATCGCGAATGCGCGCGCACTCGTGCGCTGGCAGGACGCCGAGGGCGACGGGGTGCTCGATGCCCTCATCTGGTCCGTCGCTTCACCGCAGCCTGTGCCGCGGACGATGGCGGACGTGCCCGTGGAGACAGAGGCCTCCCGAGCCTTGACGCGGGAGCTGAAGTCTCGCGGATGGCGCTTCATCGGCCCGACGTCCGCCTACGCCGCTCTCCAGGCCGTGGGGGTGGTCAATGATCACCTCGCGGACTGCCACGCACGTGTGAGGCCGACCCGGCCGTCGGTCGATGACCTCAATAGGCGATAATGGTCACTTCCGCTCCCACGGAAGGGGACACCATGGCTGCCATGAAGCCGAGGACCGGTGACGGTCCCATGGAGGTCACCAAGGAGGGCCGCGGCTACGTCATGCGAGTACCCCTCGAAGGTGGTGGCCGCCTCGTGGTCGAGCTCAATGCCACCGAGGTCAAGGAACTCGGCGACAAGCTCATCGCCGCCATCCCCTGACCATCGTCGACACCAAGGCCCTGATCCCCATGGGGACGGGGCCTTCGACGTGTGGGCCTTCGGGAGGCTAGTCCTGGACGGACGCGAGGACGATGCCCTCGCCTACCGTCATCACCGTGGCGATCCACTCTGGGTCATCGCGCAGGTGCTGGATGAGGTCACGGCGTGCGGGGAGCGTGCCGTCGGCATCGAAGACGGGTGTGATGACGATGCTGCCTCCGGGGCGCAGGAGTCGACGAGCCTCGGCCAGCAGCGAGTGGCCTTCATCTGCGCCCGTTTCGGCCCCGGGGCCGATGACCACGATGTCGTAGGCGTCGTCGCTCAGCCGGGGGAGCACCGCGCGCGGAGCACCCGCGATAGCGCGCACGCGTGTGTGACTGATCCCCATGCGCTCGAAGGTGTCCCGCGCCGCAGTCTGGAGGGCCGAGTCCGGATCGACAGTGGTCAAGGTGGCATCGTCGGCCATGCCGGACACGATCCATCCGCCGGTTACTCCCGCGCCAGAGCCCACTTCGACGACGCTCTTGGCCTGCATCGCAGCGACGAGGGCGCGCAGGGCTGCGCCCACCGATCGACTCGGCGATGGCGCGCCGATCTCGCGACCGCGGCGGCGGGCTTCGGCGATCTCAGGTGGCTCCTCCGTCCAGTCGTCGGCGTAGGCCCAGGTGAGTGGGCTCGGGGGCAGGCTCGCATCGCTCACACGCGCAGCCTAGGTCCGGACGGTCCCATTCGGTAGCCGGGTGGGAACATCGGGTGGTGACCGGTCAGCGCGGCGGACAGAAGTCAGGCATGGGGCGTGGGCAGATCATTGCCGTCCTGGCCGGCGTGGCCGTTGCATCCGCGCTGCTCCTGGGCTTCCTCGGTGGGGCGCTCGGCCTGAGTGCGGCATCACTGCGCGACCGCTCGGCCTCACCACAGGTGTCCTCCGCTGAGAAGGCGTCGCCTGGTCCGGAGGCAGGCACGGAGTCAGCGACCGGATCAGGTGAGCCGACCGTCGCCGATGTCGTGCGTGCCGCACTGCCCTCGGTGGTCTCGGTGGGGGTCGATGCCGGCTTCGAGTCGGGGTCGGGTTCGGGCTTTGCCCTGACCCCCGAGTACGTGGTCACGAACAATCACGTGATCGATGCTGCCCTGGTCAATGACGGCCGCATCGAGATCATTCGCAGTGACGGAAGCCGTGTGCCGGCGGAGATCGTGGGTCGCAACGTGAGCTACGACGTCGCCGTTCTCCGCGTCGAGACCGACGGGCTGGTGCCGCTGGAGCCCCAGTCGGACGATGTGGCCGTCGGCGACTCGGTCATCGTCATCGGGGCGCCGCTCGGGTACGACTTCACGGTCACCACGGGCATCGTGAGCGCCGTCGATCGACCCGTGACCGTGGGCGAGGCCGAGGATGCGTCCTACATCAGTGCCATCCAGACCGATGCTCCGATCAATCCAGGGAACTCAGGCGGCCCCGTTGTCGATAGCGATGGTCGATTCATCGGGATGGCGTCGTCGATCGCGACGCTGGGGCGTGGCGCGGTCGCGGGCAGCATCGGGCTCGGCTTCGCCGTCCCGGCTCGTGCGGTCGTGCGCATCGCGGAGGAGATCATCGCGACTGGGTCGTCGAGGACGCCGGTGATCGGAGTGACGCTCGATCCGTCATTCCCCGGCCCCGGGGCTCTCATCGACACGGTTACTCCCGATGGAGGCGCGGCAGCAGCGGGGCTGCGTGCTGGCGACGTGATTCTTCGTGTCGGGGAGCGCACGGTGGCCAACGCGGACGAACTGGTCGTGGCTATCCGGGATCGCCTCCCCGGCGAGGATGTCCGCGTCGAGGCCCGCCGAGGCGATCGCACCTTCGAGGTCGTGGTCGTCCTGGGCAGTCGAGAGGACCGATGACCAAGCGGTGAGCCGTCCCGGGGGATATCGGCGTACGCTGAGGGCGTGTTCGACATCGGCCTGGGAGAGATCCTCATCCTCGGCGTGCTCGGGCTGCTGGTCTTCGGCCCCGAGCGCCTCCCGCGAGCTGCTGCGGATGCGGCACGCACGTTGCGCAATGTGCGCGCCATGGCCACCAATGCGCGGAAGGATCTCGCAGACTCCGCGGGTGTCGATCTGAGCGGCGCCCAGGAGGCCCTCCGTGATCTCCAGGATCTGCATCCGAAGCGGATGGTGTCGGGCATCTTCGACGATGACGACACGTCATCGGACTCGACGCGGAGCACAGGCAAGGACCAGGCCGCGCCGTCCGCTCGCTTCGATCCGGACGCGACCTAGACGCCCGTCAGCGCCCGGCGGGGGAGATATCGAGGGGTACGCCGGTGAGCCCGCGCGGCTTGCGCGCCAGCGACGTCGCGACCTCGATCAATGCCGCCGCGGCTGGTGACGAGGGATCGGAGAGCACGAGCGGCTCACCGCGGTCGCCGCCTTCGCGCAGGCGCACGTCGAAGGGAATGCGTCCCATTAGGGGCACCTGGGTGCTCAGCCCGGCGCTGAGCTGGTCGGCCACGCGCTGACCGCCGCCCATGCCGAAGAGATCAATGGGCTCACCGCAGTGCGGGCACGGGAAGCCGCTCATGTTCTCGACAACACCGGCGACCTTCTGATGGGTCTGTCCGGCCAGCATTCCCGCTCGGACGGCGACCTCGGCGGCCGCCGTTTGCGGTGTCGTGACGACGATGACCTGGGATCCCGGCAGCAGTTGGGCCGTGGAGATCGCGATGTCACCCGTGCCCGGCGGCAGATCCAGGAGGAGAACGTCGAGGTCGCCCCACCAGACGTCGGCGAGGAACTGCTGGAGGGCGCGGTGCAGCATCGGACCGCGGAACGCCACGGGTTCGGCGGACCCACCGGGCTTGAACGGCAGGATCGAGATGGCGCGGACGCCGAAGGCCTCGGGGGGCATGATCATCCCCTCGACCACGGTCGGAGCCGTCGTGAGTCCGAGCAGCCCGGGGATCGAGTGACCGTAGATGTCGGCGTCGACGATCCCGACGGTGAATCCTTGCGCGGCCATCGCCACGCCGAGGTTGGCCGTCAGCGACGACTTGCCGACGCCTCCCTTGCCCGACGTGATGGCGTAGACATGGGTCCGTGAGCCCGGGTCGGCGAAGGGGATGGACTTCTCCTCCTGGCCGCCCCGGAGGGTGCGACGCAGTTGAGCACGCTGATCGTCGTTCATCACGTCCAGCTCGACGTCCACGTGGCGGACGCCCGGGACAGAGCCCACCGCGATCGTCACCCGTTGGGTGATCGTGTCGCGCATGGGGCAGCCGGAGACGGTGAGATAGATCGCGACCCGCACCCGATCGCCGTCGATATCGACGGACTTGACCATTCCCAGGTCGGTGATGGGCCGGTGAATCTCGGGGTCCTCGACCCGCGCGAGGGCAGCGTCGACCAGGGCACGATCAATGGAGGTCATGCCCCGATGCTAGGCCCCGCCTCCGGGTCGCGCGAAACGTCCTCATCTCGAATGCGATCGGCGATCTCGTCGGCAAGGTCGCGCAGCTCCGCGCGCAGGTAGTCGCGTGTGGCCACTTCGCCGAGCGCCATGCGCAGTGCTGCGATCTCTCGGGCGAGGTATTCGGTGTCAGCGACGAGTCGATCCGTCATCTCGCGGTCCTCGAGGTACTGCACCTTGTCCCGATCGGCCTGACGGTTCTGGGCGAGCAGGATCAGTGGAGCGGCGTAGGACGCCTGGAGGGACAGCAGCAGAGTGAGGAAGATGAAGGGATAGGGATCGGGCTTGAGGTCATCCGGCGCGAAGATGTTCCACAGCAGCCAGGAGACGATGACCACCGTCATCCAGGCGATGAACTTCCACGATCCGATGAAGCGCGCGATGCGCTCGCTCAGGCGGCCCCACTGCTCGGGGTCGTACGACGGCCCGCGCAGCCGGCCCCGATCAAGGGGCTGGTCCATGCGCAGTTCGGGGCGCCGGCGCGAGGGGCTCATGAGCCGTTCCCGCTGTCGCGCCAGTCGGCGGGGAGCATGTGGTCGATGAGGTCGTCAACGGTGACCGCGCCGAGCAGGTGGTCGTCGGCGTCGACGACCGGCAGGGAGACGAGGTTGTACGTCGCGAAGTATCGGGCGACGGTCGGCACATCGGTGTCGGGGGATATCGGCTCGAGCGTCGTGTCGAGAATGCCCGACACCAGGGCCGCGGGAGGCTCCCGCAGCATGCGCTGGAAGTGGCACGTGCCGAGGTAGCGGCCCGTCGGGGTGTCCGTGGGGGCGCGCGTGACGTAGACCTGCGCCGCCAGCGACGGTGCGAGTTCGGGGCTTCGCACTCGGGCGAGGGCCTCGGCCACGGTGGCATCGGCGGGAACGACGACGGGCTCGGTCGTCATCATGCCGCCGGCGGTGTAATCGCCGTAGACGAGCAGGCGCCTGATGTCATCCGCCTCGTCCGGCTCCATGCGCTCGAGCAGGTCCTGGGCCTGCTCCGGCGGAAGTTCGGAAATGAGGTCGGCGGCATCATCGGGATCCATCTCCTCGAGCACGTCCGCCGCACGCTCGATGCCGAGCGACTGCATGATCTCGACCTGATCGTCCTCGGGGAGCTCCTCGAGGACATCGGCGAGACGATCGTCATCGAGTTCGCGAGCCACCTCGATGCGTCGCTTAGCCGGCATCTCCTGCAGCGCCAGCGCGACATCGGGCGGGCGAAGGTCATCGAGCATGGCGAGGAGGTTCTCCGCTCCCTGCTCCTGGGGGAGGGTGAGGCCGTCCACGGCTGCCCAGTCGACGATGCGGGTCTGGCCCTTGCGGCGCAGACCTCCGCCCTCGCGAATGAAGAGTTGTGTCACGTGCCAGTCGCGGTTCGGGCGCTGCTCGATGCCGAGATCGACGATCGTCACTGTTGTGGGCGTCGATGAGCGGGCGGGATCGACGAGGGTCACGCGCCTGTCCAGTAGTTCACCGAGCGCGAGCGTCTCGCCCGCCCGCTGCTGGAACCTGCGAAGGTTGACGACCCCGCTCACGACCACCTGACCGCTGTCGATTGCGGTGACGCGGGACATCGGGACGAAGATCCGGCGCCGACCGACGACCTCGACGACCAGCCCCACCACGCGGGGAGGCTGCGCGTCGGTTCGCAGGGCGACCACGACGTCGCGAACCCGGCCGACCTGGTCGGCCTTGGGGTCGAAGACTTCGGCCCGCGCGAGGCGAGCGACGAAGACGCGGCTGGGGGAGGTCACGCGGCCCAAGGGTACTCCGGCTGAGCACTGCTCCCGACCGTGCGGCTACGAGGGCCGGACACGGCTGGGCGGGTAAGGCGAGCGTCGGTAGGGTCGGCCCATGACATCGGCATCCTTGACCTCTGGCGGTGCGGCTGGCTCGACCCGGGTCGCCCGATCACGCAGGTCCAATCTCGCCGTGCCCGGTTCCAGCCCGAAGATGCTCGACAAGGCGCGCGGCCTGCCGGTCGACCAGGTCTTCATGGACATCGAGGACGCCGTCGCGCCGAGCGCCAAACCCGAGGCCCGCAAGAACATCGTCGCCGCCCTCAATGAGGGAGGCTACGACGGCAAGGTCCGCGCCGTGCGCGTCAACGACTGGACGACCCAGTGGACCTACGCCGACGTGGTGGAGGTCGTCGAGGGTGCCGGCCCCAATCTCGACTGCATCATGCTGCCCAAGGTCCAGACGGCCGAGCAGATCGTGGCGCTGGACCTCCTGCTCACTCAGATCGAGAAGTCCAATGGCTTCGAGATCGGTCGCATCGGCATCGAGGCGCAGATCGAGAACGCCATGGGACTGATCAACGTCGATGCGATCGCCGCGGCCTCGCCACGAGTCGAGACGATCATCTTCGGACCCGCTGACTTCATGGCCTCCATCAACATGAAGTCGCTGGTCGTCGGGGAGCAGCCGCCGGGATACGACGTCGGGGATGCGTACCACTACATCCTGATGCGCATCCTCATGGCGGCCCGAGCTCATGACAAGCTTGCCATCGACGGGCCCTATTTGGCGATCAAGGATGTCGAGGGATATCGGCGTGTGGCTTCGCGCAGTGCCGCGCTCGGCTTCGATGGCAAGTGGGTGCTGCATCCCGGCCAGGTCGACGTCGCTAACGAGGTGTACAGCCCGCGGCAGGAGGACTACGACCAGGCGGAGCTGATTCTCGATGCCTACGCCTACTACACGTCTGCCGAAGGCGGAGCCAAGGGGGCGGTCATGCTCGGCGACGAGATGATCGACGAGGCGTCGCGCAAGATGGCGACCGTGATCGCAGCCAAGGGCAGGGCAGCGGGGATGTCCCGCACGCAGTCCTTCACTGCTCCCGATGCCTAGGACGGCATGGGCGACTACCCTGGCGCCATGGGCGCGTCGCCATCGCTGACGAAGTCGACTGCCGCGCGCCTTCTCGGTGTCGCGCCGGATGCGGCCGCGGTCGAGGTCAAGCGAGCGTTCCGGCTCTGGGCAACCTTGGCGCACCCCGATCAGGGCGGCTCCGCCGCTCGCTTCGCCGAACTCTGTGCCGCACGCGATCTGCTGCTCGAGGTGACGCCCGCGCCGCAGGCACCAGCCCGGTCGCGGACGCCGCAACCATCGCACGAGCCAGCGCAGCCGCGACCACGCCGGCCGTGGCGCGACGTACTCGTCCGACCCACTCCCCTTGTGGCGGCGCTGCTGGGATTCACGGCGATCGTGGGCGTGGCGATGATCCTGGTCGCGGGGTCGGTCGCCGGGCCGCTCGCCGTCGCCCCGGCCGGTGTCGCGTCGGCCCTGTGGTGCGTCGCGGTTTCGCGCGCGATCCTGCGGCGTGCCGATCACGGTCACGTCATCGTGGCGCGAACCGCGGCGTGGACCTGCGTCACGGCGGCCCAGCTCCTCACGGCCGTCCTGCTGGGCCTGGCCGTCATCGAGGTGCTGCCCGTGCTCGTCCTGCCCTTCGTCGTAGCGATTGCCCTGGTCAATCCGGCCGCAGGCCTGCGGCGGGCGCCAGGCGTTAACGTGCGTTAGCCTGACCGCTCAGCGGTGGGACGGGAGGAATGATGACGCGACTGGCGCAGACCGAGGGTCTCTCGGACGTCCAGGTGGAGATCCTCAAGGCGGTGCGGGATTACGTCGACAACGAGATCCTGCCGTACGCCACTCACCTCGAGCACAAGGACGAGTACCCCGCCGACATCGTCGAAGGCCTGAAGGATCTCGGTGTCTTCGGCCTGATGATTCCCGAGGAGTACGGCGGACTCGGCGAGTCTCTTCTCACCTATGCGCTCGTGGTCGAGGAGATCGCGCGCGGATGGATGAGCGTCTCGGGTGTGATCAACACCCACTTCATCGTCGCGTGGATGATCATGCATCACGGCACGGACGAGCAGAAGGCCTACTACCTCCCGCGCATGGCGACCGGTGAGGTCCGCGGGGCCTTCTCGATGAGCGAGCCCGGCTGCGGCTCGGACGTGGCCGCGATTGCGTCGCGCGCCGTCCGCGACGGGGACGATTTCGTCCTCAACGGGCAGAAGATGTGGCTGACCAACGGCGGCAGTTCCACGCTGGTCGCCGTCCTCGTACGCACTGATGGCGAGGCCCCCGAGGGGGCGTCCGTCTACAAGCGCATGACGACCTTCCTGATCGAGAAGCCGTCGGGCTTCGGCGAGGTACGTCCCGGGCTCACGATCCCGGGGAAGATCGAGAAGATGGGATACAAGGGCGTCGACACCACCGAGTTGGTCATGGAGGATCTGCGCCTTCCCGCGACGGACATCCTGGGCGGCGAGCCCGGTCGAGGTTTCTACCAGATGATGGATGGCGTCGAGGTGGGTCGCGTCAACGTCGCCGCTCGGGCGTGTGGCCTCGCACGTCGGGCCTTCGAACTCGGTGTCGAGTACGCCCAGCAGCGGGTGACCTTCGGCAAGCCGATCGCGGAGCACCAGGCCGTGGCCTTCCGTCTGGCCGACATGGGCACCAAGGTTGAGGCAGCCCACCAGATGATGGTGATGGCGGCACGTAA
>Ga0129333_10003160_pt1 | contig 15375 bp, 19 predicted proteins | sample CPB6_08_DNA_FD_94474 | JGI IMG/M metagenome (GOLD analysis project Ga0129333, IMG submission 94474) | Freshwater to marine salinity gradient microbial communities from Chesapeake Bay, USA - CPBay_Sum_0.6_0.8_DNA | ecosystem: Environmental > Aquatic > Marine > Coastal | place: USA: Chesapeake...
ATGCCTGCAGATTGTTTAAATCCATATTCTGTTACAAAAGTAGCTGGAGAAGAACTATGCAAGATGTACTACAGACTTTACGGGCTCAGAACAGTCATATTCAGATATTTTAATGTATATGGAGAAAGACAACCAGTAAAAGGCCAATATGCTCCTGTTATTGGCATATTTTTAAGACAAAAAAACAACAAACAACCAATGACTATAGTTGGAGATGGAAGTCAAAAAAGAGACTTTGTTCATGTAAGTGACGTGGTGGAAGCAAATATAAAAGCTTCAATGCTTCCAGATAAGCCTTTTTACATAGAAAATGGCATAGCTAATACTATGTGGGATTACGGTATGGTGATCAATGTAGGAACTGGAATCTCTTATTCTGTAAAAGAAATATCTGAAATGATAGGAGGAGAATCAATTCACTTGCCGCCAAGAATTGGTGAAGCAAGGATAACTTTAGCTGACAATACTTTGGCCAAATTGGTATTAAATTGGCATCCAAAAGTAATGTTAGAAGATTGGATTAATAAAAACAAATGAGCTCAAATACCAATAATTGCCAATATCTTATAGATGTGCATGAAAAGTACAAGCACAAAGGCATAGACAAGACAAAAGACTGTCATTTATATCTACAGGAGCGCTCTTACTGCGATTACTTAACCGTACTGCCTAAGCACGGAAGAGATCGTCACTTCATGGCAATTTTAAAATCATACAATGATTCTTTGGCTAATACTGAGAACTCACATAAGATTGTCGTAGTTGAGCAAGCAGAAAATCCAGATGTTAAAAATTACTGCAAAGAAAATAATATAAATTATATATTCATCCCTAAAGGCGGGGAACTATTTAATAAATGCCTGTGCATGAACATAGGGGCATTGTCTTATGATTCAAAATATATACATTTTCATGACATAGACATTTTAATTCCGAAAGATTTCTGGCCTAATCTAAGAAAGAATATGCAAGGTCATAATTTTGTGCAATCTTTTAGTGGAAGAAAAGTAAATTACGTATCCGAGCAGTATACAAACGCTTTTTTTGATGGAATTTTTACTGCAGAACAAATAGCAAACAGAAGTGGAGCTTGGACAGTTGGCAAGTCTGGAGCGCCAGGTGGCTCAATAGTTGTAAAAAGAGATCTATTTGAATCAATTGGAGGTTTTGATCCTTATTATTTTCAGGCGTATTCGATTGAAGACCAATTTTTTCTTGACAAAATAGAAGTTTATTCTAGATTCAAGGGTTGCGACAATCCAGCTATAGAAATGTTTCACCTGTGGCATCCAAGTAACGAAAAGGCTACTCCAATACATATCAGGAAGAATGGTTTAAAAGCAAGAATGTATTTTAAAAGTTTGCTCAATCACGAAAAAATAAAATTGCTTGGCTTGTACAAAACTTCATTACAGTGCCAGTCAGAGATAATGAATGGGAAAAACAGATATGAGAATTGAAGATTTTGACAAGATATTTTGCGTCAATTTAGCTAAAAGAATTGACAGAAGAAAGGAATGCGATGAAATATTCTCAAAACACAAATTAAATGTAGAATACGTTGAGGCAATAGATGGGTCTACGATAGGAGACACCAAGGGACTTAAACCTGGAGCTGCTGGCTGTTGCCTGTCACATAAGAAAATATACTTAAGAATGAAAGAAAACCCAAACTGGAAGAAGATACTGATACTTGAAGACGATATTGAATTTCATCCAGACTTTAAGAATCTATTCTCCAAATATTATGACCACGTTCCAGACAATTGGAATCTTCTGTTCTTTGGGGGTAGTCACAACGATGCTCCTAAAAAAATAAACGAACATGTTCATAAGTTAAGAAAAACATTTACTACACATTGCTATGCAGTAAGAGATATAGCCCTTAATGAGCTTCTAGAGCAGTTTGATGACAAGAACATATTTAACTTACCAGCAGATGTGCACTTGCACAAGATACAAAAAAAAATAGCCTGTTATGGCTTTTGTCATCATATTGCATGGCAAAGAGAAGGCTGGTCTGACATAGAAGAAGGCCATAGGAAATACGAATTTTTAAAATGAGCAAGTGCAAAGTTTATTTAGACTGGGAATACAAGATAGAGCCATCTGATCTTCATGAATGGGAGAATTCCTCAATAGAAGATTGTGACTTAATAATATCAGTTAACAGGATAACAAAATTTAATAATGATAAAAGAAAAGCACTGTGGCTTTATGAGCCTAGAGCCATTTGCCCAGAAATATATAATATAGTAGAAATAAGGAACCTGCAGTACGAAATAATAGCCACTCATGTTAGTAACTTAAAATCTAAAAATAATTGCATGATAATACCTCCATGCTTTCCTTCATGGATATCTAGAGAAGATTCTTCAATTTACGAAAAAAGCAAAAACCTCAGTATGATAGCTTCATCTAAAGTGATGTGTGATGGGCATAGATATAGACAAGAAGTTGCCACTCAACTTGAAGACATCTTAGATTTATTCGGATTCGGCAGGTCTAGAAGCATAGAAAATAAAATAAGCGGTTTAAAAAACTACAGATTTTCAGTAGCTATGGAAAATAGTTCAGTGAGCACTTACTACACAGAAAAAATAATAGATTGTTTTCTCACTGGAACCATACCGATATACTGGGGATGTCCTAGCATAGGCAGAGTATTCGACAGCGAAGGCATAATTGATTTAAAATGGTTTATTAAAAATTATAAAGATTTTAATTATGAAGCAGAATACAACTCACGACAAAAAGCAATTAGCAATAATTTTCAAAAAGCATTAGAAATGAATCTAAAATCTGTAGATGGTATCAATGAAATTGTAAAAAAACTAAATACATTATGATTACTACACAACTAAATGGAAGAACTGGCAACAATATGTTTCAAATAGCAGCTGCTATAGCGGTAGCTAAAAGAAATAATGTCGAGGCTTTATACATAGGCGATGGTTCCTACATACAGGGATTTAAATTAAAGGGAATTAAAAAGGGAGACAAGAAAGCTGATTTTTTATTTGAAGAAAGAAAATTTAATTTCGATGAATCTTTTTATTCTTTAGGAGATAGGACTCATTTAGATGGATACTTTCAATCAGAAAAAAACTTTATTCATGCAGAAGATGAAGTACGAAAATGTTTTTCTTTTGATCATCATATAGTAGAAGCAGTAAAAAGATATGAAGGTGGTAAATTCAAACATTTTTTAGAGATTAACGAAAATACCGCCGTACATATAAGAAGAACAGATTACTTAAGATATCCAGATGTATATCCTGTTTTTGACGCAACATATTATGAAAGATGCTTGAATAGCATCCACGATAAAGGCAGAGTAATAGTATTCTCTGACGATATGGAATGGTGTAGAAATACATTTAAGGGAAAGGGATACGATTATATAGATCTTCCACCAATAGAATCTATGTATTTAATGTCTAATTGCAAAAATATAATAATGGCAAACAGTAGTTTTAGCTGGTGGGCAGCCTGGATAGGAAAATGCGAAAATGTCATATATCCTAGCAACTGGTTTGGAAAAAGATGGCCGCATAAAGACAAGCATCCTACTCACGAAGATTGCGTCAAGGACTTGTGCCCAGAAAGATGGAAGAAGTTCAGCTAGTCCCTGCTAGCGCCGTACCATACCAATGGATAGTTAAATCTGGTTTTAAAACCAACAGATTCTATTTTTTCTATGCACTCACACATCCTAGAATGACTGTCTTCATAGTAGTCGTGAAATTGTATTTGTATATTTCTAACTTTATCAAATAAATTATTTTCAAACATGTAAGGTATCAAATAGTATTCATAGTTTTCTATGTTTATTTGCAATACGTCTATATGTGAATTTATTTCTAAGAAAAAAGATTTTGCATTTTTTAAGTAAACAGAACATCTTTTCCTTGAATTTTGTACAGGCACGACAGAGGAGCCATCGTCGTCCATGTTCATCTCTATCTCTTGGTCGCACTCCACCGTAAGTCCAAAATTATACAGTAAGCATTTTTCTGGACTTCTAAATGTTTGAGCCACTGAATGAGAGTAAAAGTCTCCAACTGGCTCTAGTCCAATGCAATTACAATTATACATCTCATTCATTTGCTTTACCCATTTACCACAAAAGCTACCCACATCAACTACCAAGCTATCTTCTGTTAAATTATACCTGTGCAAATAGTCATGTGTATGATTGTCTCTATACCAATTGTCTAGATCTTCTATTTTCATATTATTTACTTTCTGATGTATCTGTAATTTTTAATAAAAAACTCAATACTGCTACTTAAGCCATCAGATAATTTGGTAAAAGCAAAATCAGGGAAATATTTTTTGAACGTTTCATTAGAAGAATTTTTCTTCATAATCCCCTCTGGCTTACTTTTATCAAAATAAACATTTCCTTTAAAATTCATTTGCTTGACTATTTCAAGAACTACTTCCTCTATTGTAAAAGTATTTCCTGGAGAAACGATCATAGTCTCTGGTATGTCGATGTTTTCATTAAATATACTTTCTATTATTTTTGCCAAATCTTTTATGTATATAAATTCTCTTTCAGCCTTGCCAGACCCCCATATCTCTAAGGATGTATTATTATTTTTTGCTATCCAGCATTTGTGTATAAGACTCGGAATAACATGGCCGTTCACAATATCATAATTATCATTTTCACCATATAAATTACATGGTATTATGCAGGAACTTGAAAGACCATATTGCTGCCTTAAAGACCTACTTCCCACTTCCAGCATCCTTTTAGCGTAAGCATATCCAAAATTAGTATGATGAGGCTCGCCTAAATGTAAATACTCTTCCTTTAATGGGAGAGAAGCAGAAGCTGGAAAGGCGCAGGTAGAGACAATAAATATAGATTTTTTTATCTTGTAATTCTTACAGGCATTCATTACATTTATGTTCATCATCATATTGTCAGCAAAAAAGTCATATACAAAATCGGTATTAGCCTTTACGCCACCGACCTTTGCGGCAGCATGCACAATAGAATCTATTCCATGATTTTCTATATAACTTGCTATGTTAGCATAGTTAAGTACATCTAGTGAATCTCTGCTTGGCTTATGTCCAATTGAAAGTGCACTGCCCAAAAGACCAGCACCTCCAGTTATTAGTGTATTCATTGTATAATCTCCACTTCTTCTTTTGCTAATCCCCAATCAACCTTATTAGCATAAAAGAATGGTGCGTTTAAAGATTTATTGAAAAGATGCTTGTTTTTAGATCCGTCCATTACAACTGGTTGATTTAAATGATAAAACTTCATGCCATCAACATCCTCTAAATCGCCACCATATTCGTATTTTTGAAGTAGCCTATTATGAAACTCTATGTCTTGCCATCCCCAATACGGAAGCTCCTCGTACCATCCACTACTAGATTCCCACAATACTCTATTCATTAGCAGTATGATAGACGCACCTCGAAAATCACTAGATCCGCCTATCTTGTCATGGTGTAGAGATGGATCTTTATACAGTATCGAAGAAAGCTCTTCATTGTCTTTTAAATCAGTGTACATTTCAAAAGGAACATGAAATCTAGATCCCCAATAAAACTTCATATCATTTTGAGTTTTCATGTTTTTTACAAAATTGTATAAAGAAGCAAATGTTTCATATTGTAAAAAACAATCGGAATCCCAAAATACTACAAATTCTCCTGAACTTCTTCTAAAAGCTGTATTGATGGGATGGACTATTGAGTAATTAGCTTGACCATTGTATTTTTTAGCTATTTTTGGACTTACATATGCACATTTGAAGTTCTTATGCTTCTTAGTTACTACATGTTCTATTATTTTCTTTTCACTTCCCCAATCGCAAAGCATCACTTCTACATCATCTGCACCTAACTTATGTAGATTATCAATTGTCTGACTCAAATTCATTTCTAGCGTTTTAGAGCCGTTGTATCTAAAGTTATCATTTTTACCTGGTATTAAAATTGAAAGTAGCATGTTTATCCTATTAAAATTTTATCATGAGACAAAAGATCTCTTATGTGATCTTCTAACCATATGTTATTATAAGACACTTTTTGTTCTGATTTTACTATTTTTTCGACACATTCTTCTGCTGTACTAAAGAAAATGCAATCTTCAAAATTAGACTCTATATTGTAGTAATTAAGCATATCGCCTTGCACTTGTTGCACTGGAATTGATTTAGCTGTAAGTATTTCATAAAACCTAAGATTAAATGCTAACGCATTTCCTAGTGGAGACAAAACAAATCTATATTTAGATATAGTTTCAAAGTAATCTTTCCAGCTTTCGATCCCAGAAACAAAATCTATTGGATAAAGTTCTTTTATTTTGCTCAACATATCTCTTCTACCCGCATATGAAGGACAATCTACATTCCCAATAAAAACACATTTATCATTTTTTTCTGTAGAGCCTATATCTTTCATATAGTACTTAGACATACAGCTTCTTAATATCGGTCTATTAAGTATTTTTGCATCTTCAACATCGCATGGATATTGATACAGACGGTTGAATTTTTCTAATTTATTTTGTATTCGTTCATTATGTTCAAAAGAAGAATTAAATATCTTTTCAGCTGAAAAAACAAATACATCAACTTTATTAGAATTACATGCATGTATAAAAGAATTGTCGCTCCATATATCTTTATGTGGACCAAAGTGTTCATTTCCAATAAATAATATATCTAGCTTTTTAACTTCTAAGAAATTAGACACAACTTTAAGATTTGGGAAATAATTTTTTAAGGCATAATAGTAGTTTTTAAAACATACATGCCTAGTAAATGATAAATCGCATATTATTCCAGCGTTCATGACTATTTTATAGAGGTCTCCATACTATCAGAGAATGACCTTCTATAAAATAGCTTCCGCTATATATTCTTCTCTTGTCAATTATTTCTATTACTTTTTCATTTGCAAGCTTTTCTAAGTATGGCAGATACCCAGATAAGTAATTTCTTTTTCTGAAATATTTAATGGAAAGCTGATCAATGAAGCTGTTTTTATCAAGCAATTCGTCTATTGGTTCAAGATGAATGCATAAAGATGGTCTATTTTTTAATAGATAATCTACAAACAAATTAAAATTTGAACCTATTTGCTCTAAAGCTGCAACAGAATATATCATACTATTTTCTTTTAGCTTTATTGAGTAATCTGGCTCAAAGAAGTTAAAGTTATAAGGCACGATGTTAGAATTGAGATTTCTATTGATCTCAGATATAACGCTTTGAGAAGCCAATGCCCAGTCTAGCCCATGCAACTTGAGGTCTGGCCTTCTTTCTCTTAGTCTCAACAAATGATATCCTGGACCGCAGCCAAATTCGTAAACGCTACATATATTGTTTTTTAAATAATGGTCTATTATAGAATCTATATAGCATATATGTATTTTGTAATCAAAACTTTCCGTGACGGGATTGACGACATCGCCCATCCATCTTACATACCTATTTTTGCCATGATACTTTGGTATAAGTGATTCTATGTTTTTAGTTAATTTGAAAAGCTCAAGATTTTCTCCCCACCCTTTTTCCCAATCATCTATTCTATGCTTTCCGCTTACCACTATGTCACTAGTTAGCACATCCAAGACATGTATAAAATACTTTTCCTTTTGCTCTGGATTTAGGTTTTCATATGTTAAATTATAATCATCGATTCTTCTAGCATTATATGAGTCTATTTTGAATCCAAGTATATTTTCTAACTGATTATGATTAATTTTATTTGCCATATAAAGCCTTTTGCCATAAAAAAGTTTTTCTCAGTCCCTCATCTAATGATACAAAATGTTTTTTATTAAATTCAGAAATATATCTTTCTAAACTTATATTTACTAGCAATGGGTTGCCAGCCAAGGCAGAATTGTCGTTATCTGGGACAATCACCTTGCAACCCGTCATATTACCTATTTTATAAGCTAATTCTTTTATGGTTGTAACAGAATTACCAGCGACATTGTACACATTGTGCTTACCGCTCATAGATATGTGCCAAATCATTTCAATAACGTCTGTTATATATCCGTAAGTTCTTACTGAACTTCCACTATCCAAAAGTTTTATCTCTTGATTCTCAAAAGCTTTTTGAAACAAAGAATTCAAAACACGTTGATCGTTCTTCTTTGTACCTGGCCCGTAGGCTAAGCTTAGTCTTATTATTTTTACGTTATATCCTTTTTCTATGTAAGCATTACATATTGACTCACCACATCTTTTACCTTCTATATAGCAAGCTCTTGGGTGACCAGGAGAAGAATTGCCTATTTCGTTCTCTTTTATATTTTCAAAGTTCAATCCACTATAAAGTTCACTTGTACTCATAAATACAAAAGAACCATCCTTATGCAAAAGCTCGAATAGTTTAATTGTTGAATATGTATTAAGTTGAATTGTCTTTATTTTATCTTCTAAAAACTTATTAGGCTGAGCATATCCAGCCGAGTGCACTATTAAATCAAATTTTTCACCTTCTGACAATGAATTAAACATAGATTCATTAGTTATATCACCTCTTATTACAGTGCATCCTTCATATAAATCAATAAAGCTATCTTCTATCTTGCTATTTACCCAGCAAAATATTTTTATGTTATTTTTTTCTTTTATCTCTTTTAAGCAACTTATTAAATACACACCAACTATGCCAGAAGCACCAGTAATTAATACTTTCTTGTCTTTAAAGCTTGAAAAACCTATTTCATCTACTATTTTTTTACACTCTGTTTTTATAATTTCAAGCATTCTTTTATCCTATTTCTTATACCAAAACTATCTAATCCATATTTAATATCATGCTCATTTTTATCGCCATAATTATATAAAAACGCCCTAGGAACACCTATGTTGAATATTTTATAATTAAAACCCTCTAAAGATTTAGTAATAAGGAAATTTGTAGATCCCTCATAAAATGGTTCACATATGATAATATTTTCATTAAAATTATCAATTAACGACTGACCATCAAAAGGGGATATGGTGTTAGAATACAATAAAGTAACATTCATATCATTTACAGATTCAATTACGGAATCTAACAAGTTACCAAAACAGATTATTAGTGCCTTTTCGCCTTTTTTAATCAAAGAGAATTTTCCATTTGCACATATATGAGTGTCTTTATTCTCATGCTCACTTAACCTGTAATATGTGGGCAGGCTTTTTTTGTAATTTTCTTTCAACAAATGATCTAACTCACCAGAAGATCCAGGTATACATATCTGCATATTTGGTATACTTAAAAGAGCCTGTATATCTCCTGGACAATGATGAGTGCAGCCAAGTCCAGCGTAATCGTAAGAAGCACCAACGCTTATAAAATTACCGCATAATTTTTGATAGCCAAAATCTGTCTTCAGCTGCTCAAGGGCTCTCTCGACCATGAATGGGGCTATTGTATGAACGAATGGCTTTAAGCCCATCCTAGACATGCCAGCAGCCAAACTTATAGTTGATTGCTCAAGTATTCCTATGTTATAAGCCCTATTAGGAATATTAGATATTTCTTCTCGAAATCCAAATACCCCTATATCTCCAAGCAAAAGCACAGAGTCGCTATCGCTATACAATATTTCCTTCATTGACTTGACAAACTGCTTCCTCATAAATCACCTTGCGAATATTGCGTCTCCGTGAAAGTTCTCCCACAAATTTACTTTTTCAACCATTTTTAAATCGTATTCTTTCAATAAATCTATAATGTCTGGTAGCATTTTTTGACCAACATAAAGTTCTTTTGTTGACCATTCGCACATAATAACCTTAACATTACTTAATACATTGCTAGCGCCTTTTAATACTTCCCATTCTGATCCCTGTGTATCGATTAGCAAGGCATCTGGCTTGACATTGTTTAATTCACAATAATTGTTAATGGTTGTAACAGGCACGTCTATTTCTTCTTCTATTATTTTTTTACCTAATATATGATGTTTAGTGTTATGACGTAATGATTGAGCAGTTTTATACCATAAATCTCGCTTAGACTGATCCTCAAGACTAGGATCCCAACACTTTACAAATTTAGTATTTCCTACATAATTTGACAAAGCTATATTGTTACATATTACGCCCTCTGGCTTATAATATAGTTCTAGTTTAGCAAAAGACTCTGGATCTGGCTCAAAAGCATGAATTGAGCAATCGTTTCCGAAGTTTCCCTTAATTTCCTCTACGTCTACTCCGTCATATGCACCTATTTCAAATATTACCTTACATCCTTCAGAGTAAGGTTTTGTCTTGTGCATGTTTGACCCACATATCGGTGTTTCGTGTCTCATATTATTCCTTTGTTATTATGCCTTGAGTATTACTTCCAATTGTTAACACAAGGTCTTTTTTATCACATAAAAAATTATTAACCGCTTTCCTAACGCCCTCTGTCCAAGGATTATTAACATAGTCATGAACCAGCATAATTCCTCCAGTAGCCATACGATTATAAAAATACTCTAAAGAATTAAAAGTAGAATTATAAGTGTCAGTATCTATATGCACAAACGCATATTGCGATTCATCCATTTCTTTTGTGGCTGATTTTGGAAAATATCCATTAACTATAAAAATATTTTCTTCTTTGGAAAACGGATTAATAGATTTAAATTTATTTATTGAAACTTTGAAGCTGTGTTTTGTAATAATTGTATTATTATCATCTTTTGAAATGTCTAAAATACCTTTGAATGTGTCACACAAAAATAACTTTTTGTTTTTTTCCATGAATTTATAAATAACTTCTGCAGTAAATCCTTCATAGGTGCCAATTTCAGCAAAATTGCCATTTAAACTGTTACATCTTTTAATAATATCTATGATTGTCAAAAACTCTTCTTGGGACTGCTGACTATCTGATAGTATTGTACTCCTTCTATCGATAACGGATTTTAAAATATCATTATCCAATTTTGTTTTCCTTTTCTCAAAGATATTGCTTAACGGTAAATTTTATAAACTTTCAAAAATTGTCTTTAAATTTTCTTCGGTAGGAGTTTTATGATGCCAAGCTGGATTGCTAACCATGCAGTCAATTCCATTACCTTTTATGGTATGTGCCAATACAAAATGAGGCTTATTATCGTATTGCTTATTAATTACTGTTTTTATTCTTTTTATATCGTGACCGTCAACAGAAGAACAGGCCCATCCAAAAGACTTGAACTTACCCACCATGTCTCCTATATCTAAAGCTCTATCTGTTGAATGATTATGGTCTAAAATACAGCAGAAATTACTCATTTTATGATGAGAAGCCAAGAGCGCAGTTTCCCATATGGTGCCCTCGTTTGCTTCACCATCTCCTATTATAACAAATACTTTACCAGGCTCGCATTTTATCTTTTTCCCAAAAGCCATTCCTAAAGCAAATGGCATTCCGTGTCCAAGAGATCCAGTCGAACACTCCACGCCTCTCAATATAGAAGATGGATGACCGCCAAGTTTAGAATTAAATTTACAGAAATTATTTATGTCATCTTCTAAAATTCCAAAATGATCCATTATAGCATAAAGTCCAAGAGAAGCATGTCCTTTTGATAATACAAATTTATTATTTTCATCTTTTAATATGAATGAATCGTATATTACATATAAAAGCTCCAATATAGACAAAGAACTGGGAATATGGCCTTCACCGCTTTCAAAAGCTGCGTTAAGTATCTTTTTTATGATTGATTTTTTTTCTTTCATTTTTTATATGCTTCGTATATATTAAATTCAGATAGATCTTTATGTATCCCAGAACTTTCTAGATCCATATTGTCATCTTTTACATTTTTTTCAAATAAAAACAAACCTTTTGCAGCTTGCTCTGGAGTCATGTACATATTCCAACCTATTTCTTCAAAATAATCATCTTTATACATCAGATCCATATGCCTTCCCTCATATCTGACGACTTTAAACCACTCATATGCTTTTTTGTCATTTGTTAGTATCATACCTCCCTTACCTATTGGTATATGCTTTCTCCTATGAAATGAAAGGCAATAATATGAATCTTGAATATACATATTCCTTTTCATTCTAGTCGCAGAATCATATACATTATAGGGAGAAAGTTGATAGCAGCCGCTCCACGGCTGGTCCTCGAACTTTACCTTACAACCAGCATTTATAATTGTGCATGGCACAGAAACGTATGTCCTTTTTGGTATGGTAATAACCCCATCAGCTTTAAGGTACTTCAAGCATAGAAACATAGCATCTGTGCAATTATCTACAGAAACTGCGTACTTACTGCCAGCATAATTAGCCACGGTATTTTCAAAGACATCAACAATATCCCATGGGTCTTTTAGCTTATACTTGTCCAAAGTATAAGAAAGAAGCTGAGCTTCATACTCGTTTGGATCTAGCACGCCGCCCCCAATTTAGCATTCTCTACAGGATCGTACATGGATGGAGTTGGGTCTCTTACAATCTTATCATAATAGCTACCCACTATGAATTTTTGCTTTGTAGTACACGATTCAAGTTTGCATCCTTCATCATAAGCAAATCCTGGTATCACCCTGAAGTCAAAACTGACTCTTGTTTTGCCAGTCGTGTTCTCCTTATTGCCATGCCTGCACTGATTCCAGTATCCTATGTAGAATTGACCGTAATCAAGCTCCAAAGGACGCCAATCACCCATGCCTGGTATGGTTTCAAACCAAACCGTATTTGTATTAAAGCATTTCGTGAGTGGCAAAAAAACATTTACTTCCCCTAATGGATGCTTGTGATCCTTGTCTCCATCTGAGTGCCATTTATATACAGCCTTTGCTCCAGGACGACAGAACCTTATTCCTGGCGTTGTCTGAAATATCATAATGTCGTCTTCAAACATAGGATGTATAACTTCTTTAACAAAAGACCTGTACGTATCCATAAACTCTTTCCAACCAGCATCTATTTTTTTGTAAAACTCTTTATGCAAGGAAGTTTTTGTGTCGTTGCCTAGAGTCAAGTTCTTTTTTGCATCTTGAGTGTCTAGTTCACTGAGATCACAATCATATATGCCTTGCACCAATTCTTTAAATAGATATTTATTTGTATCAAAATTAACTATCTTCATTTTATCTCCGCTTTCTCATATAAAAAATCCTTAATAGTGTCATGATTCCTGTCTGATAATACATCATTAATCAACTTCGACATAACATCATCTGCAGAAACATACTTGCGAGCAATTTCATAATTTATTTTTACATAAGGCAGCATTGCATAGTACATATCGGCAGTAATAGTGTTTAACACTTTTTCCAGTTCGTCTAAATTTTCCCATATAATTATACCTCTTGAGTCAAAAAATTTAAAAATAGAGCTTGTTCCATGATATATAGGAATATTGCCTAATATAAAGCAATCTAATATTTTTTCTGTATAATAATAATCAAATGGATGTGAATTTTCAATTACTACAGAAAACATATAGTCAACCAAACTGTCTGATTTTAATGGCAGAAATTTATTGACCGTACCGCTTCCATATAAATCTATTTTTTGATGCATCTTATTAGCGACTAAATGTCTTAAATCTCTGTTGGAACCTTTGAGATCAGAATATATCATAGACACCAATTTGCTTTTCTCGTGTACACCATGGATGGAATCTTGTATAGTTACGAAGTCTGCTGGCATAAACTTGTATTTTATACTGTTTTTAGACAATAAATCAGCTTTGAATGTAAAAATATAATCGAATATATGCTCATTACGAGATAAAAATCCATAAGAGTGCTGACTTATCAACGGAGGCTCAAGCACCATGGCTATCTTATACTTGCCCTTGTACTTGATTGCTCTTTCCAGTTGGTTGTCGGTAAATACAGTAACTCCACTATTTTCATCATCTTCATAAAAAGAATCCATGTTCTTTTTCCATATATTGACTGGAGGAATATAATATTTTTCTATATCAATTTCTCCCACTCTACACCCACACATAATGCTTGCTTTTTTCCAGGTGTCAGCATGACTTAAATTAGAATCAATTATATTTATGCACTTAAACTTTTTCATTTTAAAAATTGTATATTTCTTTAAATATTTCTCTTATTTTGCTACCACAGTAAGTAGAAAAGTAAGCTTTGTCTTTGCCGTATCCACCATCAATTCTAGACATATCAATCACATTTGAGTCTATATGCTCAGTCAATTCCCTTACTCTTTGGATTGTTGTGTTTGTAATTGCATTTTCTAAATCATTGATATCGTAATTATATTTTATTAAAGATATTATTTTATTAAATTGACTTAATGGGTCATTCAATATATCTTCATATTTAAAAGCATTGAAATTTTTACAATCACTGTGATTATATAGCCATCTTTCCAAATGATTCTTATATTCATAGGCTATAGTTTTCCAATCATAAGATTTATGGTATTTAAGATTAGAATATATAGTGTCTATTGGATTCCTATAAAGATATATAACATTATCAAATCCAGAGAATGCACCCTCATCTCCACTACCAACAACTCTATCATGCAAATGAAAACCCCAAGGAGCAGAATTTTCATTGCTTAGAAAAGAAGTTGGAGCACAAGGAAAATGTATGCAGTCTTCAATTACTATTCTTACGTAGTGGCTTCCCGTCCTTGGATAGGATACAAGTCTAGTAAGTGAGGTGTCGTAATTAACAGAATCCATGACTTTTATTACAATCCAGGGTAAATATAATAATCATCTTGCTCCACTTTCATGACATGCTTATACCCAAAAGAGCATATCATAGCGACTGTCTTTTCTCTCCATCCTTTATACATTCTATAACCATCATGCTCAAATGTAATAGTTCTAAATTTATATAAATCGTGTGGAATAGCCTTAAACGCATGCCAGTTATTTTTCGGAGGCTCTATATCTATCGAAAGATAGTCTATAATATACGGCATGCCTAATTCAGAAAATAATTGTTTATAATTTATCTTTAAAGCGTCAGCCTTAATCACCTTGGAATTAGGTCTTTCATCCCAATTTGAGCTATAGCCCATAGAATTGCTATTGATCTTATATTCATGATCATAAGGATTTAAATCTATCGCTATGCCACTCCATCCGTATTCTTTTTCTAATTTAGCTGTATTACTCCAAAGAAACGGAACAGCACAACCTATGTCAACAAAAGTTCCATTTTTCTTGCCATTTAATGCACTGATAACCCAATCATCCTGGTTCATTTCAGAATATTTAATGCTCATTTACGTGCCTTTTACTTATCATATAGCCCTCTATTCTTTCATAAGGAAAGCTAGATATATCAAAGGTTTCTTTGTCCAAATCTACAAATTGAGTGTTTGCAAATCCGTTTTCCATCATATATTCTTCAAATTTGAATTTAGCCCTGTTTAGGTTGTTGTTGCCAAG
>Ga0129333_10003161_pt1 | contig 15375 bp, 11 predicted proteins | sample CPB6_08_DNA_FD_94474 | JGI IMG/M metagenome (GOLD analysis project Ga0129333, IMG submission 94474) | Freshwater to marine salinity gradient microbial communities from Chesapeake Bay, USA - CPBay_Sum_0.6_0.8_DNA | ecosystem: Environmental > Aquatic > Marine > Coastal | place: USA: Chesapeake...
GCCAAAGAAGAACTGAATGTCATCATACAATCAAGAGCAAATCGCATGTATGAAATCATATCCATGCAGAGAAAGCTAACACCTGAAGCAGTAAAAGCTGCTTTTGAAATGGGGACATACACTGCTGACTCATTAAAATCACACTCGCTTATCGATGTCTTTGCACAAGAATGGGAAGTAAAAGATATGATGAAAAAGCGCATAGAAGCGATGAGAAAGAAAGAAACTGCGAAAACTGATACTCTTGAGCGTCTGGCATTGATTGCTCTTGAAGACTATGCAAGTGCCGAATGCGAAGAATATGATAACTCATTGGCAGATGAAGATGCTTCCATTGCCATAGTTTCTGCAGTTGGTGCTATTCGTTCAGGTACAAATGGTCAACCAAATCCATTTGATCCCGGATCTCAAGAGATTGCATCGGGTTCACTAGTGAAAGACCTCAAGCGTGCTTATGTAAATGACAAAGTAAAAGCAGTCATACTGAGAATAGATAGTCCTGGTGGCTCAGTTATCGCATCCGATGAAGTGTGGTCAATGATTCAAACATTGAAAAAGAAAAAGCCAATTTATGCATCGATGAGTGATGTGGCGGCTTCAGGTGGTTATTATATTCCAATGGCATGCGACACCATAATCGCGCATCCGCAAACAATTACAGGTTCAATTGGAGTGATTGGAATGTTTCCATTGGTTGGAGAAGCAATGTCGAAACTTGGTATTACAATGGACACAATTTCAACTGGTGCATCATCTCAAGACATGAATTTCATGTTGCCAATGACTGATCAAAGAAAGAAAAAGTTGTATGATCAAATGTATCCAATCTATCAACGCTTTGTTTCAAAAGTTGCCAATAGCAGGAAAATGGAATTTGAACAAGCAAGATCTCTTGCAAAAGGGAGAGTGTGGTTGGGAATGGATGCACATCAAAGAAAATTGATTGACACACTTGGTGGAATTGAACTTGCAGTCAATTTGGCAAAAAAACGAATCGGAATTCCAGCAAACAAGAGAGCAAATATTATAGCTTATCCGAAAACAAAAGATTTTGTTGCTGAATTGCTTTCCTCCATTTCACGAGATGATGAAAATGATGAATCTGTACTATTGAACCAAATGGTAGGAAATGCCCTCGGTTTGGGAAAAGCTGAACCAATTTTGTCTTATATGCCTCAAGAATTACGATCAGGACTTGTATATGCTGTCAATGCATTTGCCATTTCAAAGAAGGAGCAAGTTGTAGCGCTTATGCCTTATTTACCGAAATTTTGAGAATGAACTAAACATTCAAAAGAGATGATTTGGCTGAATAAAGTGAATTTACCATCAATACCCAAGAACTATATTATTTGGTGAAATTTGTTGTTTATTGGTCTATTCGGTGATTCTTTCGTAATTTAGTGGCTCAACTTCACCATATTGTTCACTATAGTTATTGTGTGTGCAATGACGAAAGCAGACATTGTAGAGCAGATTTCAAATCAGACCGGATTGTCAAAAGTTCAAACAAAAGCCGTTTTTGAAGGCGTTCTTTCCTCAATTATGGGAATTTTGGCAAATGGTGGTCGTATAGAATTACGCGGTTTCGGTGTATTTTCCGTTAAAAGCCGCAAATCAAGAATGGCTAGAAATCCAAGAACCGGTACTCCCGTGGCATTGGATAAAAGATATGTACCTGTTTTTAAGGCCTCACCTGATTTCCAAGAACATGTTGATGTAGTGTTGAAGGAAAAAGATCAAACCGGATCTACTGCAGGTAGCAAAAAAGCATCAGGATCAAAAGTAAAAAAAGGATGAGTCATTTGAATGGTTGACAATGTGCAAAAGCGCTTTCGATTTGGTTCCATGGAATGGATTGCCATTGTATCAATCATTTTCATAAGTTCGATCTCTGTTGCCATCTCAAGATATGTCATAGAGCAACAAAAGCCTGGAAAAGAGGAAACCCTTCGATTGGCTAATGAAGCTTATGATAGAGGTGATTTTCAGAACTCTTCTTTTTTATATGATCGGTACATTAAAGAGTTTGACCCATCAAACATCAGTGCGATGATTGACTATGGGTATTCTCTTCATAATATTGGAAAGTCCCTTGAGGGAATTGCTGTTCTGGAAGATGTGTTGGTAATTCAACCGAACAATGCATTTGCTTTGTTTAATATTGCGGTTATTCATTATCGTGATGGAAATAAAAGCAAAGCCAAAGAAAGCATGAAGAAATGCATTGAAAAAGGTGATAAACCAGAAATTGTAGAAAAGGCAAAGTTATTACTCGAACAAATGTAATCGATCATAAATAAATAATTGTTCACTAGTTTTAGAGAGGTCATTATGCCTTGCGGAAAAAAACGTAAACGCCATAAAATGGCTACGCACAAGCGCAAAAAGCGTCTGCGTAAAAACCGTCATAAAAAGAAAAACCGGTAAGTGATGGCGTATTCAATGAATACGCCATTTTTTTATCCTTTTCTTGTATTTCTTTGTTGCATTGCAAGCAATTGACCTACATCAGACAAAATGCTCAACTTCCCACCATAAGTTTCTTGAAGGATATCATCATTCAGTACATCGCCGGTTTTCCCGAATGCAATTTTCCGAAGATTTAGTAGAAGCGCATTGTCAAAATGTTTTGAAACAGAGAGTAAATCATGATGGATGACAATCAATGTCTTACCAGAAGCTTTCATGGACTTTAATGTTTCTAAAATCATTTCTTCAGTGGCTGTATCAACTCCTGCAAATGGTTCATCCATCAGAAAGATTTCAGCATCTTGTACTAAAGCTCTCGCAAGAAAGACACGTTGTTGTTGTCCGCCGGATAACTCAGAAATCTGCCTATCTGCAAATGATTCCAGTCCAACTTGTTCGAGAGCCCTCGATACCAGTAAAATATCAGATTGCCTTGGGCGCTTCATCAAACCTATTGCTTGATTTCTTCCCATCATCACTACTTGTCTCACAGTAATAGGGAAATCCCAATCGACAGATTCACGCTGTGGCATATAGCTAACAATATGTCGAACTTCTTTGATGTTTTTTCCATGAAACTTTGTATACCCACTTGCTGAGGGTATGAGCCCAAGCATAGCCTTCATCAAAGTTGATTTTCCAGCACCATTTGGACCAATGATGGCCGTCATTTCTTGCATTGGTATATCACAATCAATGCCCCATAATACCGGCTTTCTATTATAGCTCACTGTAAGATCATGTATTTCGATTGCGATATGTTCCATGTTAGCCAAGATATTTATTGCGTTCTTTTTTAAGTTCTTCTGAAAGTTTTAGCAAAACCGGATGTTTTGAAGAATCTGCAAGCGGAAGATAAAGTTCCGTGGTGCGATTGACATATACTAGAGGATTACGCTTTAAGTGAAAGTCTAAACATCTGAAATTATCTAATCGAGCAGACAATTTGATAATCAAGCAATCCAAAGGAGATTTTTCCAAGAGGGCAATATGTGCCTTTTCAAAGGCATCGGGATCATTCTTTTGCTCCTCCAGATTCTTGGTTAATATTTGAACAATGAATGCTGGATATTCTCCAAAATTATATGCAAGCACTTCTTGTGTCAAAGTGGGTGAATCTTCAAGTACATCATGAGTTAAACCTGCAATCAGCATGTCTGGATCTTGTACTTGCATTTCTTTGACTAATATCTTGCAGACTCTTGCACAATGATAGAAATAGGGTGATTCATCATTTCGTGTTTGATCACGATGGACTTCTTCTGCCAAATCATAGGCGCTTATCACACGATGAATGTCAACAGGTTGAAGAAAATCAGCTAAATCTTTTTCTAGATCATATCGATCATATGTTGATTGATTATACGGTATCATAATGTATTCCCTTGATGAAGGTCTTTAGCTTCTAATAATTCTTTTGCTGTCTGTAATGAAGTTTGAGTGATGTTTTCGCCACTCAGCAATGTTGCAATCTCAGTAATGCGTTCTTCTTCATTCACTATGCTGACTTTCACGTTGGTTTTTGATTTATGTACAGATTTATGTACGACAATATGTTGATTGGCCAGTGAAGCTATCTGTGGTGAATGACTAATGGCTATGAGCTGTTTATTTTTTCCAAGACCATGCATGACATTTCCAACTTTACGAGCAATCTTTCCACTAATGCCGGTATCTATTTCATCAAAAACCATGGAGGGTACACCTTCCTTCTCATTAATCAATGATTTGAGTGCCAACATGATTCTGGAAATCTCACCTCCGGAGGCAGCCTTTATGAGAGATTTCTGTTGCTCACCAGAATTTAGAGAAATCATGAACTCTACCATATCTATACCACTTTGAAAGGCAATATATTTCTTTCCATCAATCTTTGCATAGAGTTTATCTTTTGTGTTTTCATCAGTGTGGGTTTGTTGACAATGAATTGTAAATGTGGGATTGGCAATTCCCATTGATGTGAGCATCAATTCAACTTGACTAGATGTAGAAGAAATAGCTGAGTTGCGTTTCTTTGACAATGCATGAGCTTTTTTACCGAGTTGAATGCTGGATTCCAGTAATTGATCAGAAAGTCTTGATATTTCGCCATCAATGTCTGCAGAAAGCAATGCTTCTTTTTTGAGTTCATCCCAAACTTCAAACACTCTTTCCATGGATCCATACTTTTTCTTTAGCCAAACTAACTTTGCCATTCTTTCCTGAATGATATCAGGATCAATAGCAACATCATCAGATTGCTTGGATTGGACTGCTCTAAATATTTCATCAAGAGAAGCATGCGCGGAAAATAATTCCTTCAGTAAAGTCGAATAATCAGGATCAATAGTAGATAAATCAGTGAGGTCTGTCCGTATTTTTCCGAGTAAGTTCAGAACGGACATCTGCTCATCATTAAGTATTCGAAGAATGTGTTGGATTTTTTCTTGAATAAATACTGAATGTTTGATCTTAGAAAATTCAGTTTCCAACTCTTGCAATTCGCCAATTTTGGGTTCAATCTGCTCAATTTCATTCAAAGCAAACAATACTTGCTCTTTATTTTTTATGATTTCATCCTTGCGTGCTATGAGTTTTGTGTATTGAACATTCAATTCTTTGTTAGCAAGCCATTGTTTTTCATAAGCTGATCTTTCTTTTTCAACGTGAGCAACATTATCAAGCAATGATAGATGTGATTCAACTTTGAGCAATGATTGATGATCATGTTGACCATGAAAATCGATGAGTGATTCGCCAAGTGCCCTCGCCATTGAAGCGGTTGCCGGTGAATCATTGATAAATGATCGATTGATGCCTTTAGAAGTAAATTCTCTTCTAATGATGATTGATCTGTTTAGATCAGCGTCTATTGGTTCTAGATATCCTTCTTCAAATAAGTCAATGGGCAAGGGCAAATCGGCTTTCACAGTGAATATTGCCTCGACATACCCTTTTTCACAGCCTCTTTTGAGAATATCGCCCTGCGCGCGTTCTCCCAATGCGCAAAGGAGTGCATCAATCACAATGGACTTCCCGGCGCCCGTTTCACCGGTAATGACGGTGAATCCGGGTTCAAACTCAATATCTGCAGACTCAATGAGTATGAAATTCCGTATGGATAATGTGGAAAGCATCGATAAATCGGAAAGACTATGACAGAATATGGCTTTTTAGTGTAATAATTTACAAAATTCACTGCTTATTACATTTCATGAATCGCCAATCCAAGGACTATTTCCCGTATTTTTGTACATCACGTAGCCAATTGTATTACCATAGACTCCTTCATGAATCAGAAATCAATCCCATATTCCGTTTTGTATGTTGACTTAGATGGGTCTTTGTTGAAAACAGATTCGCTATGGGAACAAATAGCTTTAATATTGCGATCACCATGGCTTTTATTCGGTGCATTGCTTTCTTTATTGAAAGGCAAATTGTCTTTTAAATTCTATTGTTTACATCATGCAGGCATTCCATCAGTCTCTTTATTGCCTTTCAACAAAGATGTATTGAATATCATTCAAAAACACGTTGATGCAGACATCCCTGTAGTATTAGCAACTGCCGCATTGCAAGATATTGCATTAGAAGTTCAGAGGAATGTCCCTGGTATTTCCGAGGTGATTGCTTCAACAAGCACAGTAAATCTTAAAGGTGAGAATAAGGCTCAAGCCATTCAAGAACATGCGGAAGGTCGAGCATTTGCATATATCGGGAATGATCATGCCGATTTGCCGGTTTGGAAGTATGCAAAAGGTGTTTTTTATGTTGGTGCCAAACCTTCTATCACGAGCATACTTCTTCGTGAACATGACCATGTGACTATTATCGATGATGAAATCAAAGGGAATCTCTCATCATATCTTCATCAGATTCGATTGTATCAATGGGTTAAAAATTCGCTTGTATTTCTTCCTGCATTCTTGGCTCATACTCTATCAATTCAGTATGCAGGATTACTCTTTATCACATTTGTGGTTTTTGGCTTGATGGCATCTTCTGTGTATGTACTCAATGACATATTAGACTTGCAATCAGACAGAATTCATCCAAGTAAGAAAAACAGACCTTTGGCTTCTTGCGAAATTTCAATCCCACATGGTTTAATGTTGTATTGTGGATTATTGATTTCATCAATCTGTATTGGACTTGCATTATTGCCAATTGATGTAATGTATGTATTATTTGCTTATGCTATTGCTACGACATTTTATAGCGTTTTTGGAAAGAAGATTGCCATACTGGATGTGATGTTATTGGCAGGATTATATACAATGCGGCTTATTGCCGGAGCAGAAACCGTAGATGTTCCCTTGAGTGAATGGTTTATGGGATTTTCGATGTTTTTCTTTATAAGTTTGGCTTTTGTCAAACGCTATTCTGAAATCATTTCAAGAAAAGAGTCCATAACTTCAATACCCGGCAGGGGATATGGTATCGGTGATGAATTGATTTTGCTGATGGCCGGTTTGGCTTCTGCCATGTTGTCTATTTTGGTTCTGGCATTGTATATCAATAGCGATGCAGTCGTTCAATTGTATGCACATCCTCATTATCTTTGGATATTGTGTCCTGTGATTCTCACATGGTTATTGCAATTGTGGTTTATTGCCCATAGGGGCAAAATGCATGATGATCCCATCATAACGATGGCGAGAACTCCAATGACATATATCGTACTGTTTATCATTGTGTTTACTGTTATTGCAGCAACGATATGAATACGATGAATTCATTTGGTAATTTTCCGATTTCTCATCCAAAGGCAATCTTCAAGCCGGCTTGGCAAGATCAGATATCATCCATCCTAGATAGTTCGACGGAATTGATTCTTCCAATTGGATTGAGAAGAAGTTATGGTGATAGTTGTCTGAATGATGGCGGTGCTTTGATTGATCTAACAGGCATGAACAAGATTATTTACTTTGATGATATTCATGGTGTCATGCGCACTGAAGCTGGAATGAATTTGATGGAAATACTCTCGATCATCGTTCCTCGCGGCTGGTTTTTACCTGTAAGCCCCGGTACCAGGTATGTTACAATAGGTGGTGCAATAGCCAATGATATTCATGGAAAAAATCATCACAAAGCGGGAAGTTTTGGGAATCATGTTATAAGATTTGCATTGCAACGTTCAGATGCAGATGAGGTGATTGTTTGTTCTGAAACTGAGAATGCGGATTTATATTATGCAACCATTGGAGGATTGGGATTAACCGGTGTGATTCTTTGGGCGGAATTTATGCTAAGCAAAATTGACTCTCCAATGATGAACACTAAAACTGAGCGATTCAATGGTTATTCTGAATATGTCCAATTATCCAAAAGAGAAGATTCAACATTTACAGTAGCGTGGTTTGACAGTGTTTCAGGTGGAAGTAAGTTTATGAGAGGATTGTTCAATAGTGGCGAATTCATCCATCATGATCACATTGAAGAAATGAAAGGTGGCATCCCCATTCCCTTGAATGCTCCTGAGAATTTTCTAAATCAGTGGACAATGAAAATGTTTAATTCATTGTATTATCGAAAGAATATCCGAAAGGTCAGTGAGAAAATCCAACATTATGTTCCTTTCTTTTATCCTTTGGATTCATTGAAAGATTGGAATAAACTGTATGGCAAGAAAGGTTTCGTGCAATATCAATGCGTGATTCCTAATGATGCTGCTGAAGAGACTATTCAACATATTGTACGGCACATGCAAACCAAAAAAATGGGGTCTTTTCTGGTTGTCTTGAAATCATTTGGAACTATCAAGTCTCGAGGTTTATTGTCATTCCCAATGCCAGGTATGACATTGGCAATGGACTTTCCTATGCGCGGAAGTGAAACACTGAATTTACTCTCATATTTTGATGATATTGTTCATGAAGCGGGTGGGAGAGTGTATCCTGCCAAGGATGCTCGAATGTCAGGTGAGCATTTTAGATCATGGTATCCTGGCTTTGAACAGATGATCAAACTCAAAGATCCTAAGATTTCTTCTGATTTCTGGAGAAGAGTGATGAAGTGATTAGTCCTTCTTCTTCACCTTTTTCGTAGTAGTTTTTTTTGCAGTTGTTTTTTTTGTTGCCGCTTTTTTCGTTGCCGTTTTTTTTGTTGCAGCTTTTTTTACGGGTTTCTCTTCTTTTGTACCGGCAGCTTTCTTTCCTTTTGCAGGATATTTCTCCAAAGTTTTCCCTTGATCTTTTGCTAGTTCATGACATTGTTCAAGAGTTAGAGATGAGGGATCTGTGCCTTTGGGAATCTTTACATTGCTTTTCCCATAACTCACATAGGGACCAAATCTCCCATTAACAATCGTTATTTCTGATTGTTCCGGAAATGCTTTGATGAGTCTTGCTGCTTGAACTTCTCTCTTTTGTATGATCCGTTCAATTGCTTGATCCAATTCAATTGTATATGGATCATCTTCTGCTTTGAGTGAAGTAAATACCGAGTTATGAACTATGTAAGGACCAAATCTACCAATACCAACTTTGACTTCTTTTTCTTCGAACATACCCAGAGAACGGGGAAGCTTAAAGAGATCTAGGGCTTCTTCGAGTGTGATAGTGGAAATAGATTGATGTTGTTTTAAGCTCGCAAACTTAGGAGGTATATCACCACCTGTCTCGCCAATTTGGACCGCAGAGCCAAAGCGTGTGAGCGTTGCATAAACAGTCATCCCGCTTATAGGATCAATACCTAATTCACGAGCACTATTTGCTTTTCCTTGTGGACCCGACATGATCTTGTTTACTTCAGAATGAAATGGAGTATAAAACTCTTGCAACATTGTATTCCACTGCAATTCTCCTCTTGCAATCTCATCGAATTGTTCTTCGACATGAGCAGTGAAATGATAGTCAATGATATTGCCAAAGTTTTTCACAAGAAAATCATTGACAACCATCCCGATATCGGTTGGGAACAATTTGGACTTTTCAGCTCCATGATTTTCCGAAAGCACTTCTTTTGTGATTTCACCATTTATCAAAGTAAGAGATAGATATTCGCGTTTTTTCCCATCGCGAGTATCTTTTATTACATAATTTCTTTTTTGAATTGTTGATATTGTTGGAGCATAAGTACTTGGTCTGCCAATGCCTAATTCTTCCAATTTCTTTACCAAACTTGCTTCCGTATATCGTGCAGGCGGTTTGGAAAATCGTTGAATCGCTTTTATTGATTCATTGTGAAGCTGTTCTCCCACTTGAAGTGCAGGCAGTCTTTTTTCATCTTCCTGTTCTGTATCATCATCTTGTGATTCAGAATATACTGCAAGAAATCCATCGAACTTTATCACTTCGCCTGATGCAATGAATCTATGAGGTGATGAAGGATTTATTTCAATTGTCGCAGTTGTCTTTTCGAGCTTTGCATCTGCCATTTGTGATGCAATTGCACGTTTTCTGATCAAGTCATACAGACGATCCTCATCTTTTCCGATGGATGGTGAAGCCGAAAAATCTGTAGGTCTTATCGCTTCATGTGCCTCTTGGGCATTGTTCGACTTATTTTGATATTTCCTTGTTTGAACGTATTGTTTACCAAAAGACCTTTCAATCTCACTCGAGCATAATGCTATAGAATCGTCTGACAAATTCACAGAATCTGTTCTCATATAGGTTATGTGCCCAGCTTCATAGAGAATTTGTGCAATGCGCATGGTGCGGTCAATGGAAAACCCAAGCTTTCTACTTGCCTCTTGTTGAAGCGTTGAGGTAGTAAAAGGTGGTGATGGAGATTTCTTACCGGGTTTCGTTTCTACATTGCCAATGGTATATGAAGCATTTTTGCAATGAGAAAGAAATTGTTCGGCTTCCTCTGCTGTATCAAACTTGGTGGAAAGTTCTGCTTGAAATTGCAATGGTTCATGTTCAGGTACAAAAGTTCCTGTGATCTTGAATGAAGATTGAGCATTGAATTCTTGAATTTCTCTTTCACGTTCCACAATTAAACGCACCGCAACTGATTGGACGCGTCCTGCAGATAGGGAAGGTCTGACTTTGCGCCAGAGAATTGGTGACAATTCAAATCCAACCAAGCGATCAAGAACTCTGCGCGCTTGTTGAGCATTCACAAGATCATAATCGATTTCTCTAGGTTGTTCAATCGCCTTGAGAATAGCCTTTTTGGTTACTTCGTGATATACAAAACGTTTTGAATTATTCGCATTGAGACCAAGGACATCGTATAAATGCCATGCAATTGCTTCGCCTTCACGGTCTTCATCAGTAGCAAGCCAAACGGTATCAACTTTTTTAGCTAATTTCTTCAACTCCGTAACAACGTGTTCCTTGCCTTCGGAAATGATGTAATCAGGTTTAAAGCCATGATGGACATCAATAGCGCCATTTCCTTTAGCTAAATCGCGGATATGCCCCATAGAGGCTTTGACGATATAATCCTTGCCAAGATAACCTTCAATTGTCTTAGCTTTTGCTGGTGATTCAACGATGACGAGATGTTTAGCCATGGATGGTATTATTTATTGTATTGACAAGTATTGATGTCTTTGCATACCCCAAAAATCTGCAAAGAGTGCTTCATTGGCGTAAATTCAAATTGTGCACATACATCTTTTTCAATTGAATGTAGTTTTTCGACATTAAACTCGATGATATGACCACATTCAACGCAAATCAGATGATCATGGTTCGGTTTCCGAGCAGAAAGTTCGAAATGAGCACTCTCTGATTGAAACCTATGCTTGGTTAAAATTCCACATTTCGTGAGCAAATCCAATGTAGAGTAGATTGTTGCTCGAGATATTCTGGCACCTTTCGAATTGATGTGAATATACAATTCATCAGCACTAAAATGTCTATCCAATGAGGCAATATGCTCCAAAACCAGAAAACGTTCTTGAGTGTTTCTGTACATTTTCTGCTTGAGGAAGTCGGCAAAATCCTTCTTTAATTGTTCTATTGAAACGGGATTGACCATATTAGGGCAAAGAATCGATGAGAATGCCATTGTGAAGAAAAAAATGCTCAGAGCCGGTCAATATACACAATTTTTAATATGACCATCAAACCATAAACCCTTGAAAATTCCTCTGAAATACCATGTTAATTGGTGAAACAAGCGTATTTTTGCCCATTGTTTGTTTAATTTCCTTCGAAAAATTTCCACAAAATTCTTGACTATGGAGTTACTTCCTTGAGAAAATGGCGCATTGAAGATGCATTGGAATTGTATAATGTCGGTGGATGGGGCATTGACTATTTCGGTGTGAATGAACATGGAAATGTTACGGTAAGCCCTCGTAGAAATTCCGGTCCGGCAATTGATCTGAAAGAATTGATTCAGGAATTGACATTGCGGGATGTTGCTTTGCCTGTCCTCCTGCGATTTCCGGACATTCTGGATGATCGCATTGAAATGATTTCTTCCTGTTTCAAGAATGCCTCCTCTGAATATGGATATAATGGAAGATATTATAGTGTGTATCCTATTAAGGTGAATCAACAAAGACCGGTCGTGGAGGAATTGGTGCGTCAGGGCAAACGATTTTCTATTGGCTTGGAAGCCGGATCAAAACCAGAATTGCATGCAGTTCTTGCTATCATGGATAATCCTGATGCATTGATAATATGCAATGGCTATAAAGATGAGGATTTTATTGAGCTTGCTTTGCTTGCTCAAAAGATGGGCAAGAAAATCTATATCGTCGTTGAAAAGTTGAATGAATTAAAGCTTATTAGATCGCTGTCCAAGCGTTTGAATGCAAAGCCAAATATTGGCATTCGCATCAAACTTGCGGCATCAGGTTCGGGAAAGTGGGAAGAATCCGGTGGGGATGGATCAAAATTTGGTTTGAATGCCGGTGAATTGATCGAAGCAATAGAATATGCCGAGAAAGAAGGAATCAAAGATTGTATCAAACTCATTCACTTTCATCTTGGAAGTCAAATCACCAATATCAGAAAGATCAAAGCAGGTTTGAGAGAAGTGGCTCAATTTTTTGTTCAATTGCAGAAGATTGGCTGTGATGTTGAATTCGTTGACATAGGTGGTGGTTTGGGTGTTGATTATGATGGCACGCGATCCTCGGCGGTGAATAGCATTAATTATTCCATTCAAGAATATGCAAATGATGCTATTTATACATTAAAGGACGCTGCTGATAAGCATGGTTTCAATCATCCAAACATTGTGACTGAATCGGGAAGAGCATTAACCGCTCATCATTCCATTCTTGTGTTTAATGTACTTGAAAAATCATCCATTCCTACAGTTGGTGGGAAGGATGTGGAGATTGAAGAAACCGATCATGAAATTGTGATTGAATTGAAGACAATTCTGAAGCGTTTGTCTGCCAGAACAATGATTGAGTCATGGCATGATGCACAGCATAATAGAGAAGAAGCTTTGGATTTATTCAATCTTGGTTTGTTGGATTTGCATACCAGAGCGCAAGTAGAGCAGCTCTTTTGGACGATTGCGGTGGAAGTACGCGATCTCGCCGATGTAATGAAACAACCACCAGAAGAAATGAAATATCTCAGCAAATTATTGTCTGATAAATATTTCTGCAACTTCTCTCTTTTTCAATCTCTTCCGGATATGTGGGCCGTGGATCAATTGTTTCCCATCATGCCGATTCATCGTTTGAATGAGAAGCCGATGCGTGAAGGTACTTTGCAGGACATCACATGTGATTCTGATGGGAAGATAGATAAATTCATTGGCACAAGAGATGCCATGCCCAATCTGCCATTGCATGAGTTTAAAGAAAATCAACCATATTATCTTGGAGTTTTCCTAGTTGGTGCTTATCAGGAAATTCTAGGAGATTTGCACAATTTGTTTGGCGACACCAATGCTGTGCATGTTTCAATTGATGGGAAAGGTTACAGCATTGATCAAGTCATCGATGGTGAATCTGTTGCCGATGTATTGGACTATGTGCAATTTTCAGCAAAGAAATTGGTTAGAACAATGGAAACTTGGGTAAGCAACTCTGTGAAAGACGGAAGAATCAGCGTTGCCGAAGGAAAAGAATTCCTTACGATTTACAGATCCGGTTTATACGGTTATACCTACCTTGAAGAATGATGAAGATGCATTTTCACTTCTTGCTTTATTTATTTGTCATTTTGATGCATTGCTCTTCTTTGGCACAAGAATCAGCTGAAGTATCACTTGGCATAGATAATCTAATTGAAATGAATTTTGCACCATTGGCGGGTAAGCGAATTGCTTTGCTCACCAATACATCAGGAAGAACGAAAGACTTGGATTTAACTGCCAAGATATTTTCAGAAACAGGGGAGTGCACATTAGTTAGTATCCTTACTCCGGAACACGGATTTTATGCAACAGCGCCTGCTGGACAAGAAGTGGGCAATGATTCATTATTTTCAGTTCCTGCATATTCCTTATATGGCAAATTTAGAAGACCAGTCAAAAGCATGCTGGAATCTTGTGATATAGTTGTGGTGGACATCCAAGATATTGGTATTCGATCATATACCTATATATCCACTCTTTATAATGTCATGGATGCTTGTGCTGAATTTGGAAAGAAGATATTCATCCTTGACAGACCTAATCCGCTTGGTGGACTCATTATTGATGGCTCTGTAGCAGATTCTGACATGCTCTCATTTGTAGGAATTGTTCCAATCCCATATCTCCATGGCCTGACAATAGGTGAGTTTGCTTTATTTGTGAATGGAGAGGGATTATTGCCGAAGAAAAACGGAAAAATCGTCAAAGCTGATCTGCAAGTGCTGAAAATGAAGGATTGGAAACGGTCGATGATTTGGGAACAAACAGGTTTGCAATTTGTACCGACTTCACCAAATATTCCAACGGTCAATGCTATTAGAGGAGCTGCCATGACAGGTCCAATTGGTGAAATTGGATCAGCCGGCATTGGTATCGGCACTTCATTTCCATTTCAGTATTGTGCTTCGCCTGATATTCAGCCGAATGAATTCCAAGAATACGTCAAAGAGAATCTCCTCATGTATGGAGTTAAACAGGGTGTGGGTGTATATAGAATAGCAACCGGAAAATATCCCAATAAAGATTGCAGAGGAATCATGTTGTTTTGTGATGGTAATCCCAATGATAAACCATTTAGCGCAGGGATTGAATTACTATTGGCATTAAGGCATTTCTTTCCTCAACAATTTACTTCTGAATATGTAAAAGATGAACCTAAATCCATGTTCAGAAAGATTATGGCAAACAATGATTTGGTGAATGCTCTGCTTTTAGGTGGGACTGATGATGAAGTTCGAGCAGCATTGAATAAGGGGAGAATTGACTTTGAAGCTCAAAGAGAAAAATATTTGTTATATCCAGCCTACTGAATGCTTTCCATTAATCCTTGCATTTCTTTTCTGAAAAGCTCGGCTTGATCATGGTCGTGAGAATATGCCACATGAGCCAAGCCTATCCTCACTTTTACTGTCCCCGAATGAATCAATAAACCATCAGGACGAGTGATTGTCTCCGTTCCAACCATTGCAATTGGAATAATGGGAACTCCTGTTTTGCTTGCCATCAGTAATGATCCTTGTTTAAATGGTAAGATATCATGAGGTGGATAAGACCATGTACCTTCAGGAAAAATAATGATTGAATGACCATCCTTCAGCATGGATTTCGCCTTCAGAATAGACATAGCTGCTGCTTTTGGAGAACTTCTGTCAACAGGTATATAGGGTGATAATCGAAGGGCAATTCCAATTAATGGGTGATTTAACAATTCCTGTTTAAATACAAATGCAGAGTTTTTGGGAAGAATTTCGAGTAATACAAATATATCAGCGCTACTTCTGTGATTCACAATAAATACAGCTTGTTGCGGAATATGCTCTGATCCAAAAACTTCAATGTGAATGTTGCAATTCCGAATAACGGCATGTGCCCAATTGTGTGCTGAATTCTGAAAAGAAACATCAATGCCAA
>Ga0129333_10003162_pt1 | contig 15369 bp, 11 predicted proteins | sample CPB6_08_DNA_FD_94474 | JGI IMG/M metagenome (GOLD analysis project Ga0129333, IMG submission 94474) | Freshwater to marine salinity gradient microbial communities from Chesapeake Bay, USA - CPBay_Sum_0.6_0.8_DNA | ecosystem: Environmental > Aquatic > Marine > Coastal | place: USA: Chesapeake...
CAATCGATTAATATTAGGAATTAACAGAGTAAACTCATCTCCTCCCCAGCGAGAAAAAACCGTATTTTCATTAACAATTTCTTTAATGCGTTTCGCCACTTCTCGCAACAGTTCATCTCCGATCGTATGTCCGAGGGTATCATTAATGCCTTTAAACTGATCCAAATCTAAAAACAGCACCGCCAGTTGGTAGTGAGGGGAAAGAGAATCTCGGCGGACTTCTTTTAAGGCCTGGGCTAATTTCTCATCAAAGTAAGCGCGATTGGGCAGTCCCGTTAAGAGATCATGGGAAGCCCGATAACGAATCACCTCTTCCGTTTGTTGGCGTTGAATAGCCCCTCCTAAACTGGCGGCCATCGCAAATAAAATGGACTCTTCATGGGAAGACCATTGACGTTCAGAGGTACAATCATGAAACGCAATAAATCCCCAACATTGCCGTCCTAAACGAATGGGAACTATCATCAGAGCTTGTACCTGATCCCGTCCAAGTAAGGTTTGTTCGGAAATACTTAAATAAGTGCGAGATCCACAAATACACCGTCCTTCATTAAGGGCTTGGTACCAATGTTGTACCCCGAAAATACTATAGGATTGAACTTGATTTCCGAGAAGGGGAAGCAGCGATCGAATCCCTGGCTTTGTCCATTCTTGGCGTAAGCGCATGGTAACTTCCCCGGTACTGGGATGGGGGTAATTTTCATAAATGAGAACCCGATCGACCTCCGCTGCTTCACCAATAATTTTTAGGGCTTGACTAATGGCTAATTCATAATCTAATTCTGTTAATAAAGACGTACTCGCTGAAGAGACAGCAGCCATTAATTGATCCCGTCGTTTCAGTTCTAATTCTACCTGACGACGTTCCGTAATATCTGTTAAAAATAACCTCACTAAATCGCTTTCCGCCATGTAGTGAATAAACTGTTCATAGGTTTGTTCTCCCACTTCAACGGTACGGGTTAACGATCGAATATTTTTACCTTTAAAATGGGTGTCCAATAAATCGAATAATCCTGACAGTAAGGGATGCTTTAACTGCTGGTTGGGTAAATCAGGGAAACAACTGGTGGCGGCAGGATTGAGGTAACTAATACGATGGGGAATTTCAACTTCAATAATGGGACTGGGGGTTAGCTCTGGAAAAGAAGCCAAACGGGCCAAGGCAACAGCGCTCGCATCTTCATTGGACTCTAGATCCGCGACTACGGTGTTGTAGCCTCCTCCTTCGCTATTGGTCAGCAGCGCTAAGGGATCATTCGATTCACAGATCTCCGCAAATTCTAGATCCGTTAGGTTAGAAACCGCATAGTAGGTAGCTTCTGCCAGATCGCCAAACTCAACAAAATCTCCGTGTTTGAGATCCCTGGCGGAGCAGCGCTGGCCATTTACAAAGATGCCATTGGTGCTTTTTTTGCCCGTAAAGCTGCCATCAATGATTCTAAAAAAGTATCGATCCTGATCCGGCGCAGTCACCCGCAATAACATGGCGTGTTGGCGGGAAACGGATTTCGATCGTAAATAGATGGCATTTTTAGGATCTCGCCCAATGGAGTAGGTCGCAGCTTCCAAATAAATGACGCGAATCCCTTCGGGGTCTTTAACAGACAGTAGATGACGAACCTTTTTACGTTCCTGCTCTAGCATGAAAGTGAGCTACGGTTAAAAGGAAATAGAATTGAGATCTACTGTACAACAAGACTTGACCCTGTGATTTATCGGAATGATTTTGCTGGAGAGGGACTTGAAGGATTTCTGTGTTGGTGGCGTACCTCTAGGATCAATAACCTATCCCAAAGTATCTGTATCGCTGAGGTTGATGGTGGCTTATGGGTTATATAACTGACCAATTATCTAGTTTTGGGCTTATCTAGCGGGTGGATCCTCTCGTGGATGGAGCTTCTGGGGAGTCAGGGTTAAAGTCGATCGATTTGATGGGCGAGGGCAGGTAGTTTAGCCTGGGTTTGCCCCTGAAAACGGTTTTGATTGCAATATAAACTTAAGGGGGTTGAGAGAAGACGAGCCAGTAGCACGGTTCCTGAAATTTTTGTCTTAAAGCTTGCCATAATATGGGATGGAATTTCCCGCACTAACCACCGTGTTAAGAGATAAATTTGATAGGATTTTTGGGGTTTCTCCATGAGATCCACCCCATACAGATCATGAAGATAACGGTTCGATCGTCCATAACGCTGCCATTGTTGGGCTAATTCTTTGAGGGTCGATCGATGACGGTGAAAAACTAAAGCTTGGGGGGCAAACTGATATTGATGCACCTTCGTTTTGAGGGCTCGCCAACAGAAGTCTGCATCTCCGCCCGTGGTCAAATAGGGACGAAATAAACCAATTTCCGAGAAAAGCGATCGTTTTACCGCTAGGTTTGCGGTTTGTCCGTAGGGGCAAAAGGGATGCTCTAGGGTATATTTTTGAGACAAAACTTGGCGGTATTCGGCATAACTTTCTAACCAATTTTGGCTGGGCAAACCTGCCACTTCTCCAATGACGACCTCGATGGTTGAATCGGTAAAGGGTTCCATGAGTTGCGCTAACCAGTGGCGATCGGGACGGCAATCGGCATCGGTGAAGGCTACAATATCCCCCTTCGCCAGTCGAATCCCCGTATTTCGAGCAGCATAGGAACTTTGAATCTTCGATTCGATCGCTACCTGGAGGGTTAAACCATTTTCTTGAAAGTCTACGATCGCCCGTTGTAAATAGTGCTGGGTTCCATCGGTGCTGTTATTATCCACCACAATATATTCCACCTGATCCGCAGGATAGGTTTGTGCTCGTAGACACTGTAAGAGATCGGGTAAATGATCGGCACCGTTGTAAACCGGAATAATGACTGAAACTTGCATAGAGGCGTGAGGATGGAGATAGGATGGAGATAGGCAGGTTAGCTATGGGATTGGACTGAACGTAGATCCGGCAGGAGACCCGGTAGGCCTGAACGTAAATGGGGTAGGAGAGGCAGAGGACGATCGCAGGGGGCCGGCAAGGGTTGAAGCCCCTCTATTTAGGGGATTAGGGGTGAAGCCCTCACTATAACCCTCACGACGACCTCACTAGGGTTCTGACTACGACCTACGAGGGACTGGTATCATGAAAGGCGGTTTGCTGTGTATTTTCAAGACTGTACCCCATGGATCTGCTGCGATCGCTTCCCCTTGGACTCTATCTGGAACATCCGATTACCTGGATGCATCGCCTAGATCCCAGAGTGAAAATGGCCTGGCTAATGGGCTTTTTACTCACCCCTATTTTGGCGAATCCTGGGTGGCGGTTGGGGATGGTGGTGCTGCTCATTGGTCTCACCTTGGCGGCCCGTATTCCGTGGCGCGTTTGGAAACAACAAATGGGCTGGCTGCTGATTTTGGGGGGGTTAGTGTTTGTGCTGACGGCCATTGCCCCCGATGGTTTACCGGATGATCCCCAGCCTCGCCGCCCTAGCATCAGTTTAGCGGATCTGCCCCCCCTCACGGAGGAAATTCAGCCCGGCCAATCCCCTGCCCCAGACCCTGCCGTGAGCCCTCTGCCCCCCGCTACGGCTTACCGCTATGTCATTGTGGATACCCGACTGCTCAACGCCTTTCGCCTCACCCTCACCCGCCGCTCCATCGATCTGGGGATGCGGATTAGCACCTTGATTTTTACCCTGATTTACAGCACCACCCTGTTTTTACTCACCACATCCCCCGAAGAAATTACCGCCGGTCTAGAGGACATCCTCAGCCCCTTACGCCGCCTGGGTATTCCCATCACGGAAATTACCTTGACCCTCACCCTGTCCCTGCGCTTTATTCCCCTCGTTCTCGAAGAGGTACAAAACTTAGTGCGATCGGTGTGGACGAGGGCCATTAACTGGAAAAAATTAGGATTGCGCCAAGGGGCTCAGGTGTGGCTCCGGGTGGCGGAACGTCTACTGCTCAACTTATTGCTGCGGGCCGAGCAAATTGCCGGAGCGATCGAAGTGCGGGGCTTTACCTCCCCCGATCGTCACCGAGTCCCCTGGCACGATCTGCGGCTACAGCCCAGGGATTTCTTCGCTTTATTCGGGTTAGCGCTCCTCTTTGGGGGCCGGTTGTTGTGGGGATAGAGTCTCAGCGTTGAAATCATTACAAATGATTGCAAGTTGTCCTAAAGGATGAAGCCTTCTGATCCGGGCGGCTATAACTGTATCAGTGTCTAGATTAATAGTCTGAAGCGATCTAGATACATTAAAGTTACCTGCTTGCCTATCCATGTTGGATTTTACCCAATTAACTGCCCAGTTAGAAGGCTTTAGCCAAGATTTAGTACAAGAGGCCCATGCACGGCAAAAACGGATTGACCATGCTGCTACGTTACTGGAAGAGGCAGCAACCTACCAAAGCCATTGGGTAACCTTACGAAACGATTGGAACGATCGCTTGGGGTTTAATGCGGCGGAACCCCTGGAGCCCTTGCAAACCGTCAAAACCATTTTAGATGGGTCAGAGTCTTTACCCACCACCTATACGGTTCTAGCAACGGATGGCTCCCAAATTGCCCCCAATCATCATGAAATTGCCTTTTGTTATGTCTTAAATATCGGTCGGGTTGCCATTCACTACGGCAATAAACGCTATCCCCTGTTAGATAGTTTGCCGGAGGTGTGTTACAAAGCCCAGGATCTCTACCAAGGGCAACAGTGGGGAATTTCTACGGAAGAGTGGATGGGCTACCGTCGCACCGTGGCGGAGTTAGAAGTGCTGGCGGATTTAGTGGAAACCTTTCAGAACGATCGCTTTACCGATGATTCTCCCCATGAGGCCCTCGCCCTTGTGGATGGCTCTTTAATTTACTGGTTTTTAGAAGGATTACCCGCCCCCGCCCGTACCGAACTCCTAAACCCCCTCCTGGGGGCTTGGCAACGGATTCAAAGAACGGGGGTTCCCCTCATGGGCTACATTAGCGCCTCCCGCAGTAGTGAAACCCTCAACTTTTTGCGCCTGTTAAGCTGTCCCTATCAAATGCCCGATTGCGATCGCCATTGTCAGGGCAAAGTCGATCGGGCTCCCTGTCAGGTGTTTTCCCCCTTAAAGGATGCCACCTTTTGGCAAACCTACCTCAAACCCGGTCAGCGGGGGCCCCTCTGGCGCAGCCATGCACGAGTGTTAAATCATTATGGCGAACAGTTTGTGTACTTTTGCCATCTCCATGTGGGTAGCGAAATTGCCCGGATTGAGTTTCCGGCGGAGGTTGCCGCCAATCCCCAAGCTTTACAACAGGCCCTCGCGTTGGTGCTCACCCAGGTGCAAAAAGGCTATGGCTATCCCCTGGCCTTAGCGGAAGCTCACAACCAGGCAGTGGTTCGCAGCGGCGATCGGCGGCGATTTTTTAGCCTCCTAGAACGATCGCTTCAGGAAGCAGGCCTGAAAAATGTTGCCCCCTCCTCCAAAGAAACCCGCAAACGGGAAAGTATCGCCTAGGGAGATAGTCCCAACAGGGTCTGGAGCTTTGCAACCAAGGTCTTGAGCCTAACGGGTTTACTGAGGTAGTCTGTGGCCCCCGCCTTTAAGCATCGCTCCTCATCCCCTGGCATGGCTAGGGCCGTTAGGGCAATAATGGGAATGGTTTGGAATTCAGGGATTTTCCGGATTGTATCGATCGCCTCTAAACCATCCACCACCGGCATTTGAATATCCATCAAAATCAAATCAGGATTGAGACTTTGGGTCATATCAATGGCCCCTTGCCCATTTAAGGCGATCCTCACATCGTAGCCAATAGACTCTAAGTACTCGGTCATCATTTCAATATTCGCCAGATTATCCTCCGCCAATAAAATCAGCGGTCTTTCTCGGCCCAGAAGACAATGGGCGGGAGACACATCCGGCACTAACTGAGGGTCAAAGGGCAAATCCATCCAAAAACAACTCCCCTGGCCCTCCTGGCTAGAAAAACCCACTGTTCCGCCGTGGAGTTCTACAATTTGCTTCGTTAAATAAAGTCCTAAGCCTGTGCCGCCCTGCTGACGGTTTAACTGACCATCAATCTGCATAAAGGGCTGAAACAGTTTGCCTTGTTCCTTCGGGGCAATGCCAATGCCCGTATCCGTCACACTGATCCGGAGAATCCGCTGTTTTGTACCCTGCTCCGTGTCCCGTTCTGTGTCCTGTAATGTGCCCGGTTCTGTGTCCTGTAATGTAGCCGTAGGCGTTTCTGTGGGTAAAACCTCGGCGGCTAGGGTGATGGTGCCGTGCTCTGGGGTAAACTTCACCGCATTCGCCAAAAAGTTCAATAGAGATTGACGAATCCGGCGCTCATCCACGGGGATGGTAGGTAACGATTTAGCGAACTGAGTTTCAAGGGAAATATTTTTTTTATGGGCTTGCTGTTGCACAAAGGGGATGCTACTCAGGCACAACTGATACACTTCGGTGAAGGTTAGATGTAACTCTAATGTACCCGACTCAATTTTAGTGGTATCTAAAATATCATTAATTAAGTCCAACAAATGGGAACCACTATTATAAATCGTTTGAAGTTTTCGCAATTGTTTTTCAGTTAAATTGCCAAAAATTCCCTCCTGTAAAGCTTCCGAAAGACCTAAAATAGCATTTAAGGGCGTTCGTAACTCATGGCTCATATTGGCAAAAAATTCATCTTTGAGGCGGGTTGCCCGTTCCAGTTGCAAAATAGTAGTTCTTAAAATATCCTCCTGTTGTTTACGATCGCTCATATCTTGGCTTCCTCTCCCGTGGCACAGGCCGCAACCCAGCACCGGAGTTCTTCTAAAGGATTGAGATCCTGAAACAATTGGGGAATAATTTCATTTTCTAAGTAACACCAGGCCAACTCATCCCGAAAGAACCGAGTCACACTAATTAATAAGGATCCCCGTAGGGTTTCTCGCTCCTCTGCGGACTGTTTGAGATATTCAATATAAGCTTCAATGTCTCGATAACCAGTTAACAATAAACGCCGCTGAATGCGACGGGTCAGGGTATTAGATTTGTAATGGGAAAAATCAACACGATTGTCTTTCGCCAAAATTCGGGCAACCCGTTGTAGATAAAAACTCTCTAGGGTGTCATCGGTTTCATCCAGGAGATTGAGGCTAGAGGACTGTACCAAATTCGAGATTAAAACCGTATTAAGACCCGGTAACGGAGCACGCAAAATAGTATCTAACAATTGCGCCAGATCCCGTGGGGGCAAAACACGATGCACAGCCCCCGTTTCAATGGCACTTTTAGGCATTCCATCCCATTCCGCCGTGGAGGGTTCCTGTACTAAAGTCACCCCTCCCTGTTCATGGATACTGCGTAGACCGTAACTACCGTCACTCCCCACACCCGACAGCACAATACCGATCGCCTCCGTGCCACAATCGGCGGCCAAAGCATTAAAGAAAAGGTCAATGGTAAAATTCGGCTGTGGCTCCCCCGGTTGATCCAGCAAATGAAGCCGGCGAGCCTGAATCGTCAGATTTTTCCCCGGAGGCAGCAGGTAGATCGAGTTTGGCTCTAGGAGCATTCCCTCCTCTGCACTATAAATAGCCATGGCCGTCCGGCGATGGAGCACCTCAGCCATTTTGCTTTTGAAATCCGGCGGAAAGTGCTGAATAACCACAAAAGCCGCTCCACTGTCGGCGGGCATATGGGCAAAAAACTCTTCTAGGGCTGGTATGCCACCGGCTGAGCTACCAATGCCTACCACGTAAAGGGACTGGGAGGGCTGGGAGGGCTGGGCGGGATCAGGGCTTGTTGAATTCACCTGTTTGATTACCTTTATGACACAAAAAACAGTAATCTCTGTCTAAGAAAAATTCCACCGATTGTACACTTAAAGGTCTAGAAAAGTAAAATCCTTGACCAAATTCACAGCCTAAATGACGTAGGTGATCCGCTTGCTCTAAATCTTCGATCCCTTCTGCTACCACATCCATGTCAAAGGCATGGGCCAAACTAATAACAGCCCGAACAATTTCTAAACTGCCTCGCTGTCTAGAGGATAGGCTAGAGAAGTTTTGTGTCCCTTTAGCGTGCATCTGAGCCACAAATGCTTGATCAATTTTAAGGGTATTCACGGGAAAGTTTTGTAAATATCGTAAAGAAGAATACCCCGTACCAAAATCATCAATATTCAGCTTAATATTCCGCTCCCGGAGTTGATGGAGACTCTCCACTAAATGATTACCCATCAACATACTTTCCGTGAGTTCAAGTTTAAGACCATGATGAATATTAAATCGATCTATGAGTTGATCAAGCTCAGGAAAAAAGTCGGCTTCCTGCAATTGTTTCCCCGTAATATTCACACTAATTTCAATGGGTGAGGTGCATTGTAAGGTAGAATACTGACAGGAATGATCGCAATATTGAAACCGATAGTATCGTTCTTGCCAACGATGAAGTTGGGCGCAGGCCTGTTCTAGCACCTGTTGTCCAATGGCGATGATCAGGTCGGTTTCTTCCGCCACAGGAATAAAGTCTCCGGGTAAAACAAAGACTCCATCCGATCGTTGCCACCGGACGAGGGCTTCTAAACCCGCAATGAGGCCGGTGTTAAGGTTAATAATGGGTTGGTAGTACAGCAGGAATTCTTGGTTGTCTAAGCCTTGACGAATCTCCTTTTCCATATTGAGGCGTTTAAGGGTTTCGTCATACATGCCAGCGTGGAAAATGCTATAGGTTGTGATGGGGCTTTTTTTGGCTTGATACATGGCAATATCCGCATCCCGTAGCAGTTCTAGGGCATTTTTGTAGGTGGGGGTGGCAAGGACAATGCCAATGCTAGTGCCAATTTTGACGGATTCGTGTTCCAGTTCAAAGGGATGTTCAAAGGTTCCCAGAATCCGATCGACCACGGCAATGACTTGAGTTTCGTCTAGGACTTGATCCAACAAAATGGTAAATTCATCGCCTCCTAACCGGGCCACCGTATCCTCTTCTCGGACACACTCCTGAATCCGATGGGCTACGGTTTTGAGCAATTGGTCTCCCGCTTGGTGCCCCAGGCTGTCGTTAATGGTTTTAAAGCGATCGAGGTCTAAAAATAAGATGGCAAAATATTGATCAGGATGGCGATGGAGTCGTTTCAGTTCGTGATCAATCAATTCAATAAAAAAGCGTCGGTTCGCTAACCCCGTCAGCCCATCGTGGAGGGCATCATAGCGAAGTTGATCCTGTACCTGTTTACGCTCCGTGACATCGATCAACTGAATAATGAAATGGGAGGGTTGATTTCCCTGGCCTGGATCTCCAATTAAGGTGAGGCTCAACACCCCGTAGCGCCAACTGCTCTGAAGCCTAGACAGGTTTGGAGGGTTGCCATAGCGAACTTCTAAGGTTTGGGCGCTGCTGCTCTTGGTTTCCAGGACGAGGGGATCCGCTGTCCTAAGGGCTTGGGCAAAGGCTTCTACGGCTTGGAGATCCTGAGGATGCAAAAGGGTAGACCAGGAAAGGGTCTGCAAATCCCTAAACGATCGGCCTAACTGTTGACGGAGGGAGCGGTTAATTAAAAAAAAGTCTCCTTGCAAACTCACCAGGGCCATGCCAATGGGGGCCAAATCAAAGGTTTGGCGAAATTGCAGTTCACTTTTGAGCAGGGAGACAGCGGTTTCCCGGTGTTTGACCACCTCTTCCGCTAGGGTTTGGTTCGTCTGGGCCAGTTCAGCGGTGCGATCCTTTACCCGCTGCTCTAAATCCGTAAATGCCTGTTGTAACTGTGACACCATGCGATTAAAGGCCAGGGCTAAATGGCCCAACTCATCCCCCGGATGGGAAGGGTGCATGGCTTGCAGAGACATTAAATTCCCCTTTTCTAGGTCAATCACTCCCTGGTTCAGGGTTCGCAGGGGCAGCACAATCCGGTTCTGGATAAATTGAACAATCGTCCCCATCACCATAATGCCCGCCACCAATAAGCCACAGGCTACCCCCCCCAAACCCACCACGGGGGTAATGGCCACCATGAGGGGTTGTTCCACCACCGCATACCAAGGCACCAAGTTCAGTTGCTGCTCAACGACAAAAACAGGAATGCCATCCAAATTTCTGCGGAGTCGAATCTGAGGGGTGATCAGGGAGGTCTCTAGAGCGGGTGGACGGGTTTGCTGCCCTAACCACTGTAACTTCTGGGTCGCCAAGACCCGCCCCTGGTCATCGGTAATGTACACATACCCCCGCTGCCCCACCTCCTGATTCAGGGTTTTGCGCCAGAGTTCTGTCAGATCCACCCGTATCAACACAAAGCCCGACTGAATCCCCAGGGCGTTACGGGTGACGGTGACCACATCCACAAAGGGGGTAGAGCTTTGGAAGTGCAGGGGGCTCATATAAATGAACTTTTGGCGCTGAGCCAGGATCCGCCGGGCTTCGGAGGTGAGGGTGAGGGGTTCAAACTGCGGGGACGATCGCCCCGTAATGGCCTTGGGTTCTCCCTGAAGATCTAACCACTGCACTTCCATGATGTTCCGTTGGCGGGAGCGCAGTTGTTGCAGGTTACGCTTCACATCTTGGCTTGTTGATAGGGCCGCTGCGGTGGACAACAGGTCACTACTGAGATCCAGAAAAATCGGATCGAGGGTGCGAACCGTAGTCAGACCGACCTGTTGTAATCGCCGCTGTACCTGTTGCACCGTAACCACCGCACTCAAAAATACCGTGCTACTGAGCCCCACCACCCCGATTAAACTTAATCCGAGAACTCGGCGGGTGAGTTGGTGGGTCAGGGAGGGCAAAGAGACGGCCATAGAGAACTAGGAGCGGGGAGAGGTGCGACTAATGACCTCCGTATTTTTAAGTAATACCGAAGGGGGCAGAGGCTGAGGGTTTTCTAAATAGGTAATCATTAATTGTAAGGCTAGGTGGATCTGGGCCTCAGGAACTTGGTCTATGGTGGCCCCTAGATCCCCCGCCGCGATTGCCTTGAGCCCCGTTTCGGAACCATCAAACCCCGTCACCAAAACATTCTGACGGTTCGCTGCCTTCAGGGCGGCGATGGCCCCTAGGGCCATATCATCATTCGCCGCAACGATCGCATCCACTTCGGGATATTGGGTAAGCCAGGCCGCCGTTCGGTTTTTGGCCTGGTCATAATCCCAGTCAGCCGGTTGACGATCGAGCACAATAATCTGTTTGCCGGTGCGTAACCCCGCTAAAAACCCCTGGGAGCGATCTAGAGCATTGTCATGGTGTTGGGAACCTTCCAGGATTAATACCCGGCCTTTGCCCCCCAGTTGCTCCACCACCCAAGTCCCGATCGCCTCTCCTGCGGCCTGATTGTCAAAGCCCACAAAACATAAGGGCGCATCCGTATTCACAGGGGTATCCACCGTAATGACCGGAATCCCCTGAGCCACCGCCTTTTCCACAATGGGCACCAATTGCAAAGAATCCGCCGGGCCCAGCAGTAACCCCTTGAGGGTGCCCGCCTCTAGTTGCTGATTAATGAGTAGGATTTGCTCCTCTACAAACTCAGTGGTTTGGGGATGATCTGAACCCACCACCGTGAGGTTCACCCCTAATTTTTCACTCCAGTCCAAAGCAGCCCGTTCCATCCGCTGCCAATAGGGAACCGATCGGGTTTTGAGGACGTACACCAGGGGCCAAACTTGCTGAGCGGGACTAAAGGTGGGCAGTGCCACTGAAGTTTCGACGTTTTCATGTTGGAATTCATGGTTAAACGTCTCTGGGGGGGATGGACTAGGGATGGGCGGAGAGTTAACCGTGGCTGAGACTGGGGGGCTGGGAGTCCCCCCACAACTGGTTAAATTGCAGACCAGGACAAGTCCACAAAGGGAGAGGAACACCTGGGAAAAAAGACGCATGGTAGATAGCGTGTAGGGTACAAAACCGTGAGCATTCTGAGTTGTACCACTGAATGGAGTCCTAAAAATAGGTGACCTTCAGGTTAGAAAAATAGGCCCGGGTACCCACATCCACCCACAAACCGATCGTTCCCTGGGTTTCGCTCCCCTGTTTCAAATCATTGACCACGAGGGCGGGCTGTTCAGCCCCGTTCACGTATAACCGGGCATGATCCCCTTCCACCACAATTTTTAAGGAGATCCACTCGCCCATGGCCATGTCTGCGTAGGACTCATAGACCCCAGGCGCTTCTTCCCGCAACCGCAAAAAGTCATAGCCCGGATAGGAAAAATATTGTAGGGCATGGTTCCGGTTTAACTGATTCTGAGAGCGAGCATTGACGGGACGGAGATAAAAAGCCTCAAATTGTTCCCCTTGGGGCTGAACCCGAAACCCAACCCCCACAAACCCTTTAGCCAATGCGGGTGCCCCTTCCTGAAGGGCCGAGGCCACATCCACTTCGATCACCCCATTCTGAAACTCAAAGCCTGGAATAATCACCAGGGTATTCCGATCGCCCCCGGTTACCCCTGACTGAAGCTCGACCTGAAGGGCTTCTCGATCTAAATAGACCGTGGGGGTTACGGATACATCCAAAGCCTGGTAGGTGGAGAGATGGCCGGGAATGGTTAAGGGATAATGGAGGGATTGTGCGCCCTCGGCAACGGCGGGAGTTCCCCGACCATGCCAAACAACGATCGCTAGGGCGAGAACTGCTACAGATCTCCATAGATACTTCATGATCAATTTCCTGGATAAGGGTGACGTTGGAGGGAAGCCAGCAGTAATTCAAAAAACTCCCCAGGCTATACCGTAACCCAAGCTGTACAGGAAACCCTAGGTCATTAATGTTGCCAATATTGCCGTTCTACTATGATTTCAACGGCACAGTAAATGCGGATGGCGAGACTTGAACTCGCATGGCGTAAGCCACACGCCCCTCAAACGTGCGTGTCTACCAGTTCCACCACATCCGCAGATTTCGTACCTTCAGGGTTTTCCTTAGCCCATGGACTCCTGATTCTAGAAGCTTGGAAAAACACTTGAGACAGGATGAGGGTACCTATCATTACCGTTTAGGGCTTCTTAGGGTAAAGTCAGGGCTGAGGGAATTTCCGAATTTCCGTTCAGCGCTAAGACATTATAACGAAGTTTGCCCAATTTGGGAAATTTAGTTTTTAAGAAATTCCCTAAACACCACCTTAAACACCTTAAACCTGCTTATGTTGCCGTCTTCTGAACCTCCCCATACTCCCCATATACCTGATCTGCCCCTACCTGATCTGCCTCATGTGGTGGCGGTGGCCCTGCTCTATCAAAACGATCGCTACTTAATGCAGCTACGAGATAATATACCGACCATTATTTACCCGGATCACTGGGCTTTTTTTGGGGGACATATTGAACCCGGAGAAACCCCAAAGATAGGGGTGTTGCGGGAATTGACAGAAGAAATTGGCTATGAACCCCCACAGCTAGATTTTTTTAGAACCTACACTACGGATCAGGCGGTTCGTCATGTGTTCTATGGAGCCCTCACCGTGGAACTCGATCGTCTCGTCTTGGGGGAAGGGGCAGACTTAAAATTAGTCTCCCCAGCGGAAATTGAGGCGGGTGAAGCCTTTTCCACGGCTCTCCAACAGGTCAAACCCCTAGGGGCTCCTCACCGCCAAGTCCTCCTAGAATTTATGGACTTCCTAACCACTCTCCACTAACCACTCTCCACTCTCCACTAACCACTCTCCACTACAACACCGAACCAAACAAAGGCTGGCCACTGCGACTGTAGACCACCACATCCCACTGTCCCTGTTGATTCACCTCAAAGGTAATCCGTTGGCCATCGGCACTGAGGTGAGGATGACGGGCTTCTCCCCGCAGGTTCCCCCCAATGCGCCGGACTTGTTGGGTAGTGCGATCGTAGATATAAATCCCCACCCGATCGTTTTGACTCGCACTAAAGGCGACGTAGCGCCCATCTTCAGAAATACTAGGATTCGCGGCGATCGTATCAAATCGATTTAAGTTAGGCAGGGGAATTAAACGCCGGGTTGTAATGTCCCAGAGGTACACATCCTGGCTGCCATTACGATCGGAAACGAAAGTTAGAAATTGTTTGCTCACCTGGGGCATCGTTTCCGCATAGGGACTATTGAGCCCTAAGCCATTACTCTCGACGGGCGTTCCTAACAGGCGCACATTACTGGTACAGCCCCAAATTTGGCTAAAAAATAACAATAGCAGCAACGATCGAGCGACCCGTACCCCCCGCTGAATCTTCTTCAATTTTTGCCGGTTTTGCCTGAAATTTATACCCATAGTTGAGCGAATCGAGCTGGCTTTAGATCAGTCTAACCAGGATTCCTGTCCCTAAATAATTGTAAACTGGGAACGCTTGGGCAACTCACCTGTGTCGGAATTCAAAGCATAATGACTGCCCTCTGCCCCTTTCAGTTTCTTGGTTCCCTTCCTATGTATGGTTTATTCCTACCTTTTGACCCTGCTCCAGGCCTATCCCCTAGACTCCGCACCTTGGCAACGCTGGCGTAAGGATCATGCAGCGGCAAACTTAAGTAACTTAAAATTTCAGGGACTGATGTTACAGGGCATTGATTTGTCCGATCTCCACTTAGTGGGGAGTGAGTGGTGGGGTACCGATTTTCAGGGGGCTAACCTGCAACGGGGCAATTTCATGGGGGCGGATCTGCGATCGGTGAACCTCAAAGGAGCCGACCTCCGATCGGCTAATCTCATTGGAGCCAATCTACGGGGAGCAAACCTGACCGGCGCAGATTTAACCCAAGCCCAATTACAGCGCTGCAATCTTAGTGGAGTCCAGGGGGTTGACGCACTCTTTCAGGAAGCTAACCTGCACGGGGCTAATTTAAGCGAGGGGAACTGGGTCAGTGCTTCCTTTTATAAGGCGGATCTTACAGAAACGATCGCTCGTCAGGGGTTTTTCACAGCGGTGAACGCTTACGGCAGCCACTGGTGTCGGGCGGATCTCAGCTACAGTGATTTTCGCTGGGCACACCTTCGCCAAGCCAATTTTCAAGGGGCAATTCTCACCGCCACCAGAGGACTAGTTCAAGGTAACTGGGACGATCGTAGTGGTGACGACCACCGGCTATTTGGTAACGATCGTTGATAGGCCTGCTATTTCCCAAAGTGCTAAACCTGCGAGTGGCCCATTTCAACCCCCGGCTACTCAACCTGTTGGATCCAATTCTCCCAGGATTCTAAAATTCACGCTTACTGTTCATTAAGCCCCGGAAACGATGAAGCATGAGCAGCTACGCCTGGAGCAACTGAATCAAGAACTCTCGACGGCGGACGCAAACTTACAGGCGGCGAAGGAGACACGGGCGCGGGAAGAGTATCAGCACTCTCTGAATGTAGGACGATGGCTGGAGGAAGTGAACTACCCGACTCTGATGCTTCGCATACAGAAGCGGGCTTCCCAATTCATCGGCAACTGCCGCCAGAACTCCGTAGCTCTATTGGTCTTACATTGCCTCCAAGGGCAGAA
>Ga0129333_10003163_pt1 | contig 15367 bp, 29 predicted proteins | sample CPB6_08_DNA_FD_94474 | JGI IMG/M metagenome (GOLD analysis project Ga0129333, IMG submission 94474) | Freshwater to marine salinity gradient microbial communities from Chesapeake Bay, USA - CPBay_Sum_0.6_0.8_DNA | ecosystem: Environmental > Aquatic > Marine > Coastal | place: USA: Chesapeake...
ACTATATTTGTAATTCTCAGGAAAAGATAACATTGGAATTAAGCGAAATTAAAATTAAAAATGTGAAGCAATTATCAGATAATAACGGTTTTTATTTGGATATCAATCTTCTCCTTGCTAAAAATAAGGAAAGTATTAAAATTATAAATGATATTGACAATGATGCCAAATCTTACTTAAATGATAATTCTGACACAGATGTTGATTTTGATATTAATGATATTTATATTAATTCGTATGATAATGATGAAAATGGAATGACTATTATTTTAAGTAATAAGATAGATACTGAGATATATATAAATGAAGAAGAAAAGAGCTCCTCCGAATTAATCAATTTCTTAGCAGCTAATAAAAAAAATAAGAATTTAATTATAAATATAGATATTATCTTTTTAGGTATTTATATTAATAAAGAGACTATTATAAATAAGTGGGCACTTAAATATATAAGTATTGAGGATCTAAATGATAATTCAACGATGAATGATTGGAATAGAAGAGAAATCGAGGAAGAATGGCGTTACGACCTCATTTCATACGAAGAAGACGTCAATAATAAAATTGAAAAACTAAAAACAGGGTTAAATGATGCTAAAAACCTTTATAATGAAATTATTAGTGAAAATAATATAAAAATCTGGGAAAATAAAATTGATAAATTAAAAAATATTATTTTATCTTTATATGATAATAGATAGACATTTATAAATGGGTTCAACTAGTTCAATTGTTATTTCCTTTTCCATTGCCATATTACTTCTGCTTATATTACTTCTATTACTTTCATATAACTCTAAATGTAAGGTCGATAGAGTTGAGCGATTTGTAGATGATAACTCTGTAATGAAGAGTTATGATAGTTTTGCAAATGAAATTGGTCAAAGTTTTCCTGAAGCCCCGCACAGATCAAGTGTTGCTTCCAATGACCCTTATGTAGCTAAATCAGCTGAAATGTCCGCTAATATGGGAAATATAGCTCCTTATGAACAAGATTCAGCTACTGCAGAAATCAAAGAAGGTTTTGCAGGCACCAATGAAGTTTCTCAAGACCCTACCACTTGTTTCAAGCGTGATCGCTTAACCAAGGATGATTTATTACCAAAAGATGCCAATCTTAAATGGGCACAAGTTAATCCCTCAAGTATTGGAGATATAACTGATAAAAACTTCTTAACCGCTGGATATCATTTAGGTATAAATACCGTAGGTCAATCTTTAAGAAATGCTAATTTACAATTACGTTCAGAAATCCCAAATCCTCAAATCGCTGTAAGCCCCTGGTTAATATCTACCATCGAGCCCGATATTCGCCCTGTTTCATTTGAAATTGGCAGTGCTCCCTCTTATTAATCAAATGAAACAAAACATTTCGTATTTACGATATCCTGACGAGGCATAATAACCTTTTTTTTATCTTTCAATACTTTATTATAAGTATTCTTTGACATATTTTCATAAATACCTTTTTGATTTTCCATAGCATAATAAATAATCTTATTACTAAAAGCCCATTTGAAAAAATTAAGCTGTCCTATGGTAGTTTCAATAGATTGTTGTTTAATTGGATCAATTATAAAAGTTATTCGATCGTGACGACGAAATGCATCAAAATTAATTTTTTTAAATGATTTTAATTGTGCTCTATAATCAAGATAAAGATTAATCTTTTTATATTTATTAGCATTTCCGTCAGGAAGATAATTATAAATATTATCATTATCAACACAAGTCCAATAAATAATATTATTATTTTTTGCATAGATTGTTACAAGCCAATCAATCATACGCAATGATAATTGGTGCTTTCCATCTATAATGTCTTTAAGGATGAATTTATTATCTTCATTCTTGGAATAATAAGAGGTCAAAGAAGATAATAGGAGCTCTTTACCCGTATCAGACATTAATTATTTTTATGATATTTTTCTTATATCATTGTTAATTTGTGAATTGTATCATATCAAAAATTAGGGCAACAATGGACAGACATAAAAGCAATCCTATTTTAGTGTCCCATTGATAAACATAGAAATTGATAATAACGAGTAATAATAATAACCAAAAATTTTCATAAAATTCAAGTACAGCCTCTGGATAAGGAACAGATGGTCTTAATCCATAAATTAATAGATACGCACTCAAAATTCCCAGTATCAAATATCTTATAAATAAATTAATGTCCATTCTATAATTATTATTTTTTTTCTTTTCAATAATAATTATAGAAAATGATAAACTTTTCCTTATTAGACGAAGCCTATCCAAATGATGATAAAACTATCAACAGAAAGAAAAAAAAGAGCGATGACAAGGATGGAAAGGAAAGTTGTAAGCCACTTCAGGCTCCGCCTTATACCATTCCAATTCCTTGTGCTGATGATTCGGTAAAGAAATTTCTTAATGTCCTTGATATGACTGATAATAAACCCAAGAATGATTATAAAAAAGATGGTATTAGGGGTTATGATTATGATGAAATGGACGCTTATTTAACCGTAAATGATATAAAGACAAATAATACAGATCAATCTGATGAATATAGAACCACCCCTTTTCTTGCTAATTATCTAAGGAGTTTAAGAGATAATTTTAAAAAACCTATGAGTTCTTCCGAAAACATTGAGCAATTTACAAATATGAATAATATAAAGATCGATGTTAATTTATATAACCTCTTTTTATTTATATTCTTAGGAATAGTTATTATAGTTCTCATAGACCAAATAACTAAATTGGTTTCAATTTAAAGAATTGAAATATTTATTCATTTATATATGAAGCATATAACTCATTTAGTTTTTGGGGGAAATGCGTTACGTACTTTATGTTTATGTGGTGTTTTAAGATATATCTATTGTTATAATCTCGATAAATTAATTAGAAATGTATCTGGTACCTCAATGGGTGCCTTTTTTGTTATGGCATTTGCTCTTAAGATACCTATTGAAAGATTGGAAAGGATTATTTATAAGGTTTGTAGTGACCCAAAATTAACAAAAATTAATGGCGAGGCCTTCTTAAATATCATTGATACCTATGGTTTAGGTTCCTCTCTTAATTATTTCAATGATATTCGAGAGTTCATTAAAGAAACTTATCATCAAGATGATTTAACTTTTATTGAATTATCCAAAAAAACGGGCGTAAATCTATTCGTAAGTGCTACGCGTGTAAATGATGGAAGTAATGTAATTTTTAATGTAAATGATACACCTGATATATCAATTATAGATGCTGTTGCAGCATCTATGTGTGTCCCCTTTTTATCAAAACCGATATTAATTGACGGTTATTATTATATTGATGGTTATTTGACAAATAACTTTCCTATTGATTGTTTTGAGAATGTTAATAAAGATAACATTCTTGGTGTTGCTTTGAATGTTAGTAGTGATTATAATACTCCCTGTATTGAGAAGAATAAGGAGATAAGTTTTTCTGCTTATTTATATAACATCATTCATATCTTTTATAATAATACTTATAAGTTATGTTATTATAATAAAATTACTTGTCATCCCAATTTTTTAATTATCGATAATAGTCCTATTCGAAGTATTTTTAATCCCGTCGTGAATGATAATTGTATTGATTTTAGTTTAAATGAAGAGGATATTAATAATCTCTTCTTACAGGGGTTTAAAGAATTGAATGATTATATGAATACTTATAATCAAGAAGAAAAAGAAGTAGAGTAAATTATTCCAATAATAATCGTGCTTTGGCTTTTTGAGAAATATCATTTAATTTCCAGGATATATAAAGAAAGTTATTATTGGGTTCTGGCAATTGAGTTACGTGTAATCCTGATAATCTCAATTGTTTCATTATATATTCCATACAATTATTATAATCATAAATTGGAAAACCAATGACGATAGGTGGTATTTTATGATAAAGAGACATACCACCGTGTTCAGCTACGTGTTTAATCTTCTTATAACAAATTTCTAACAGATGATTGAAAACAGCGGAGCTCTTAATTTCCTTTTTCTTTTTAATTTCATATAAATCATATAATGAAATTTTGTTTGATTTATTCATTCTATTATGATAAGATAATTTTATTAGAAGGAATTAGCCCAAGCCATTATAGCACTTTCAGTTCTATCACCCTCATAAAAGTGTTTTTGCTTCTCTACATTGGTGGCAGATGCAGGTATAGGTAACATCATTATTGTGGGTGCAGAAGTAACATTATAAGTATCAGCCAATTCCTTACCTCTGGCATCAGTATTTAAATCATATTTATTAAAGGTAAAGTTATTTTTATTATTTGATACGATCTTATCCCATACGGGAGTGAAATTTTTGCAATGACCACAGGTTTCCATATATAAATAAACGATTTCTTTAGATGGGTTAGTGAAAAGTTCTTTATAACTGCTTCCTGCTATGGTTCCAATTATAATCGCAAAAGCTAAAATTCCAAGAACTATATATAATCGAGTATTATTACTTGACTTTTTAACCATTTAAAATCTATCTTTAAATAAGAAATTATTATTTTATATAACTATGATTAAATTATAACTATTTTTGGTAAATTTACAAAGGTTATCAATATTATCTGTGATAAATAGACGATAATCATAATTAATAATGGTGGTATCATTAATAACTACAGGATTATGATATTTATTTTTGAGTTCATTTGATATATAAGGAATGGAAGCACAATCCTTCACTAAAATAACTGCTCGATATATGTCCATAGATTGATACAAGCTCTCAATAAAATCAATAAAAGTCATATATTTGAATAATTATAAGACTATTTATTTATATAGGACTAAATATAAGATAGCTGTAACTATGAATAAATAATTAAAATAGATGATATATTTAATAATTAAATCATTTATATTCGTAATTGTCTTACACCTCAACCAAATGATTGAATTTGAAACAAAGAAAAGCGCTATCAATAATAAAATAATGATTGGATATTTATAAATCATCTTAATTATAAAAAATGATTTTTATTTAAATGAATGACCAAATATGACAATGATGAAAGCATTCTTATTCGCTATTCGCAGTTCAATTATCTTCTCTTCGAATAATCCTGAGATATATAATGTGAAGGGATTAAGTATTAAATCTAAATTTAATCCCAAACCTACCTTAGAACACATCTTTCCAAAATGTTACATGAATAAGATCAGTTTTAATGATATGCATAACATCTTTAAATGTAATGGTGAGATTAATAATATGAGATCCAATTATAAATATACGGATGATTGGGATTTAAGGAATTTCACAAAAATCCATAATACGAATAATTATATATCCACGAAAGATAAGTTATTTATTCCAGAAGAGGATAGTAGAGGGATTATTGCAAGAACTATTATGTATATGTCATATGAATATAAATATAAATATTCCAAGGTTATTGATACAGATGTTCTTATTGATTGGTGTATGAGTTATCCGCCATCAAAAATGGAAATTCATCATAATAATGATGCGTTTAGGAAGCAATATAAAAGAAATAAATTCATAGACCTTTATTGTAAGAAGAATTATAAGAATTATATTCAGAAGCTTTTTAATGAATAAAAAATGATTTTTTATTTATGAATCCAAATTAATACAACTGATGTTCACCAAACGGAGGCAAGACAAAACCGAAAGTCAAAATGAAAATTTCGAAACTAAGATAATTAATAAGAAACATCAATTATTTTTGCAAGAAGCTGCTGATATTGCTTTAAAGTCAAATATGCAACAAAAACACGGGGCTGTTATTGTTTATAAAAATAAAATTATTGCGACTGGCTATAATGAAATTTGTGATTATATGAATAATAATTTTAGTATTCATGCTGAGGTTTCGGCCATTAGTAAGATGTTTTATAATAAGAAGTTATTGGAATTCTGTGATATTTATGTTGTAAGAATTGCGTCTGTTACTTTCGATAATTGTTTAAAAAATTCAAAACCTTGTAAGAATTGTACCAATTTCATTAAGAAATATAATCTCAGGAATATCTATTATTCCACCAGTTATAAATTTGAGGAAATGGTATTAAATATCTAAGGATAATGAAACTTTGGGAATAATCCTTTTTATTACCTTTTTTGTTGTCACTGGTCTATCATCCTTATTAAAAATCTTTTCTAATAGCTCTTCACCCTTTAAATCCTTATTATTTTCAAGAATACTTTTAATTTCTTTAATATTTACAGGCTTATGTTGAGTTTTTACAGTGGCCTTTAAACGTCCATTTTGTGTATTCAAATCATTATATTTATATTTAAACATAAATTCCTCAATTTTATTATTCAACGCTCTTTGATGGTTCTTTCTTTCCTTCAAAGCCACTGCTAATTTGCGTATCATATCATCCAATTTAAACCATTCATTTACGAGATTCTTAAAGGTATCTAATTCCTCTCTGGTAGGTTCATTTTTATTTATGATATCATCTATTTCATTATCACTATTTTCCCCCATCTTTATAATAATTATCGGACTAAATCTTTATTTCACTTTTTTACTCGTATAAACCTTTAATTGACGTTTTGAGGAGGTTTGAGAGGTTTGTGACGATAATGATCTATTAGCGGTTATAAATTCTCTTAATTTTTCATGTGTTCTTTGATCACTAAACTCATCTTTCTTAATTCCTTTTTCAATGGATACCACTGATGGAAAAGCTGAAACATTGGTTAATTCAGGTGGAAGATATTTAAAATTATCATATTCAACTTCAAATATCTTGGCCATATCTAATAAATCTCTTTCTTCATTGAGAAGGTTATGTAATATAGGCATAAAAGCACGGCAATGACCACAACTATTCCAATGATACACGATAATTACTCTATCATTATCTTTTTGTTTTGAAAGAAGACCTCCTGTAATTTTGGAAGTTACTTTTTGAAACATAATTAATAATTATCTATTTATAAATTAATAAAAAAAATGGATTTGAAAAAACAATCAGAGTTCATTTCCTGTAATCGCATAAATTTCCTCGATAAGAAATACAACTTATATAATAATCTAATGTTTGATAAACAATTAATTCCAAAATCTATGAATTCCTCAACAGAAGTAAATAAAAATCCTGCTCTAAAATCCTTATTTATTGACAAAAAAAGTTGTATATTTAAAGAAATACCTGATGAGGGATTATGGAAAGATCAATTTCAGGATTTATCTTTCAATACTCGACGTCCCCTTTTCAATTTAAATACGAAAGCCAAGTTTCAAGATACTGGTTGTCCGTAATAAATAAGAGCCTCTCTACTTACATTATTTTCAGCGTCCTTTTTTGAATTACCTTGGGATGTTGCTATGATTGTATTTGTTCTATCTCTGATACAATAACTGAAAATCTTATTATTATCCTTCGTAATAACCCCGAGTTCATTAAATTTGGGTGTAAATTGAAAGGTTTGTTGCATATAACTAATGAGCATATCTTTATAATTCGTCTTTTGAAGAATTAAATCACTGATATCAAGATAATTCTCAATGATATAGATAATCCATTGTTCAACTATGAAATATCCTGCTCCTGTCATCGGTTCCAATTTAATTTTCGACGGAAGAGTAATGGCATCATCTGTGGTCTGAAAGTCGATATATAAAGCTCCAATAAAGGCTTCAAATATATCCTCCATAATCTTATAATTATTTCTACCATTCGCATCTTCCACTTGTTTGGAAATAATGGCGAATTTATTAAATCCTATTTGTTCTGCTAAATAGCCGAGCATCTTTCCATTTACAATCCTTGTTCTTATCTTTGACAAGAAACCCTCATTTTGATCAGGAAATCTCATATATAAATAATTGGCTACTATGAAACTTAAGATAGAATCACCCAGAAATTCCAATCGTTCATATGACATATCTTGTAATGGAATACAATCAGATGGACATTTGACATTACTGGAGGTAAAGTCAGCATTTTTCATAGTACAATATGATTTATGAATAAAGGCATTTCTATAAAGATTGATATTATTAAATTGAATATCTTTCAACCCATTTTTATCAAAGAAGTTTCTTAAATCACTTTCTTGAAGAATTACATTTTGATTGTTATAAGGAAGCTCAGTATCACTTACTTCTTTAGTCTTATTGTGAATACTTTCAATCTTCTTCATTATTTTAATATCTTGTTTAAATATTTAAATAAGATTATCATTTTTTTATGTCGATAGTATTCTGGAATCGTGACCATCTTCATATAAACAGACCTTTATTTATCACGGAGGAGTTATATGATCTTACAATAACTCTTAGAGATTTGATCAGTAAATACAGATATCATCTCATTAATGATAGTTTAGCTGTTATTCAAATCTTAAAGGTTTATAAAACGAATCCTCGAAAATTTATAAATGAGAATGAACCTTATTGGGATTTAAAAACCAGAATTATTGATTATATGAATTATTATGAAATTAAAACAATAAAAGTTGATATGATCATTTGTATTAAAAGATAGCTATTTAAGAAAAAAATGAATATTTGAGTTAGTTTAAACAATCAGAGAAGTAACAAAGTGATTACTTCTCTCAACCCAAGAAATGATTCCTGAATTCATTGCTGATATCGTTAAAACTGTCGGAGAGCTTTCTATTTCTCGCTATTGTGAGGACGGAGGTGTCAGATTGTCATACGAATCCGTGAATGAAAACGATTTTAAATTATTGGGTAGAGAGATTATTCGACGGTTCAACGCGAAGATGCGTAGGTTCTCGGAAGAAGACCTTGAGTTTGTTGTGGAGGTTAATGGCATTTATGTTATGATTTATCTTCATAATTGTCCTACCCTCAACGAGCTTAGACCGTGGGTGTTTTCCATTATTCTAAGAGAGGACTTAGATGATTTCGGTGAGGAATGTGATGATGTAGAGAAGCTTCACAATCTCTTTAAGTAGAAGGGAGTAGGATAAGGGACATTAATGGAATAGCCATTTTTGTTCCTTATTTTATTTTATTTATATAGATAGATGGTTAAAGATTGTCCTTCTGATAAAATTTTAAATCCACTTACTGGTCGATGTGTAGCAAAAACTGGAAAAATAGGTAAGGCTTTATTAAAGTCGTCCCCTAAAAAGCTTGAATCATCTAAACCTAAGAGAAAGGCCGAATCACCTAAACCCAAAAAGAATTATATTAGTTTTGAAAAATATCCGTTTGTTATTACTGATGTTCAGTTTGATAAATCAAAATTCATGTTTGATAAATATCATAGACAGTTTATTATTAAGACAAATGGTATTAAGGATTTTAAATTTATTGCAATAGCCAGTAATCAGTCAAAAAGTGTTTTTAGGAAATGGAAGGATGACTTTAAGAAGTTAATTGGAAATGTTATTGTTTCTATTAGTGTTGCAAAATTTCCACCTAAATTTAGAGCTGTTAAGTATTATCCAGAAGGCAAAGAATATGTTGTAGAAGGAATAGAATATAATTATATAACCCAGAAGCTTTATGAAGTCAAGCTTTCAAATGGAGAAACCTTTAAGTTTTTATTAGTTAATTATTCTTTTGAAGAAGAGGGTATTGATGAAGGTTTTATAAATGTAAAAGTTATTGCTAAATAAAAGTCTTTTGTATTAATTTTTAGCAATTAATACAAAAAATGATTTTCCTGATTATTTAAATAATCAGAAAAGTAAAACAAATTGCTTGTCTCAAAAATCAAAATGCCAATCAGTTTCGAGAAGTATCCCTTCGTTGTGACCGACGTGACTTTTGGTGAAGCTGAGTGTGGATTTGATAGCTGCCATCGATGGTTTATCATCAAAACTGATAGTGGTCGTGATTTCAAGTTTAGGGCGTGCAGTGACATTGGAACTGTGAGCGTTTTCAAGAAATGGGAGGATGACTTTGAAAAGTTAATTGGAAAGGTAATTCTTTCTATTGGCGAAGCGGAGCTTCCGGCAGATTTCGAAGCTGTTGAGTTTTACCCCGAAGGCAGTGAATATGTCACTGATGGATTGGAATTTAGCTTTATTTCATATAAGCTTTACGAAGCCAAGCTTTCGGATGGTGATACATTCAAATTTCTGATAGTCAACTATTCGAATGAAGAGGATGATTGTGAACGGAATTTTCTAAGGGTTTCTGTGACTGTTTAGATTTGAGTAGGAATATGGGACATTAATGGAATAGCCATTTTTGTTCCTTATTATTTTTTATCTAATCAAAGAAAAAATTGATTTTATTTTTATCTAATCAAAGAAAAAATTGATTTTATTTTTGAAAGTAAAGTTCATTCATCAATGGCTATCAATTTGAAGCAAACTCTCGAGGTTTACTGCAAGCAGGAAGAATTCTGTGTTTATGAAACTATGAAGTTTTTCAAGGGTCTTGCAAACCAAATCGCAAATAGTGGAATATCTGACAACCTTAAGAAGGAATTCAAGGAGATTTATCAGGATGTTTGTGATGTTGATGATTGGCAGGAGTTAACCGATGAAAGTTATGAGGCTATTGATGCTATGATGTGTGAATTTATTTTCGTTGTTCGCAGGATTGTAAAGGAATTGTAGGGTTATGGTGGAAGAAAAAAGCAAAAAAATGATTTTTGTTTTTAATTTTGATGACAATCAAATGACATTGAAACAATCTCTTATTGATTATTCGAACGACTATAAATATTCAATTGATACTATCATTGATTTATTTAAGGAGCTCTCTTATGAAATTCCTGAAGAATTTAAGGAGGAATTTAATGATATCTATCAAGAGTTATGTGAGAACGGCGAAGAGGAAGAAGAGGTTGTTCACGATTTCAATAATTTTATCGATAAGCTAATTGAGGTTTTGTAATAATTTATTAGTAATCTCAGCAAAAAAATGATTTTGTATTATAGGAAAAATAATTATCCAATATGGCTATCAATTTGAAGCAAACGCTCGAAGCTTATCTTAATAGGGGGTTATTCTCGGTTTCTGAAACAAAGGAAATATTTGACAATAATCTTATTACACTAATCAAGAATACTAATATTTCCGATGATCTCAAAATAGACTTCGAGGATGTCTATCAAGAGCTTTGTGATCTCAAACCTTGTGAGGAATGGGATGATGAAGATGAGGAAACTATGCAGGTCATTATGTTTGCGTTTGATTTCGTAATTGAGAGGATTTTAAAGGAGTTGCATTGATTTTCAAGTATTCTTTCAAAAAAATGATTTTGTTATTTAATGAAATAATTACCATACAAACGATGGCTATCAACCTGAAGCAAACGCTCGAAGCTTACAGCAAGAAGGAAACCTTTTCGGTTACTGAAACGTTGGAACTCTTTGATGATAGTCTTGTTGCTCAGATTGCGGACAGCAAGATTTCTAATGATCTCTTGAAGGAATTCAAGAATGCTTATCAGGAAGTTGTTGATACGGAGTATTGGGAGGACTGGGATAGTGATTGTGATTATGCTCTTCAGTGCATTATGAGCGAGTTCGATGGAGTCATTAAGAAAATAGTTAAGGAATTGTAGGTGAGTTAAGTAGCAAAAAAAGACAAAAATATTTTGTCTTTATATAGGTATTACTCTACTCTTGTTGAGGATAAACATCAATTACATGAACCTTATTATCTTGCTCTTCTGGTTGGTGAATATCAATTGCATAAATCTTATGACCATAGATCTTATTGTTATCACACCAACGATAACATCTCTTTAAACAAATAACACAGAAAACAGTAATTATAAATGACACTATAAACATTACAAATATGATAAATGGAATGGCTGCTCTTTCGACATTAGATGGAAACACCACGTCAAATAACGTCATTGTGTGAATAAAAATGATAAAAATGAAAATCAAAATTTATTTAATCATATCTGGATTTTTGACAAATTTAATCCAGATATCTCTATGATAACAACCCTCTCTGATGTTTAAATAGAAGTTGAGATCGTGACATTTTTGAAGCAGTGCTAATCTTTTAGAAGTCATTTCTTTTTTTCCAAACAGAAGTTTAAAATTAGCCTCTGTTGCCAAATAGCGAATGCGATTATTTATAATCTTAATATTCATCAAAATTTCATCATTTGACAGTTCAGGAAAATCTCTTAATGTTTTATCAATAATTACCTTGAATTCTTTGATGTGGATATAGGGCTGATTGGATGTGTTTGTTTTTTCGTCCTTCTTAATTCCTTTAGATAAGATGGGGTCGTTACTAATCATTCGTGTAAGCTCGAGTTTTCTTTTTGACGGCAATTCATAATCATTTATTTGCTTATTTGAATTAATGATTTTAAATAAATCAATTAATTCATCTTCGTTTGAATCTTCATCAGAAATCATATAAATCCAAATAGTTAATTCGAGTGCACACGTATTATAAATATCATATTCACTCAAATATCTCTTAATAGCTTCATATCTATGTTGCCCATCCAGTAAACGAATATTCTTCTTATTATCCTCAAATGCATGCAAAGTCCATCCACACATTGATTTATCTTTAATTGAATTATAAATCTCATCCACTCTTTCTAAATTAATATCTCTATTATAAATCCAATTATCCGTATATAAAAGTAGATTTCGAAAACTCATCTTTATCAGTTTAGTATCTTCATCACGATGATAAATAACTTGATATTTCTCCATTATTGATAATTATTGTCAATAATAAAAAAATCATTTTTTCGCATCCTTCTCAACCTCCTCAAATATAGCAGGGTTTTTTGATATCCAGTCCCAACGAATCTTTGTTTTATTACTCAACAGTAAATCAATAGCATTTGGATTCTGACATAATCTCCACCATTTTATAAGTCTTTTATGTTTTTGTAGTAAAGGAATCGCATTTGGGTTCAATGATAATTCTTCCCAATTTACCTTTTTCATATTTTTTTCCAATAACTCAATTGCATTCGGGTTTCCGGATAGACTTCGCCAATCAATCTTATCAGGATTTGCCTCAAGTAATCGAATGGCATTTGGATTTTTGGATAATTTAGACCAATAGATCTTATCTTGATTTTTGGTGAGAAGTTTGATTGCATTTGGATTTTTGGATAGACTTCGCCAATCAATCTTATCGGGATTTGCTTCAAGTAACTTAATGGCGTTTGGATTTCTTGATAATTTATGCCAAAGAAATTTTTTTTTCTCCATTAATAATTCAAACGCATTGGGATTTTTAGATAAATAATGCCAATACAATTCGAATTTATCTTCATTCTCTTTAAATAACTCAATGGCTTCGGGATTTGGATTTTTGGCCAATCTTACCCAATTAATCTTATCCAAGTTTTTTCTCATAAACGCAATTCCATTCGGATTTTCAGAGAAATAAACCCAATCAATCTTCTCTGGATTTTCTTCAAGTAACTTGATAGCATTTGGATTTCCTGATAAATACTTCCAATCTAATTTCTTTAAATCAATTCCCTTTCTTAAAACCATTATCTTCTTTGTTTTTTTTGGTTTTCGAGTTTCCATCATCATTAATAACTTCTTTCCAATAGCTCCGGTTTTCAATACACAGCGATTCGTAGAAGGGTTTAGAATCTTATCAGGAGGACAATTTTTCATTTTATTTATATATATATAAATAAAAAATCATTTTTTGAAATAAAGACTTATGATTGCCACAGCAGTAATTACGATAGTTATATTTAACTTCATTTCCAGTCGTTGATATTTATCTACTTCTTGAGGTTTCTTTTTCTTATGATTAATTACATTCAAAAGTAGATTGGATATTTCATCGACGGAACTGTCATCACTGAAAGTAATTTCATAACTTTTTGATTTATCTTTAAGTTTGGATTCATAATCAATTCGAATGGGTTTAAATTTAAAGATAGATGTCAAGCTTGAATTTCCGATATACTTAGGCAGACGTCTATCATTTAATTCCACTAAAAACTTCTCGTGATTTTTTGCGATTTCATAACTTTCCTTAAATCTCTTTATTTCTCTCTCTTTTAATTCCAATTGTTTTTTCTTGTAATTATCTCTGGATTTTTCAACTTCCTTGAAGTAATTATTAACATCATCATATGTAATCACTTCTCCTTGAAAATTGAAACTCATTTTGATTGTTGTTATTAATAAATAAAAATCATTTTTTTATATGAATATTCTCATTGCTAATAAAATGAAACAACCGATACTTGTATATATATAAATACTTGAATTTTCTTCCAAACGTTGAATTCTTTCCATCAAGTCCTCTTCCTTTTTTTTATTTGCAATATTATTCAAAACATGGAATAAGGCATTATTACAACTATAATTAATATTTGACGTTAAATTCTTATAGCATAAGTCATCTTTAATTTCATTTATGGTTTTAAATTGAAAGGTATTGATAGATATATCATCGATAGGTGGTTTGTTTTTTGAATATTGAAGTAATACCCCTTGATGAGTAAATGCAATCTCCTCTAAAATCCTGTCTCTCTCTTCTCTGTTAAATTTCATTTCTTTGAAATAATTATCAAGTTCATCATAAGTAATCTTATAACCTTTGAATTTAATTATTCCATTCATCTATTATTATATTGATAAAATCTTCCTTATGATTGCGTTTATAGTTTAAATATATTTTTTAATATAAAATAATAGAAAATGAATGATTTAACGACGCCAGAAATTCATAATTGGTATAATAATATAGTTAAGCGCTTTGGATGGATTGCTTTGTCTGCAAGTGATAAAAAAAAGGCTGATAATTTTAAAGCTGAAATTGGTGATTTAATAGAAAAAACGGAAAATAAGATTAACATTACTATGGATCAAGATAAGAAAAGTGATTTAATTACTATGGCTGCGAAATTAAAAAATTTATCATCATTAGTAGATGTTGTAAAAGGTGAGGCACCCAAAAAAGGAGGTCGCAGAAAGAAGATATAAACATTTATTGATTAATAATTAATAATTAATGTCAAAGGTTTCAATTATTCTTCACGCAGGTTTAGGTAATCAACTATTTATGCTATTCACAGGTATCTCAAAGGCCATTGATGAAAATAAAGATTTTAATTTTTATCCAGTTTATCAAAATCCTCGCGGTTTTTATTTCACAAATATCCTTAAATCCATTGCGTTTAAAATGGAGGATAGTCTTACCAATCTTCAAAATCGTCCTGGTTATGAAGAGCAGGTCTTTCATTATTCCCCTATTCCAAGAGATGCTCAGGTAATTAAAGGTTATTTTCAATCTCCCAAGTATTTCGACCATAATAAAGATAAGATTATTGAAATCCTTGGTCTACATAAATTCATTCCCAAATATGAATTGGGGTATAAGGCGATTGCTATTCATTTGAGACTGGGTGATAAGACAATTGACCAACACGTTCACACCCTCCTCAGACCCTCTTATTTTATCAATTCCATTAATCATCTC
>Ga0129333_10003164_pt1 | contig 15366 bp, 21 predicted proteins | sample CPB6_08_DNA_FD_94474 | JGI IMG/M metagenome (GOLD analysis project Ga0129333, IMG submission 94474) | Freshwater to marine salinity gradient microbial communities from Chesapeake Bay, USA - CPBay_Sum_0.6_0.8_DNA | ecosystem: Environmental > Aquatic > Marine > Coastal | place: USA: Chesapeake...
CATTAATTATTGCAGATGAAATGCAAAATGCAACACCAAATCAAATGAAAATGTTATTAACACGTATAGGTGAAGGCAGTCGTATCATTGTCACAGGAGATGTCCGTCAAACTGACAGAACAGAAGGTGAAAATGGTTTGTTAGATTTTAACAAGTTGATTAACCAATTCCGCAACAGTAATCACGTTGGCACCGTAGAATTTAATGGTAATGATATTGAACGCCATCCAGCAGTAGAGGAGATTTTAAGAATTTACGGCGATATCAAATAGTTTTACGGCTCAATAATTTCAATAAACGCCAGTTAAGATAAGCGTCCTTTACAGAATCATTTTCGTGTTGGGTGTCTTTTGCCCAACTTGTTTCTTGTATCCACCCGCCATTCTTGCCTTGTGCCTTATATATTGCCCATGCTTCTGGTAGATACTGTTCATACCAAGTATCTTCGCCCATGTCGTTTCGGGTCATGCCAAAAAAAGCATTACCATCCAGTATAGCAACTACTTCTGCTATTGGACGCAATAAATCTTTTTCTTTTTGTGTAAATTTTTTCTTTTTAGATTGTTTTCCACCGTAGTTGTTCCAAAACCAATTTAAGAATGATTGTGGACTTTCTGGATCAATACTCATTATAGTTCAGCTAACTCGCAGAATGTCGCACTTAAATTAATTTCAGCATCAGCAACCATACTGTGATTTACTAATCCATTGCGAATAATAATGATTGCACGGTCTTGTGCTTCATCGCTACTTGCAAACAAATCAAGATTATCATACATCCAACGAAACACTTCTTCCATTTCATCAGGACGAACTTGACTACAAATCAACTTACGTGCTTCACGAATCTTTTTAGCCTTAAAGAGTTCTACTGCTTGTAATCTATAATCACTGCTACTTTGTGAACTTGTTGCAGCATTTTGTAGTGTGCCGCCGTTACTACCACTTTGCAGTGCATTAATACATTTGCGAAGGTCTGGATAATGTGCACTTACATAAGTGTCAAGCACATCTAAATCAAAGTTTACATTTTCTTCAACAAGAATAGTTGCTGTTCTTGCGGTAAACTCTGTTTTATCAAGTTTCTCAATATGGAAACCTTGACAACGACTATGCAATGCAGGAATAATCTTATTAGGATAGTTGCAAGTCATAATAAAACGTGCAGTGCTGCTGTAAGTCTCCATCAACCCACGCAACACTGCTTGTGCGTTAGGTGACAGATAATCTGCCTCATCCAACAACACTACTTTAAAATCGCCAAACGGCATTGTGGACACAAATCCTTCAATGCGGTCACGAATAAAATCAACACCATTGTCTCGTGAGGCATTGATTTGCATTACATCATAATCTTCTACACCAAGGTCAGCAATAAGCACTTTAGCAAGCGTGGTCTTACCTGTGCCTGGACCACCACTAAACAGCAAGTGTGGAATATTTCGTTCACTTACCCACTGACGAACTTGTTGCTGTTGTGAATCATCACGCCATACATAATCATTTACCGTTTTGGGACGGTATTTTTCTGTCCAAAGATAATTTGTAATCATAGTTACACTTTACTATATTTGTGAAAAACTGTCAAATATAATCGCCAAAGGTCAAATCTTCCTTTGGTGGTTCGTCACTGGAAAGTAGTATATCTTTTGGATCAACAAGACGAACTGTAGTTGTTTCACCATTTTCGTCAGTCATATCCAAACCACGTGTCCAACGACCATGTGCTACAAGAATATATTCACCTGGCTTTACATCTTCTTGTAATCTACCAACTGCTACAACTTGTGCCCAACGTGGACGAATGCCTTGACCTTTTTTATCATCGTCAATGATAATAATACCACCAACTGTCATACGTTCACCAAACTCCATATCTTTTACAAGAACATTGTTTTTGGTAGGCGTAATTTTTCGATAATCTTCACGAACATGGTGAAGACTGCTTTTTGCTTTGTTGAGTTTTGTCATATTCTACGTCTCTGGTTTCTTAAACGTTCTGCTAATTCTGCACTACGTGCTTGTGCATCATTTACACCACCAGTTGTTGGTGCTGGTGTAGTTGGATTTACTGGTGTTGAATTACTTTGAGATTGTTCTATAGTGTCATATGTATCTGGTGTTTCAAATATATCAGCTACAGCGGCTGCATTTACTTCATCTACGTTATTGTAGACAGGTGCATCAGTAAGTTTATTACCTTTTTGTGAATTATAATAATTTTTCATTCGCTGATCTCTTGTTTCTACAATTTGTCCACCTGGTCCAAGTATATCCCCACGAGCATTTTGACGGCTGTTACCTACAGCAATTGTTCTTTCTTGTTGAATCTTTAGAGCGTTAATATCTAAAAATCTACCATTTGCAGTGCGATGCATTGTTACTCCTTGCGTTATTTAACGCATAAATTCTTCAAAGTTTAAATTATGTTTCAAACTATGTATACGATGAATACCTATCAAATATAAAACGAAACTTGATACGCTACTACCGCGACCAACACCCCATACTATATTATTTTGCTTCATCGTGTCAACAAGATATTTAAGATATTGAAGTAGTGGTAGTAAATTACGTTCTGCATATACAAGTAATTCTTGACCAGCACGTTGTAATTCATTTTGGTCAGCACAGCGATCTAATACCCACTTAGCAATATCTAAATCATAATATTCCTGTGGCATCCAATATGTTTCACAATTTTTTTTATGAAATTGTTCAACAGAACACGTTAATTGTTCAAGTTTTTGTAGCGGTTTCCAATCAAGATAAAGTGATTTAATACCATTATTATATTTTTCTGGATCAACAATAGGTATATCAATAAGTTCTTGTTGTGGATTAAGATACAACAAGTCTGCCAATTCACTATCAGTTATTATTGAACGTGAATATGTGTCAGTTCTTGTCACCTTTGATTACCTCTGGCTTCCAATTTTTCTTAAGAGGAATAACATTACTTTCTTGTTTTTTATTCTTTTTAGTTTTTGTTTCTTCTTCTTGATCCCACTGTAACCACTCTGGCCAATCCGCTTCGTGATATTCCATAACATGTTTTCCTTGTTTTTTATACAGAACATCATATGTAGTAGGCGTAGAACGAAACCACCAAGCAGGTTTATTCCAATTCTTCATATCCATTTCAGCAATTAAATCATCTTCAGTTGCCATATCATGATCAACATTAATAGAAATATTATCGCTTTTATCACAACCAAAACTAACACCTGTAAGTGTAATACGACCTTGTGTCATGCTTAAAATCTTATACCAAGTTGCTACGCCAATGCTATAATTTGTTGGTGCAAATGGTAGTGTGACGATTTTATTATCAAACTTTTTATGGAGTAAAGGCAGTGTAGGATTGCCTAACCATATAAAAACAGCATCTTGATAAAGGTCTTTAATCAAGTGTCTAATGCGACCAAATGCAGTAGTCTGGTCATCACTTTGTGAAGTTTCATCATCAAAACTTATGCTTATATTAAAATTAACAGGGTCAAGAACATTATTGTAACAGGTTATTGCACTAAACTCTGCATTCCATGTAATTGTACTCATCCTACATCCAAACTATTTTTCATTATCGGATTTTGTTTTGCTGCTTCTGCTTCTGCACGATATCTTTTATTGATTTCGTCTTGATACATCGCCACAACGCCACGCATTTGATTAAGAACAGGTGCATTACCCATACGTGCAAGCCAAGCCATTTTTTTATGTAGATCATTTACTGTTTTAAGTAAATCATCCAAGGATTTTTTTGTTAAATCCTCAACAAGTGGATTCATTACAAATCACCGCTTTTACGATTTTCACTGTTCCAAGCATCAAACTTACCACCAGGATAACGTGATTCTAATTTTTTAACATTTTCATTAATTACATCATTTGGGTCAAGACCAAGTGCTGTGCAAGCATTAACCCAATACCACATAATATCACCAAGTTCACGTTTCATATGGAATACATTGTCTGCGTTAAGTGGTTTACCTTGAAAAAAAATTTTTTTAATAATTTCATTAAATTCACCACTTTCGGCACTTAATCCCATTGCTGCTGTTAATAGCAATGAAGGATGAACTAATGTTTTATCATCTTGGAATTGTGTTAATTGGTCAAACCTGTCTAAAAAAGCATAGTTATGCTTACTTTCGTTACTTGTAACTGCCGTAACAAATTCTTGATAAAGTTTAAGGTCAACCATTGATTTACTCCTAATATAATATAGTTATTAATATATCAGGAGTCAATATTATATTGTTCTAAACCAACTGCTTGCAGAATTAACGAAAGTAAATCCAATACCACTATTAGCACTTATAGTTGTAGTATTACCATTAATAGTATTACCTGCTACAAGAAATACATTGCTTACAGCAACATTGGCATTGATTTTAACTGTATGACCATCAATTGGATAGCTTGGAAATGTTACACGAACATTTGCTAAAGCACCAGCTGCGCCATTGTCTAATATAATTTTACTAACAACACTTACATTTGTAGTGCCAGCACCCGCATTAGAACCATTGCTTACATTTGAATATGTAAATTCTGTATTAATATGTGGACGGCTCAATTGTATTACAGTAATAGTAACACCAGCATCATCACTTATAAATTCATACCAATAATAACCACTACCACTTTGTGTGAAAGAAATAGTTCTTGTATTTTGGTTATATTCTTCAAGATAGCTTGAACCAAGAGTTACTGCACTTGGTAGTGTAACGGTATGACTACTACTTGCAACATAAAGTTTTAAGCGAATACGTCCAACTGTGCCTGCTGCTGGAAAGTTAGAAAACGCAATAGTAATTGCACCATTGGTTTGAACTTTATGATAATGTCCACGTGTGTGGTCAATTGTAACATTAGTGCTGATAATACCGTTATCGTATTCAGTTTCACGAAAATCTTGAATTTGTGCACTACTTAAAAGTGTGCCAGCCATATTGTTATTAAGGGTAGTTCCAGTAAGTGCACTTTTTACAATTGCTTTACTTTGCAAATCATCAATTTCACTTTGTGCATATGCAAAGTTATTTTTAATATTTGTAAAATTATCACGGAATCCCTGACTGTCATTATCGACGCCAGCTACTGGATATGAACCATTGATATTATTAGGATTAATGTTACTCATTTAATTTTTCCAACAACTATATTTATTTATGTAGCAGTTTCAATGATATTTTGTAATGGGAACTTCAAATAACTATCACTTTCAAATGGCAATTGATATTGGTCTTGATTATTAATAAACTTAGTATTTGTATCATCAAATGTAGTTGGTGATTTAAGTTGTAATGTTGCAAAATTTCCTTCTTCATATTTTGGAACAGTTTGTGCACCAACACCAATATTTGCACTACTATATTGCCAAGTTTCACCAGCTTTTGCACCAAACTGAACTACAACAACATCATTTAGTGCAATTTCTTGTTCAAAAGTAAGTGATACTGTTCTATTAACCACAGCTATTCGCCATACACCACCACGCTTGTTTACACTTGCTGTGCCAGCTTGAACTTGTGCATAGCCTGGTATTACACTTCCATCTTGATTCCAACCATCATTATATAAAATTGGAAATTCTGCAGGATCATAATTTTCTTGCGTGCTGAAAACTATTAATTTATCATTCCAATCACCACTTGCATCACCATCCATACCACCTATATCATTAATTTGTGCAATTGTAGCACCATCTACTTTGTCAAATGGTATGTCCAATGCATATGCAACTGTTGCTGCTGGTGTAACACTTAAAATATAACCAGTATCAAAAGTTGTATATTGTTTTGTAATAAAGAAACCAGTTGTAATGTCAAAATTAGCATCAAGATTATTATCAAAAATATATCTATCTGTAATAAATGGAACTAATTTAATATCTTGTGGAACGTTATTTTTAAGCAAATATAAAACACGTGGGCCTGTTCCAGCTTTTACGTATGCTAAAACAGCAGCTGTTTTAAAGCCTAAAATTCTGCCATCGTTTTGAATACTTGTTTCCCATTGTGGTAAAGTATTTGTATTTGTTTCACCAATAGCAACAATAAGATCATTATTCATAAGACTTAAATCATTTGGATACAATCTGCGACCATCTTGTATAAGAAAACTTGACTGTGGTATATTAGGTGTTAAAAAACCATTTACTTCTGTGTATGTTTTTGTATCTTCAATAAGGTCTACATATATTACATCATAAAGTGCGTTTCCATTTGCATCCGTAGCACGTGCATATTTGTAATCATCAAAATAAAATTTCTTATTATAATGTCTTGTTTGCATTGCATCTATGTAACTGCTTGCTTCACTGCTTGTTAAACCATAACCAACTAAAACTTTTAGATCAGTTTGCACACCCCAATATGGATCATTTGGACGATAGATATCATCATATTTAAAGTAATCTGTGTTACCCAAAATGTTAAGTAAAACATTTCTTTTATCAATATTTGGTAAACATACTAAGTACAAATTATCATATGGTTCATAAGTAACACTTCCTACCGTTAAGTTAAATGTTTTTTGTCCACTTATACTTTCACTATAATCAGTAGCATTTATAATCAAAGTAAAAGTTCTATCTATAGTAGTTTGAGCATCAGTAACACCATTTGTTGTATTATCCACATCAAATGTTGTTGTTCCTTTATCCAAACTAAATTGTTGAAAACTTACACGACCACTAATAGTTCCATCACTTAATAATTGTAAACCTTGAGGTATTTTACTTCCACTTTCTAAAGAATAATACAGAGTTCTTTGGCTTTCAGCAGTAGCATTTATTACAAGTTGGCTGATATCTCCTGTGTATATAATCCCAAGATCACTGTCAGTATTCCAAGTTACTCCAAGACTTAATGCACCTAAAATTGTTATTGAAAAAATACGATAATCACTCGTAATATTTTGATCAATTACACTAAAACATTGAACAGCAAATGTATAAGTTTGACTTATATAAGATTGTGGTTCAATGTAACCAGTTAACCAACCAGTTGTTGAATCCAAAGTTAAACCAGGTGGTAATTCATATGTGCTTTGATCCCAAGGAACACTATCCCACGGTGCTGTATCTTCATCCCATCCTGTTCCTCCAGTTGCTACAAGTGAATAACCAACGTTTATATTATCATAATCAACACCATCAAATTTAAATGCAAAAAAGTTACCACTTGTAAAGGTTTCATAATCACCAAGTGATGTAGTTAACAATATTGGTCTGCGATCATTTGTTAAATCACTTGTAAAATCAGTATCATCATCAATAATTATTGTGCTATCAGCAGTAACTGTATTGTGATTGTATACTGTAATTGTATAATTTCTTATATCAAAACTTTTACCGTCACTAACCTGTATAGTAAAATAATAATTAATTTTACCTAAACCTGTATAATTTTGACCAGGAGATAACAATAAATCGGTTTGATCAAATGGTTGGTAATCCCATGATGCACTATCATTATCCCAACCATTTGGTGGTATATAATTAGGAATAAGTGGACCACTTATAACTCCGCTACTACTCAATTCCGTTCCAAGTGGTAGAATACCATTTATAAGAGTATATGTAAGTATATCGTTGTTTTCATCCACTGCACTTAAAGGAATGCTTATAATGATACCATCAACAAATTCACCTAATGGTTGATAATTACTTGTTAATAAAGTTGGTGGATAGTTACCTGTAACTGTAATACTAAAACTACGGTCAGTAATTTTACCACTACTACTATAAGCACGAATAGTAAACTCGCTTGTGCGGTCTTGTGTAACGGCTTGCGGCACACCATCAATACTATAAGTTGATTTTGGGTTACCAGTTACCTGACCACTGCTATCAATTTGTATACCTGCTGGTAATTTACCTGCAATTAATTCATAATTTACATCCAAGCCATCAGGTTGACCAGTTGGGTCAACTGCTTGTAATCCAATTTCAAAAAATTGTTGTGCTTGAATTTTACCAAGATTACCTTTTGGTGTTATCCATACTGGATAATCTGTGCCATAACCAGTTGCTGGTTCTTCTGTCAACAAATCTACTTCATTATAAAAGCTTTCACCAATTACATATGGATAAACAGGATTTCCGCTGCCATCAACAGTACAAAAGTAAGCATAAGTCCCACTTGGATAATCTGGTGTTACACAATAACGTCCATTATGAATGTCTAAATCACCGCTTCCGTCATATTCGTAATCTTCAATAAACATACCCATAGGATAGGTTGTTAGGTCATATGCTGTTGTTGCCGCTCGATATGAACTGGATCGCAAAACATAACTTGTAGCTAAATTTTGAACACCACTGCTATTATCAAGAGGGTCTACATAACCACTTGGTCCATAAATTGGAAATCCATCTAAACTAAAACCAAGAATTTTACTATGACCATCAGGATGAAATAAATCTCCATCAATGTATGGTATTATATCAGCATCAGCTAAACCCTTTACAGTAGAACTGTATGGTCTGCCACCCAATCCACTCAACCAAATTGGTGCAAAACTGTAATCATTGTAAAAATATCTGCCTGTTGTAGTGGCACGACCACCTGCATAATCCTGTTTATACCAATGTTGTCCATCAGCAATTTCATCTTGTGCAATACCATTAGCATAACTTTGGTCAAAATGAAAACCAGTTGGTGTTGTAAACCCAAAGGGTGGAGATGTATTAATACTTGGTGGATAAATTGCAACACCATTCATCCAAAAACCAAGCAATCCATAATTGACTGCTTGTGAATTTTCAGTTACAACTTTCCCACCACGCCATACCCATTGACGATTAAAATATTGTGCAAGAGCAACGGTTGATGCATAAATGCTACCATAACCGTGATAAGGTATACCAGTTGCAGTTAAATTAATAGTATCTTGGAAGTCTGCAGGATGCACCTCAACATTTTCTGCAAATGTCCAGTTGCTACTTACATTTATAAGTCGTCCAAGTTGCAGGTTGGTTGCAAAACCATTATAATCAGGCATTAATTAACTGCTCCACAACAATATTTATGGATTATTGAACTCTTATCCAGCGTGGTCCGCCAGGTAAATCTTGTGGAATAGGATTACCATTATAAGGTGCAAATTTTACATAATGCCAAGCATAAGGTGTTGAAGCAGTTATACTACTGACATTGCCTTGAACTGTGCTATCATTTGCTATCAATCGTAAACTTGAAATAGTAATGTTGCTACCAATTGTTATTCTTGTGCCATCACTTATATTTGCATTAGCTGGTAGATAAACATTAGCTGTGCCAACTGTTCCGCCTGCAGTATAATCAAGAATAAGTGTAGATGTATTGCCATATAATGTAATTGTGTTAGCTGTAGAATTTGCAAGATTTGCAAATGAATAACCATTAATTGCAACATAACCTAAAACATAACTATTACTTGCTACACCGTTTGCACTTATTGCATTTGCATTGTAATATTGTGGTAGATATGCTGCAACTTGTGTATTGCTGTAAAGTCCAGTTAAATATTGCGAACTACCAACAAAGTATGTTGCATTTACATTAGATGTAGCATTAATGTTACCTACATTTAAGTTACCACTATAAGTTGGTAGATATGCGGCTGTTGTAGCATTGCTATACAATCCTGTAAGCAGACTACCATTACCAATGAAATATGTGCCACCAACGTTACCAGTTGCTACGAGATTGCCAGCAGTTAAATTACCAGTATATGTTGGTAGATATGTTCCAATATAAGCACCAGCTTGTGTATTACCATACATGCCAGTTAATGCGGCACCACTTCCAAGGAAATATGCGGCACTGATATTTGCAGTAGCGGCTACACCACTTATTGCGGCATTACCATATGTTAAGTTACCAAGCAAGTTAGCTGCCAAAGATGTATTACTATACAATCCTGTCAGTAAACTACCACTACCATAGAAATATGAAGCAGTTACATTACTTGTGGTAGTAATATTTCCAACGTTTATATTTCCTGTAACAGACATATTAGTAACACTTATATTGCCGCTAAATGTTCCATAATTTGCACTACTATTGCCTGTAGTTGTAATATTACCTGTTGTAATAATATTACCAGCACTATAGATATTACCACCAATGCCCATACCACCAGTTATAACAATAGCACCAGTGATTGTGTTATCTGCTTGTGTTGTATCATTTAACCAGAGTGTAGTTGCATTAGAAACAACCACATCACCATTACCATCAGGATCAATGTTAAGATTTGCATTAGTTGTGCTTGGTGTTGTTATATAACTTGTTACACTTAATACTAAATTAGAACCTGCACGAACTGCAACATTACCAGTAACATTGACATTACTTGATAATAAATTACCGCCATAAATTGTAAGATAAGCTGCAACATTTGCGTTACCATAAGCACTTGGTGTAATACCGCTCAGTCCACTTAAGTAATAACCGTTTCCTAAAACATAACCACTACTTGTTAAATTACCATTTGCAAAAATGTTAGAATTACTATTAAGAATTTGAATGTTGGCAATACCAATATTTGCACTAATTAAATCACCTATAGTAACAACATTTGGTAAATTATTACCACTAAAATTTTGTGCATTTACTGCTATGCCAGCAGTTGTTGCATATGTTGCAGTTGCAGCAATAGTTGCACTACTTGCTGTTCCGCTTAAATTACCAATAATAGGATAAGTTGTATTTGTTGTAATTTGACCATTGAATGTAGCATTATTAGCATACATTGTTGTAAAGTTTGTAGCATTTGCCACAATAGCGGCATTATTTGCAACTACAACATTTCCTGTGCCAGGTGCAAGAGTTAGGTTGGCACCAGGAGTATATGTTTGGTATACGTCACTTGAATTAAGGTTGCCAAAAAGTTGAGCAAAATTATTTTTTGTTTTAAGTAATGCTGTTCGTAGCGGGTCACCAGTGCCATCATTTGGAAAAGCACCAACGTTAATTACCTCTTGTACCATCTAAAACTCCTGCCAATTATTTAGCAGGTTTACTTTTAAGAGAAACTAACGCTTGTTCCGCAACCACAGCCACCACTGGTATTTGGGTTTTCTACAACCAGTGAACTACTGATAAAATCAGTTTTATAATCAATAACACACCCAACTACATAAACATGTGCTGTGCAATCTACGACGAATTTTTGGTCATCACCTAAATCAATTATGTAATCTCGTTCAGGTTCACCTTTTTCATCATATTCAGATTTGTCAACAGGTAACCAAAAATATTCAAAACCTGCACAACCACCGCCCTGTAACCCAAATACAAGATGTGATTTTTTCATTTTTGTAAGAGTATTTTTTATATGATTTTTTGCGTCATCAGTTAAATTGCAAATATCCATTTTATCTGTACCTATAAACTATACGTCCTCGTGTTAAATCATAGGGACTTACTTCTACGCTAACACGGTCTTCTTCTGTTATTTTTATTTTATTCTTACGAATATTACCACTTGTATAAGCAAGGATTTGGTGACCATCAATATCTACTCTAAAATTACCGTTTGGTAGAACATCGGTTACCACACCATCCATTGAAACTAATTCTTCTTTTGCCATAGGTTACTTATATTTAACGCTTAAACTATCACCAGTGTCAGGATCAGTAAGCACAAATGCATCTGGATCAGTGGGTGATGCTGGCATTACATAACCACCACTATAAACATTATCGTAAGCATATGATGTTGTGCTTCCTATTGCACTTGTTGCACCTAACGAACCAGTGTAACCCATTCCACCAGTTGTGTTTGTAGTCCAGTAAGTGCTTGGAGTTCCCATACCTGTTGACTCCTTTACTTTCATATATTGCAATTCTGTTTTTATGTTTTGTAATTCTATAAACATTCTTGTAAGTGGACCAGTTACAATACTGTCTTCCTCTGCAACAGTGCTTAACACAATTGCTTGACGTAGTGCATCTAATGCTGTATCGCTTTTACTCATCAATAGTCTATCTAAATTACGTAGAAGTTCTAAATCATCATTTACCATCATCAAGCAAATCCTTTCTACGATAAAGCATTGTTAGACCAGGTGCCCAATAAAGGTTTTCAGCAATATGCCACGGATCATTATTTTGTAAGAAATGATTAATACCAAAAACCATACCAATTGGTGTTCCACCATTACCAAGTTGAACATTTGGTGCAGCTTGATGTGCAAATGTATAAGTGTCAGCAATAACAATATATCTGTTTACAAACTGTGCAAACTTTTGACAAATTGTATTAATATAATTTCCTTCACTAAATCCATTAACATAAAGCAAGTCTGTATCAGAAATTGTTTCTTGTTCTAATACTTGTAAATTATAAAATACAAGTTGAATACCATTTTCACTTGCAATATTTTGGTAATCAGCTAAATCAATTTGGTTATGGTCATAAATTACAATTGTTTTAGGTTTGGTGCTTAATGCACAAAGTGTGCTTAATCCATTACCAAACCCAATTATTGTAATTGTTTCTACTCTTTTACACCATTCAATAAATGGTATCATCTGTGCGTTTGCACTTATATTCTCTGCGATGTTTTCATATATTTCTTGCATAATATTAATTATTACCTTGTTCCAATGCCTTACAAATTTCTAACAATGCTTGATATTCGTCATATGCTTGTGCCACTGCGGGATATTTCTCACGCACCAGTGACTCATAATAAGCATTTTCTATTATTTTTTCAACAGTATTTTTGGGTGTCCAAATTTCTTCACGTGTATTGTTTGGACCAACATTTACACGAAATAGATAATCTTTTTCATTTATAGTATTAGCACCAAATTTTCGGCGTGTTACTGTTTTGCCGCCATCTGGACTTTCATATATCCAATCACTCATTAATGTTTCGTGCTACTTTCTCTGTCATCATGTGCAATAATGGCTAATGCTTCACCATCATCATTTACATCTACAGTTTCCCATTGTGGTTTTTTATTGTAAATGCATTCTACTGTATTTTTTTCTTGTAGTGGGCTTACTGTTACTACATCAACATCACTACTTTTACTCAAAAATACAGTATGGAAAATTAAATCTTCAAGTTCCATTTCACCATCAATCATAAATTCAAAAAGTTCACTGCGAATTTGATTTTCGGCTGTGTCAATATCATCTGGCTTTTCTGTTCCAAACCAAACAATCTTGATATCTTGCGGTTTGAATTTCTTTTTAGCCACGGCGTGACCTCGTTCCAACGGTTGCCATATCTGTTTCAGGACTTGCATATTGATACCCACCTTTGTTAAACAGCGGCATACACCGACTTGCTTTGTTAAGAATTTCACGCTGAACTTCTGGTTTTTCTTTGTGCAAATTGGTCATGATACCTTTCGCATAACCATTGCCAACGCTATTGCTAAGTTGAACACTATCACGATCCACAGTATAATCTGGTAAATCCACACGATATTCTCCTACCTCACGCTTTTTAGCAGTGATTTGAGACGGATGCAACCCACGCTTCATTAACCACTTGTCATGTTCTGTCAATTTTTTGACAGTTTTAGACTTGGACTTGGTGGTTCGTGTGCTTGTAAAATAGGCAGGTAAAAGGTGCATAGTCATAGGATAACCCCACAAATCACGATTATCAGGTATAATAGCACAATTTATACTGCTTGTCAAGTCAATTTTATCCCGTATTTTTCTTCAATTTTACGGTTTTCTTCGGCACGTTCCGCATCACGAATAAGACTATCAACTAATCTCTGTTCTTCACGGCGTTCAAATTCTACCCTATCTTTGGCATATTGGTAAATTGCCATAAGTGCTGAAACAATTCCTATAAGTCCTAAAAGTGGAACAGGTGAACCAAATAGATAGAAACTTAATTCTATCAATCCTATTAAAGTAGCAATACCAATTGATAAAATACCAATAAAAACACCAATATATTTTAGTGTTTTATTAAGAACCCTTGTGTCTACCAAGTTCTGCATCTTCTGCCTCTAACTGTGCAATGCCATCACGAATATTCAACCGCTGTTTTTTAAGGTCAGCGATCATCTTTTCTTCCTGAATATCAGGAAGTTTGTGCTTACGTTCCAGTTCATCGATCTGTTCGTCAAGCATTTTATGCATCATTTTTAAGTGATCAATTCTTTTCATATACCTAATATAACATAGGTTTTAAGATTGTCAAGAATTTATTTCAATTATTTTTTTATTATTTTACTATTTGAGAAAATATAAAATGACAACTAATTCGGTTTTCATCTTTTCCTATATCACCAATCATTTCGTGCCATTGGTCATAATCATTTATTTGTAAGTAACCTGTATTAATTTCAAATGGAAAAAAATATTTTGGTTTAGTTTTTTCACGATCATAGTAAAATTTAGTTCCTAAATCGTTGTCGCTTTCACTTAGGTAAACTTGCATACTTACTGGAATATTAAAATAACCTTTTTGTTTTACTTCCTCTGGATCAAAATCACGATGAATTGGGCTTTTATATCCATACATATCTCGCCACAAACTTACAATAGTTCTATCAATAAATTCAAAATTTATTTGTAATTTTTCTTCTAATTCTTTTGCAATATTAAAACTATGTGTTTTTAAAAATTTTAATGGTGCACAACTGTTTATATCTAATAATTTGCGTGGAAGTTCTTCTTGTTTAAGTTGAACATTCCACGCATAATCATTCCAATTAGCAGTTTTACAAAATTCTATAATTTCCTGTGGAAATACATCTGTTACACGATACAGATTATTTGCTACAGGTATTATTTTCATTGGTCGTCTTCTGGTTTCCAACCTTTGCAAGTTGACTTTTTATTATCTGCAACTGATTTGAAGTCAACTGCCCATAGTGCTGGTTTTGCTTTTTTATCTGCACCTTGTGGAACAGGTATCACAAGTCCTGTAGCTGCTTCTAATTCAGCAACACTTACTTGCACTTTAGTTAAGTCATTTCCTTGATTTTCTGCTTGCGGAAATAAAAAGGCAAAAACTTCATTAGTTTGTGTATCTATAACAACTTTCCAAAGTTTATTTGGAACTACAACTTTATTGTTACCAATAGTTTTATCTTTACCAACTGTATAAACATTACCAGCGTAGATTACAAGTGTATGTTTACGACTGAAAGTCCATGCTCCCGTTGAAGTTTCAAGCAGTTTCCAAATACCACGATTAAGACCTGGTAATTGTGGACTCATGTTACTCATAAGAAATGATTCATATTCAACTTGTTGATCCCAACTTTGATGAGCATCATTTGCAATATGACCTTGGTCATATCCACTGCCAGCATAATCACTTGGTGTGCTACGCTGATTTTGTGGCAATGCTGCATCTGCAACAAATGCATTAGTGCGCTTTAC